>BNJV01002002.1_pt1 | contig 14737 bp, 11 predicted proteins | sample 8540591 | NCBI WGS metagenome assembly BNJV01 (sample SAMD00202457, study PRJDB9452) | human saliva metagenome | host: Homo sapiens
GTAAACCAGAAAAAATCTGGGATAAAATCATCCCAGGTAAAATGGACCGCTTCTTGCTTGACAACACTAAAGTTGACCAAGCATACACACTTCTTGCTCAAGTTTACATCATGGACGACAGCAAAACAGTTGAAGCTTACCTTGAATCAGTAAACGCTTCAGTAGTAGAATTCGTTCGCTTTGAAGTTGGTGAAGGTATCGAAAAAGCATCTAACGACTTTGAATCAGAAGTTGCAGCTACAATGGCAGCAGCTCTTAACAACTAATTCTAGTTGCTAGATAAAAAGAAAAGAAGTTACGTGAATGAATCGTAACTTCTTTTTTGTTGCTATTAAAAAAACGTCTGAGCATGCCCCAGACGTTGAAAAAAGTAATTAATGAGCGAAGGTATTTACACCAAGTAGAAGAGAGAGTGTTCCCATGATGATACCTGCAAGGATAACCCCAAGCATAACAGCAATAACACTACGTTTAAAGTCCCAATCTAGGATAGATGCTGCTAGGGTACCAGTCCAAGCTCCTGTTCCTGGAAGCGGAATTCCCACAAAAAGGAGAAGGGCCCAGAAGACACCCTTATCTCCAGCAGCTTTTTCAAGTTTTTGGCCACCACTGTGACCTTTTTTAAGACACCAGGTAAAGAAGCCACCAATTAGAGGTTTATCTGCCCCCCATTCGAGGACACGGCGGGCGAAGAAGAAGATAATTGGAACTGGAATCATGTTCCCAATGACACAAAGAATTAGGGCTTGCCACCAAGGGATACCTGAGGCGATAGCAACAGGAACGGCTCCACGGAGCTCAACCAAAGGAATCATAGAGATTAAGAGTGCAATGATGTATTTCATGAGTAACCTTTCATAAGGGAATAAAATAAGAGATAAGACTCAAAATGACATGAGCTTTATCGAGAGTGATAAGACTAATACTACTGCGAAAGTGCTAGAAAGTACTTGTTGGATTAGGTGGGTCTCAGCCTGTTAAAGTGGATAGAAAATTTGAATCAAACACCTTAAGTTACCTAATATTTTAGTCTTATTTATTGTATCTTATATGGTCTCTAATGACAACTTTAAAAAGCTTTTTGAAGGTATAGTTTCCCATGAGCTGACATTTTTGGTATAATAATAGTCAGTTATAGTCAAATTAGACTGGAGGAATTAAGATGGCAAGAAATACATCAGATAGTATAGAAGAATATATTAAAGAATTGCTGGGCCAGTCTGGAATTGCTGAGATTCAACGCTCGAACTTAGCAGATACTTTTCAAGTTGTACCGAGTCAGATTAACTATGTTATTAAGACTCGTTTTACAGAAAGTCGTGGTTATATTGTTGAGAGTAAACGTGGAGGTGGCGGTTATATTCGTATCGTCAAGGTCAGATTCTCCGACAAGCACCACATGATTAATGATTTGCTTCAGAACTTAGCAGATCAGCTCAGCGAGCAGGTATTTACAGACTTGATTCAGTTGCTTTTTGATGAAAAAATCATCACTGAACGTGAGGGAAATTTGATTTTAGCAACTGCTAGTGATGATGTTTTAGGCGAAGATGCGGCTGCTATTCGTTCGCGTATTCTACGCTCGCTATTACTTAGATTGGATAGAAAAGGAAATTAGATGACGACATATTCAAGAAAAATGCAGGCCATTTTCCATCGTGCTCAGCTTGAGGCAGAGCGTTTTGGAAGTCCTTTCTTGGAGACTTGGCATGTGCTTCTGGCTATGGTTGAGGTTCCAGGATCTGTAGCCTACCTAACATTTACTGATTTTGAGGACCGTATTCGTGCGGAAGAGATTGAGACCGCTGCTGTACTAGCGATGGAGAAAAGTCCAAAAGACTTGTCTGAATCAGATGTTATCGATTTACGTGCACAGTCGCATGCTTTAGAGGCTATGTTGCAAGAGGCAGAGGGAATTGCTGGTGTGACTGGTGCTGTAGAGGTAGGTTCTGAACATGTATTGATGGCCTTCCTTCTTCATAAGGATTTGATGGTTTGTCGTCTCCTTGAAGTTGCTGGTTTTCAATATAAGGATGACAGCGATAAGCCTCGCATTATCGATTTACGACGTTCTTTGGAGCGTTACGCAGGTCTTAGTAAGCAAGATTTGAAGGCCATTCATGACCTTCGTAAGCCTAAAAAGTCAAAGGCATCAGGGAATTTTGCTAATATGATGCAGCCTCCTCAATCTTCTACTGGGGAACTGTCAGATTATACCAAGGACTTAACGGCAGTAGCCGGATCAGGTGCTCTTGATCCTGTTATTGGACGTGAGAAAGAAATTTCACGCATGATTCAGGTTTTGAGTCGTAAAACAAAGAATAACCCAGTTCTTGTGGGTGAAGCAGGTGTTGGTAAGACGGCACTTGCGCTTGGCTTAGCACAGCGTATTGCTTCAGGCGAAGTACCTTTTGAGTTGGCTGATATGCGTATCTTAGAGCTTGATATGATGAGTGTGGTTGCAGGAACACGTTTCCGTGGCGATTTCGAAGAACGTATGAATCAGATCATTGATGAGATTGAAGCTGATGGAAAAATTATTCTCTTTATTGACGAATTGCATACGATTATCGGTTCTGGTTCAGGTATTGATAGTACCTTAGATGCGGCAAATATTTTGAAACCTGCTCTAGCACGTGGAACTCTTCATATGGTTGGAGCAACAACTCAAGCTGAGTACCAGAAGCATATTGAAAAAGATGCAGCTCTTTCTCGTCGTTTTGCTAAAATTACAATTGAGGAGCCAAGTGTAGCTGAGGCGATTGATATTCTAAAAGGCCTACGTTCGTCTTATGAAGACTATCATCGTGTAACGATTACTGATGAGGCAGTTGAGACAGCAGTCAAGGCAGCCCACCGTTATTTGACGAGTAAAAACTTACCCGACTCTGCCATTGATCTTTTAGATGAAGCGAGTGCAACTGTTCAAGGTCGTATCAAAAAAGAAGCCAAACGTGAGATAACGCCTTTGGATGAAGCACTTCTATCTGGTGATATGAAGGCTGCTGTTAAACAATATAAGGCTAGCCAAAAAGCAAAATTACCAAAACCTGCCTTGGTAGATGCAGATCAGATTATGCAAACCCTTAGTCGTCTATCAGGTATTCCTGTTGAGAAGATAACACAGGCAGATAGCAAGCGTTACTTGAATCTGGAAGCAGAGCTTCACAAACGTGTTATTGGTCAAGATGAAGCAGTTTCGGCGATTAGTCGTGCTATTCGTCGTAACCAGTCAGGTATTCGTACCGGAAAACGCCCGATTGGTTCCTTTATGTTCCTTGGCCCTACTGGTGTTGGTAAGACAGAATTGGCCAAGGCTTTGGCGGAAGTTCTCTTTGATGATGAGTCAGCTTTGCTTCGCTTTGACATGTCAGAATACATGGAAAAATTTGCGGCTAGCCGACTTAACGGTGCTCCTCCAGGTTATGTTGGATATGATGAGGGTGGTGAATTAACAGAGAAAGTTCGCAATAAGCCTTACTCAGTTCTCCTTTTTGACGAGGTGGAAAAGGCTCACCCAGATATTTTCAACATCCTCTTACAGGTTTTGGATGATGGTGTCTTGACAGATAGTCGAGGTCGTAAAGTCGACTTCTCAAATACCATTATCATTATGACTTCGAACTTGGGAGCGACTGCTCTTCGTGATGATAAGACCGTTGGTTTTGGAGCCCAAGACATTTCTCATAATCACCAAGCTATGCAGTCACGTATTATGGAAGAACTTAAGAAGGCCTACCGTCCAGAGTTTATCAACCGTATTGATGAGAAGGTTGTCTTCCATAGTCTTGAGGAAGAGCAACTTCGTGAGATTGTCAAGATTATGGTGAAACCGTTGGTATCAGCTTTGGCTGAAAAAGGGATTGACTTGAAATTCCAACTAGCTGCCCTTAAGCATTTAGCTAAAGATGGCTATGATGTTGAGATGGGTGCCCGCCCATTACGTCGTACGATTCAAACTCAAGTGGAGGACAGGTTATCTGAGCTCTTACTAGGTGGCCAAGTAGTTAGTGGACAAAACTCTTAAAATCGGCTGCTCGAAAGATAAATTAACCTTTACAGTAGTGTAAAAATCAAACAAAAGACAGATTACAGGTGTAGTCTGTCTTTTTATGTCCAATAAGGAGTCAAGATGAGTCAATCTTTCTGTAAAGATGGGGTAAAAAGAAAAGCAAGCCGAAAAGCTCGACTGTAATAATTAGAGTTTTTCGTTGACAAAGTTGACAAAGTGATTCCACCAGACCTTGAGGAAGAAGCTTTTCTTAACTTCTTTACCAGCAACCAGTTCCATGCTAGGCATACCTTGGTTAGGCTAGTAACCTTCTCCTACAAGTGACTGATCTTCAGCGTAGCAGTTCCAACCTTTGTCACTGAGCTGACAGGGGCTCGACTTGATTGTAGTAACCTTTAATATATGTTTACTATTGTTAGCATTCTATGGACGATATCGAAAGTCAGACTGCAGCAACAGCAGTGACTTTGCTTAGATTTCCCATCAAGGACAGAGGCTTGGCTATTTACCGATAGGCTTGTCCTTTTTGGCAATGGTCTTGCTTTCCCAATGATAGACTACGCAGTTAAGCATGGTCACTGGCTGCAGCGGAAATCCAGGCATGTCATCAGTATCGGTATTATCAGCATTCAAATGACTGTGATAATGCTCATGCGCTCACCCAGGTGGGCCACGTAAGGAAGCGCGGCCAAATCAGTGGTCACTGTTTTAGCCATACTGCACTACTGCGTAGCACCGGTCAGTCTCGCCAGGCACATAGTTGAAGGTCTTTGAGTTAAGTTGACACCAATGCAAAATCAGCTTCAGTTTTTATGTCGAGAATTTCGGGATGTTCTTTCACGCATGTGCAGCCAAATGTAACATCTTTAGCACTCATGGTATTTTCTTCGTCTGACGTAGGAGCCTGGATAGATGTGGTCACCCAAGGTAGAACTATTTGGGAGACCAGAGGGCATTGGCAATCTTGGCATCAGTGAGACCCCCAATCCTGTAGAAGTTGGGCTTTCATCATGTCGACAAACTGCACCGGTTCCTCCGATTTCCTCGGCTAGGAGCAAGGCCAGCTGCACCCATTGGCGCACTGGAAACAAGAGTTGCGCCCGGGTAGTTGTTTGAGAGTTGCGTAGTTTTGGTAGCGTCTAGTGGAATAGTAGATAACTGCGCACCGACAGTTAGTTCAAAGGGGTAGCGAGAATGTCAACTTTGCTGTTCCTTACGGAGGTCTCACGAGTCTACCGCTTTATAAACCATATAGGCTATTTAGAGCTTGGTCATGAGGCCAATCCTGCGTAGGTGGTGGCATCTTTCTCGTATAAAGTCGCTGGTATTAGCTTCGACAGCGATGGCGTATGTCGCGCAAAGCATTACATCATCCTCCTTATCTGTTGCAAAGCGCTACGCTGCAGACAGAGTAAGAAGGCCATCATAAGTCGCAATCAGTCAGTGGCTTGTGTTCCTTCGTGTTTGGGATATTTGGCTACTACCACATTTTGAGAGAAACGGTAGGCTGTTGAAGGAGGCTACTGGTACAGTACTAATTTTTATAGCAAGCATAAAACTACCTTTTGACAGCTGCGGGATAGCCATGTGTACTTGTTTTCCTGCAAAGAAATTAACGATATGGTTCCACCCAAACTTCAGCAGCTGTTCTTCGATTACGGTTGGCTGTATTACAGAAATTTGAGGTGGATCAGAGATGCAACCTGTTCCAACGAGATCCTTGTCGTCAGGTCGCTGTTCCAATAGCGTCACCTTTTTGGATAGGGGCCGTTATAGTTGCTTTGATTTTGGGCCATTGCAGCATCATTTTTGCTGTTTATGAACGACCGTAAGGTCGACCCGAGAGCTTTAGCAGAGATGGAGCTGACGTCTCCATCGGCTGCCAATTTTCATACTTTACTTGATTGATTTGTCCCTTAATTGTCGAGCGAGTCGACTTTCCAGTTTTGAGTCACATGATCTAGCAACTCATTTGCGCCGTGATCTGGCTAAAGCTTCATCTTCTCCACCATTATCTGTCACTCTACATGTAACAGCAGTAATCAAACTCATACCATTTAGCATTGGCGTGGGCTGCAAAGGGATGCCTGGCAAGTTCAGTTGACTCCAGTCTTGAGTCCATCAACGCCTCTCTACGCAGTTGTCTCTGCCCCTCCAACATATGGTTAGTTGCGTCGATCGAATGGTTGCCACCTCCAGTCTAGCCTCGGTCTGGCGGTGTTTTGACGCACTGAGGAGGGCCCTTTGAGTGAGATATGGTCGCAATACTGGCAACACTCTAGAGCACGCTCATCAGTACTTTTCGTCATTCTGCTTTAGAGCAGGATAGCGGTTATCCCTACAGGTCGTTATGTTTAGCGTCAGAAGCGTGGCGACTCCTGGCATCTGTACTGCCCCATCTCTGAGTTGGGCTGTCATAGTGTCAACAAAGGCACTCTCTGATCCTGGAGATTTTTCAGCTAGGCAGTAACCCGGCACTGTATTAGCGCTGGAAAGATTGGAGGGTGGCGTCAGGAGCTGTTAACAGTATTTCTCCAGGGAATCCTAGTGGGACATTTGAAACTTCTGAATCAACGTTAAGTTGAAAGGATAGTCTGAGAGGCCTGACTTGTCCCAGGTAATTTTGCTGGTCGACCGCTTTATACCATGCATGGCTGTTAGGATCTAGTCGGCTAGTTTCGCAGGAAAGTAGTGGCGCCTCAGGAGTGGACTTTCCTGAAGCTCGATAGCAATCGCTGTTGCCCAGGAAACGTGAAGTTATCTGTTCAATCGTCAAAGTGAGCAAAAGTTACTAGTGCTTGTGTAAGATTAAGGCAATCTGCTAATGATGTGATCGTACGTCAGTAGCTGCTGTTCATGGTGCCACAGGATTGCCAAATGACCGGAAGATATCTGATGTGAAAAGGGAGACGTTGGGTACAACCTGTTGTTTCAATATTGACCATATTATGTCAAAATGAAAGTAGAACAAATGACGCAGGCAAAGTTGACCAGTTCGTTTTGGTCAGGTCATGGACAAAGAGGGACCGTCATGGCTAAACAAACCTTTGAGATGACTCTGCGTGACGCCCGCTGGTCGCTGAAGTAGCGCAGCTGCTGCGCCAATGGCGCCGTCGTCGTGCGTGCGTGAGATACAACGCATCTCAACAGCCGCGCTGTTACGCAACGGTAGATTTTCCTCGTTACCATGGCGTAAAGCCGCAGCCGGCAGTTCGCAATGTACAGCGTGAGTGTCGGCCTCAACAGACGCCATTTCGACTGCTCGTTCCAATATGATCAGTCCCGGCTCAGTCCGGCTGTCGCGGAGGGTTTTCCTAAAATTGAAGTTCAGCTCACAACGCGTCCTCATGATGAGAATGCTGGTGCTCACTATGCCGGCGTGTAGGAAAGCTCGCTCTCGTCTCGATATTCCTGTCAATGGCTGTCCAATTGCCGTTCACGTAGCCTATGCTGCAGGTGGTCATCATCAGTCCAAGTGCTGTATGGGCAGTTTAATTTTATTTTGAGAAAGGCAAAATGTGAAGTTATCAATGTAGGTGGAGTCAGGTGCGGGGAATCGTCTGAGGATATTAGGTTGCGGCAATGTTTGCCCCGGACAAGGAGGCAATGTGAGTTAGTTGATTTTATATCATGCAGCTAAGCCAGTCTGGCGTTTGATGGTGAATCTCGCGAGTTGAGTTGATTGTAAACAAACGAACGGTCGACAGGATCGGTTAGCTATTGAAGTGCAGGTGATATTCGTGCGGGCGAGCAGCTCAGGCCAGTAAGAGGTCCTTCTCACGTCAGAACTGCTTTGGTAAAGATAAAGAGGGCGAAACCATTCGCGGCGTATTGTTAAATCCTCATGAGCAGATGGAACATGCTGGAAAGCGCGCCAGTCTGGATTACAGAAGACGAGGTTCGTCCAGATGGCCGTCGTGGATAAATCCGTCAACTCGCGCAGAGTTGACTTTCCGGCTAAGGTTCATGGTTCAGGTCTCTTTACACCGTGGTCAAACTCGTAGCCTTTGTCGTTTTGACTTTGGCACCGCTATAGCTGATAGGCAGCTTGTTGATGGTTTGGATCCAGAGCGTGGCAAACGTTTCGCTTCACCACTATAATTTCCCTCAGTATTCAGTGTGGGTGAAACGAGGGCGTTATGGTGCGCCAGGCCGACGTGAGATTGGTCACGGAGCCTTGGAGTGCAACGATGCCCCTGCCCAGGTTCTCCCCAGAGTGTCGAAAGAGTTCCCTCACAAAGCTATCCGTTTGCTAGCAGAAGCTCCCTGGGAGTCAAATGGTTCTTCCTCACGAGCTTCTATTTGTGCAGGAACGTGACTCTTATGGCTGATCAGTGTACCTATTATGCTGCACCTGTTGCAGTGTATGTGCGTGACTTATCTCAGATGGTGCTAACTACACCGTCTAACTGATATTCCAGGGTTTGGAGAGATCATTTTGGAGATAGGGACTTTAGTGGCGTGAAGCTACACACGTCAAGGAGTACAGCTCTTCAGATGAGTATGGCTATGATTGGCATGGCAGCACCGGCCATTCTCGAAGAGGCTTTGGCCCGAAGCAAAGGTAGCTCGTTTAGAATTCTTGATGCTGGTTGAGTCAGCTCCTGAGCTCACGTCCAGAATTGGCAACCAACAGCACCTAAGATTGATAGCATTCAGATTCCTGTTGACAAGATCAAGGTTGTCATCGGTAAAGGTGGCGAAACTATTGACAAGATTATCGCTGAGACTGGTGTCACAATTGATATTGATGAAGAAGGTCTTGTTCAGATTTTCTCTAGTGATCAGGATGCTATAACCGTGCTAAAAACCATCATCTCTAATCTTGTACGCGAAGCTAAGGTTGGTGAAGGTTTACACTGTACCCGTTGTGCGTATTGAAAAGTTCGGTGCCTTTCGTCCACCTTTTTCAATAAGACAGATGCTCTCATCCACTATCTCAGAACTAGCTTGGGAACGTACTGAGCATGTCGAAGATGTGTAAAAGGTTGGGGGTACGGTAACTGTTAAGATTATCAAAATCGATGAAAAAGGACGTATCGATGCCTCAATCAAGGCCTTGCTTCCTAAGCCTGAAAAACTTGAGGATGGGGAAAATGGAGGAGAGCATCGTCACCGCCGTCGTTCTCATCATAAACCACGCCACCATAATGAAAGTGGTGAAACACCGAAAAATCCTGATAAATCAGAAACGAAAGAACAGGCAGAAGAATGACAGAAAATCAAGAATTGCAAGCTTTTGATGAAACTCTAAAAGAATTTTTAAAGGAACCAGACCACTTTTTGACTAGTCTGGCTTTGGTTAATCATCTACAACGTACTCCCGTCTTGGCTGCCCAAGACCTCTACGCAGTTGAAGTGGAAGGAAAGAAGGTTGTTCCTGTCTTCACCAACGAACAGGACCTACAATCTTTCAAATCTACTCAAGAGAGTGCTCGAGAGCAAACTTGGGTAGAACGTTCGAGCTTAGATGTTTTAACACAACTGGTTCAGGCAGAGCTTTTTGGTCTTGCTTTCAATTTAAAAGAGGATGGTGACTTCTCGAATACCACTCTTTTTGCAAGCAGTGAACTCATCCAGTTTATCAACTATTTCACTCAGACCCTTAATAATCTTTTGGGTGAGGAAAATCAAAAGGCAGATCCTAAAGATAAGATTTATCTTGTTCCAGCCTTCATTCATAAACGTGAGGAAGATGGCCAGGATGACCGTCTCTTTGCGACCATGTCGAATGCAGAGGGACAGAGTTATGTGCCTGTGTTTACGAACTTAACGAGCTTTGCAAAATGGTACGGGAACGAGACTTTTGGCCTACCTTTCCGTAAGGCTAAAGGGACGATTTTGCAATGGCCACTGTCAGAAATTTATCAGCCTTCAACAGGTGAAAATGAGTTGGATAAGGTTCAAGGTATTGTCATCAATCCGTTTGATGAGCAGCCTGAGTTAGTCGACTGGTCTTATTTTGAAGGGGATAGCGAGTAGACCTAGTGTTGGTAGCTTTCCACTTTAAAGAATAATAGGCCACAGCAAACAATAATAACAATAATGATGTAAGGAGTGACCTAAATGGGTTGGTGGAAAGAAAGTATTGATATAGTAAAGAAAAATGACCCGGCAGCTCGGACGAGTCTAGAGGTTCTTTTAACCTACCCTGGATTAAAAGCCTTGGCTGCCCATCGTATCTCACATTTTCTCTGGCGCCACCATTGTCGACTCTTAGCGCGTATGCATAGTCAGTTTTGGCGCTTTTGGACTCAGATTGAGATTCACCCAGGGGCTCAGATTGCTGAAGGTGTCTTTATTGACCATGGCTCTGGCCTTGTCATTGGTGAGACAGCTGTTGTGGAGAAGGGGGCTATGCTTTACCACGGTGTCACTTTAGGTGGTACTGGTAAAGATGTCGGAAAACGTCACCCAACCGTTCGTGAGGGTGCCTTGGTTTCAGCCCATGCTCAGGTCATAGGCCCTATTGAGATTGGAAAGAATGCTAAGGTGGGGGCGGCAGCCGTGGTTGTTGCGGATGTCCCAGAAGATGTTACAGTCGTTGGTGTTCCTGCTAAGGTTGTGCGTGTTCATGGTCAAAAGGATGAAGAAGTTATCCACGATATTGAAGAAGGCCGTGAATACTATAGTGAAAAGCTAGAAGACCTTCTAAAAGCAGCTAGCTTCCACTCATCACGTCTATAAGGAAAGGAAACGATGAAACTCTTTAGTTCAAAGGTGACTCGATTGACGGTTGTGGGTCCTCTTGCTCTGTTTACATTGCTTTACATAGAGCAGACTATAGCATGGCCGCCTTATGGTTTTGCATTGCTCTTTTATGGGCCGGTCTGGTTTTTAAGCAACGACACAAGTGAGATTTGAGTAATGAAAAAATTCTTCAAGGACAATCCTTTTTTGGTCTTCTATATAGTTGGGAGTTTTCTTTCAGCTATGTCTCTCTTGGCTCAAGGTCAGCTAGTTGCGGCTATTTGGATTATCATTCTCGTTATACTCTTGTGTTTGTACCTAAACCATATCAAGGATAAAAAATAGTTTCCAGTTAATTGAAAGGAATCTCAAGTGATTAAAATTTATGATACGATGACGCGTTCGCTCCGTGATTTTGTACCTTTGACAGAAAATGTTGTCAATATGTATGTCTGCGGACCAACAGTTTACAATTATATTCATATCGGAAATGCCCGTTCAGCAGTAGCTTTTGATACTATTCGTCGTTATTTTGAGTATTGTGGCTATACAGTCAACTATATTTCCAACTTTACGGATGTAGATGATAAGATTATCAAGGCAGCTAATGAAGCTGGTATTTCAACTAAGGAATTGTCGGACAAGTTTATCGCGGCCTTTATGGAAGATACCGGACAACTTGGCATCAAACCAGCGACACAAAATCCTCGTGTTATTAACTATATGGATGAAATCATTGCATTCGTGTCGACCTTGGTTGACAAAGGATTTGCCTATGTCTCTGAAGGTGATGTTTACTTCCGAGTAGCTAAGTCAAACAACTATGCTAAATTGGCTAACAAGACCTTGGAAGATCTTGAAATTGGTGCAAGCGGACGTACGGATGCTGAAACAGAACGTAAGGAAAATCCTCTAGATTTTGCCCTTTGGAAAGCTGCTAAAGAGGGAGAAGTTTCTTGGGATAGCCCATGGGGACCTGGTCGTCCTGGTTGGCACATCGAATGTTCTGTAATGGCGACTGAAATCCTTGGAGATACTATCGATATTCATGGTGGAGGGGCAGACCTTGAGTTTCCACACCATACCAATGAAATTGCCCAATCCGAAGCCAAAACTGGCAAGACCTTTGCTAACTACTGGATGCATAATGGTTTTGTCAATGTGGATAATGAAAAAATGTCAAAATCCTTGGGTAACTTCGTGACCGTTCACGATATGCTTCAAACGGTTGATGGTCAAGTGCTTCGTTTCTTCCTAGCGACACAACAGTATCGTAAACCAATTAACTTTACAGAAAAAGCTATCCATGATGCTGAAGTTAATCTTAAGTATTTGAAAAATACCCACAGTCTTCCGTTGACAGAACAGGTGAATCAAGCTGAGTTGCAAACTTATCTTGACGCCTTCCAAGAAGCTATGGATGATGATTTTAATACGGCAAACGGAGTGACTGTTCTGTTTGACATGGCTAAATGGATTAATTCAGGCAATTATGATCAAACCGTTAAGGATGCTTTTGAAAAAATGCTCCAAGTCTTCGGTATTGTTTTCGAAGAAGAAGTCCTTGATGAAGATATCGAAAAACTCATTGAAGAGCGTCAAGCGGCGCGTGCTAACAAGGACTTTGCGACTGCAGACCGCATTCGTGATGAGTTAGCTGCTCAAGGTATCAAACTTCTTGATACCAAGGAGGGCGTGAGGTGGACACGTGACTAAACATCTTGATGTCAACCTTCTTAACGGCATTGCTCTCGCCTTTGAGGGAGATGCTGTTTATTCCTTGTACATTCGCCGTCACCTGATTTTTCAAGGTCAGACCAAGCCAAATCAACTGCACCGTCTAGCTACACGCTATGTTTCAGCTAAGGCCCAGGCTAGTCTCATTGAAAAAATGCTAGAGCAAGAGCTTTTGACTGAAAAAGAGCTAGACATCTATAAAAGAGGGCGTAATGCGAATAGCCATACCAAGGCTAAAAATACAGATGTTATTACCTATAAAATGTCAACAGGCTTCGAAGCAGTCATGGGCTATCTTCATATGACAGAGGATATCGCTCGCTTAGAGGAACTGATTGCTTGGTGTATTGACGAAGTTGAAAAAGAAATCTAAAAATTCTGCCGAGAGCAGGATTTTTGTTATTTAAAGGCTATAAAAATTGTAACAGTTAGCCAGAGTTTTAACATTTAGATTATTTGAGAATCAAAGTAATTCAGCGTCTTGATAATGAAATAAGATGAAACTAATATTTAGCACCTTGAAAATGAGAAAGTTAAGGGGTGTCTGACACGTGTAAAACCCCGATATTATAGCGTTTTTTAATAAAACTAATTTGACAGAAAGTAAAAAAAAAGTCTATAATATTAATAAATGAGGCCATCTAAAAAATGAGGAGGTGAATGGAAATAGCTAAGAAAAAAGTTTTCTATACAACTTTTGCTGCTTTGATTTTATCTAGCTTTACGCTTCAAACAGGTAAAGCAGATGAAGTTCAGGTAAAACCTGATGAAGCTAAAATAGATTATGTTAATAGTGAGGCACCGGCTCCAGTTGCTCCTCAGGCTGATTTTTCATCAGTAGGAGCTAAGGCAGAGCCAGCGAGTCAAGTAGGTTCAGTAGTGACCTCAACATCACTGATGGTTGTCTCTTCAAGTGAGACAGATGAGGGGCTTCTTGAGGTACATTCTCAAGTTGATATCGTGGAGACTAGCGTTTCTACGACGACACCTCATTCAGAAGAGGCTCGTGCCCAGGCTTTTGGTGAGGATCGATCAGTAGCGGCATCTGAACGAGGAGATGCAAACCCAACATCTGATTCTGAACAAGCAAAACCAAATATTGTGCTTACTTATGATAAGTCTCGTGAGGCTACAGCGACTGCAGAGTCTCAAGCTGTGACTTCAATGTATAAGAGTGAAAGCACCCTATATACATCTGAACTTGCTGGAAATACACATGCAGTTATTGAAAAATCAGAGTATTCTTCACTGGATTCTCATACGACATCTGTAAGTGCGACTCCTACTAGCCAAGCTATTGCAACTTCTGAAGTCGCTTCTGAGTCTGCAAGTACTGCAAGCTCTCTTGCATCTACGGCTCCAGAAACGAGTCAGTTAAATAATAATTCAGAAGATAGCTTAACTGTCCTTACGGTTGGCTGGAAAGATTCATCATCAACTTCTGAGGTCTTTAAAACTTCTGAAGTGGTTTCTATGTTGCAAAGTGAGAGTTTGACCTATTCGTCAGAGGTAACCTTTACGGATGGACTCATCTCAGAAATCTTAGCGACTCCAATCACTTCTGAAGTATATACCGTTGTTCCAAAACGAGACAGTACTGGAGCGCTTCTTGAAGATCAACCTGCTGTTACAGGGAATACAGATATTCTTTATTTAGCACGTGGTGAAATCTTTAACGTCAACTTTGATGTTAACAAGATGGAAGGTAAGAAGATTAAGGGCCTTAATCTAGTCCTTGATGGCAAACAAATTCATCATAGCTACTTTGTTGAAGGAACTCTGGATGAGGTCAATGCTGGTTTGAGTGCCTACCATTTGGCAGAGCAAACAACTGGTATTCATAAAATGACCTTTGAGTTGATTGATACGAATAACAATATTCATTACCTGACACAAACCTTCAGTGTCTTCAATGAAGGTGAGCGTCCAGTGACACCTGATAGTTACCGTAGGAATCAGTATTCATCAACAACGACTGTACCGGTTACTTATAATACCAGTGCAAATAGCTACACTGAAACCGCCAATCATATACAAGCTACGGCTGTCAATGAGTTGGCTGAGACAACTAGAGCGCTAACACAGCAATTGGCAGAACAAATTGCTGAGGTTTTGAGTGGTTGGTCTTCAGCGATTTCTGGAAATAGTTCAACAAGCACAGGTTCAATTGATATCTTCCAAGCAGCAGGTAAAACCATTACTCAAGCTGCGAGAAAGATTGCAGAATCAATCTCAGATCCAGATACAATTGGTAAGCAAGCTTTGGCTGCTGCAACTGTTGTTCTCGTTCTTCTAGTG
>BNJV01000398.1_pt1 | contig 14671 bp, 26 predicted proteins | sample 8540591 | NCBI WGS metagenome assembly BNJV01 (sample SAMD00202457, study PRJDB9452) | human saliva metagenome | host: Homo sapiens
ATGACTTTCTCTCACTTTACTTCGAGTGTTTTTGAGGTCGATCTGGCAAAAATAGCACTTTTCGTTTCGGCGCCTTGTGGAAGCACATCCGTTTGTGGTGTCGAACCGACCGGCGCGTGGCTGTTGTGTGCAGGGAAGGCACTCGGTGGGCGAAAGGCGGAGCATTTCTCTTTTCTCTGCCGCTTGCGGTGAGGAGAAAACCATCCTCGGCGGCGGCTGCAAGACCCAGTTTTTCGCCTCGACGCGCTGTTTCTCGTCACTACCTTGCGCGGATAAATCGGCCGGGTGAGCGCCGCAGCCGCGCTTTCTAAAATGCCAACAGCGGCGTCTGCCGACGATGAGGGCTGTAGGTTGTGAGGCAAGCGGCCGTGCGTAGCCGGCAGACGACTAAGTCATTTTTCATCTGTTCGATCAGCTGATAAATGCCTTGTTGCCCGGCGCCACGCTTTGTCGGAGAAACTGTAGTTGACCACCGGTTGGCCTTTGTGGCTGAAGCAGAAGGTCAAAGGCGTCTGCGCTCGAGCAAAGTTTGCCACAAAGCATAGGGTGCTTGTATGGAAAGCCGCGGTTCCCATTTCGATTTTCGCGTCTATGCACAGCGTTCGGTGGGAAAGGTCTGGTTTTTGCCTTGGGCATCTCGAAAAGTGAGGCTATCCACCTTTTGTATTTGCGGAAGAAGCAGCGAAGCGTTGAGCCTCAGCGAGATCGCCGGGGCTGATATAGGTCATCGAAGGTGAGTTTGCTCCCCTGTGGGCGCCTTCCTCTCGACATTCCGCTTGGCTGGGCAGCACAAAATAAAGCATTCCCCGTTCGGCGGGTCGTGAAACGATGTATTTGAGGTAATTCTCCGCCTGCAGAGGGGCGAAAGCGGCAGAAGGATGAAAAGTGTGGTCAGAAAATATCGTTTCATCGCAATGGGAGTAGGGCTGATGGGGTGAGGGATGGGCGAGAACCGCCCACTGATGGAAAAAGCAATGCGAGGTCGCTCGAGACAACGCCTCTGCGACCTCGTAAACAGGGTGGGATTTTCGTCAGTCGGTTTTTATTCGCCGTATACGAAAATCGTGTACTTGGAGAAGATGCCTGAAGAGGTTGGTCTTCTGGCGGTCGATGTGGCTGATCTTCTTGATGCCGGCTCTTTTTGGCCGCGGTGTTGATCGAAGCGTCGCCCATGACCGAGGCCAAGGAGATTCGTCGCTTCTGCGGTACCTGCTTTGTTACCAACAGTGTTAGAGGTGGCAGTTTCACCGGATTGCGTGTCGGTGTAGAGCGCACCCATACCTGCGGGCGTGGCAATCGTTGCGCAGCTCGTGAAAAAGGAGAGCTGACAGGGCTACAAGAGCGAGAGAGAGTTTTCTTCATTGTAGTAAAAGAGAATGAATAGTGGAATGAACTGTATTTTTCCAACACGGGCATTCAAACAGTTCTTCGCTCGTTCGAAAAAGCTGCTTTGTTATGTGGGTATGCTGCAAAGGTAATAAATGTATTTTTGAAAAGCAAGCGTTGCAATAAGAGATTTTGTTGGACAGATTTCTCTTCTCTCGGCGTTTTTGGGCGAAGTGAAAGGCGCCATTTGGGGTTGACTTTCGGTGAATGTGCGGAAGAGGAGCGCCTCAGCGCTTCTTTCCCACCACGCGCGCCGAGATGATGCGCACATCTTCGAGCGGGCGGTCGTTGGCGTCGGTCGCCACGCGCTGTATTTTGTCGATCACCGAAGGCCTTTCACCACTTCGCCGAACACGGTGTATTGACCGTCGAGATGCGGTGCGCCGCCGGTGCGTTCATATTCTTCGGCCATGGCCGTTGTGATGAGTTCCCTCCTGACCTGTGGCCTCATCGACGCGTGCCCGAACGGGGAGCAAGGCGAGCCGGCGTGAAGGTCTTGCCCCAAACGATGTAGAACTGCGTTGCGCTGCTGCCGCCGACCGGGGTTCACGTCGTCCGACTCGCGCGCCATGGCTAGAGCCCCGCGGCGATGATAGTGATAGGGGAGATCGAATTCCGGCGGGAGGGTCTCTTTGCGGTCGGCTTCGCCCAAGAGGGTGCCTGGAGCTGCCTGCCGGGAGGTGGAATCGCCGGCCTGCACCATGAAATCGCGGATGACGCGGTGGAAGAGCAACCCATCGTAGTAGCCGGCTCGCACCAACTGTTCGAAATGACGGGAATGAATCGGCGTGTCGGGGAGGAGGCGCACGGTGAAATTGCCGGCGGTGGTGACAAACTCCACACGCGTGTGCGCCGCGCTCGGCCGGTGAGGGGAAAAGAGCAGGATGCAGGCGAAGATGAGGGCAAGAGTCGGACATGGTGGGGAAGGGGTTGAGGCTTCGGGATCGTTTTTGAGCTGCTTTTTCGGCTTGACAAGTGCGGGCGTAGTGGCTGATGGAAAGAATGATGCCGAAATAGATGCCGGTGATCAAGTTGGACGAACCGCCTTTGGACACCAAAGGTAGCGGTTGTCCGGTGACGAGCACCAAACCAACGGCCACGGCCATGTTGGCAAAAGGCTTGTATGAGCAGGATCGTGCCAATGCCCATCACAATGAAGGCCGAGTGCCCTCCCGGCGCACTGCTTGGCGATATAGTAGGTGCGCACAAAGAGAATCATGTAGAGGAGCGACGAGAAAACAGCCCGCGAGGTCTGAGTTCTTCGCCGATAATGGCGAAGATGAAATCGGAATAGGCCGCGGCCAGGTAGTCGCGTTGCACCGAGTTGCCGGGGACCTCTGCCGTAGACGTTGCTGCTCGCGAAGGCAATGTTGGCGTGCGTGACTTGGCGGTTCTTGTCAGTGACCACAAATTCGCGCGGATCTTTCGGGCGCTCTTCCTTTTTCTCTCAGTCGAGAACTCCACGTGGTGAAGCGTTGCGTTGCGGTACTGTTCGAGCTATAGTAGAGCCACAATCCGGCGAGCATGATGACGGCCATGACACTAAATATGCCGATACTTTTCAAGAAGTTGCGCCACGGCACATTGCCGATGAAGAGGATGGCGAAAACAGAGACGACAAGCAGCAGCGCCGTCGAGAGATTCTGCGGCGCGATCGCGGCAAACGAAACAAAAGTGGGGAAAAGAACCGAAAAAAGCGACTTTTCGGGTGGTTCCATCGGGCTTTGGGCGTTGGCGCATGAAGGCCGTGACATAAAGAATGACGCAGAGTTTGTTGAGTTCGGAGGGTTGAATGCTCAAACCGAAAAATTGAAATCCAGCGCGTACCGTTGTTGATGTTCTGTCCGATGAAGTAGGGTGGCAAAAGTAGAAGAAAAGAAGCGAGTCCACCGAGCAAAGCCAAATGATAGACATAGCGAAAATGAATGAATTGCACCACAAAAGCAGCGAGTGCAGCCAACGCTAATCAGGACATCTGCCTCACCAGCGGTGAAAAATAACTGTGCGCTTCGATGGCCAGGTAGGTTCCTGCACTGTAGACCTCGACGAGCGAGATGATGCAGAGACTAAAGAAGACCGCTTACACGGCAAAGTCGCCGACAAAAATATCTTTTGGGCGTTTGGGAATGGTGATGGACATAATGGAAAGGGCAAAAGGAGGATGATCTTACGCGCGCGTGCAGGTTCTTGAATTGTTCGCCGCGGTCTTCCATATTCTTGAAGAGGTCGAACGAGGCACAGCAGGGCGAAAGGAGCACGGTGTCGCCGGTTTGTGCCAAGCGTCGGCAGGCGGCGACGCAGTCGGCCATGTTGTGGGTGTCGGCAATGGCAATGCCGTTGGCTTCGGCCAACGCATCGAAGGCTTCGTGGAGTTTGGCGTTGTCGGCCCCAAACAGACGAGGGCGCGACATTTGCGCTGCACGAGGTCGTGGAGGGTGGTGTAGTCGTTGCCTTTGTCGAGGTCCGCCGACAATGAGCACGGTGGGGGCGGTTTGTGCGTCGAGTGCCACGAAGCAGGCATCGACATTCGTGGCCTTTTGAGTCGTTGATATAGTTCACCCCGTCGAAGTTGCCGACGCGTTCCAATCGGTGTTCGACGCCCGGGAAATCGGAAAGACAGCGGGCGAGGGTTTCGACATCGACTCCGGCGGCGAGGGTGGCGAGGGCTGCGGCTAGCAGTTGCGGAGGTTGTGCTTGCCGGGGAGCGAGAGTTGCAGCTGTTGCGCGAAAGCGCGGGGCTTTTCGACAACGAGTTGCGCTCCTTCGCCGAAACCATAGCTGTCGTCGCCCGCTGCGCCACGGCCGTGGGCGGCAAGTCCGCTGCGCGGATGGTCGGCAAAGGGCAGAAGTTGTGCAGCGTGTGCGTGGCGTGCCAGTTCGCGGGCACATACTCGTCGCTCGGCAATAGACGAAGTAGTCTTCCGGCTGCTGGTTGCGGATGATGCGCATTTTCGATTCGACGTAGCGCTGCATCACGTAGCCGTGGCGATCGAGGTGGTCAGGAGTGATGTTGAGCAACACGGCGATATTCGCGCGAAAAATCGTACATGTTGTCGAGCTGGAAGGAGGAGATTTCGAGTACAAACCAGTCGGGATCGCCCTTTTCGTTGTTCTCTGCCACGCGCAAGGCCATGGAGCGGCCGATGTTACCGGCGAGTTCCACGTTATAGCCCGCTTCGCGCAGGATGTGGTAGATGAGCGACGTGGTCGTGGTCTTGCCGTTCGAACCGGTGATGCAGAGGAGTTTCGCTTGGGTGTAGCGGGCGGCAAACTCCAATTCCGAAATGACGGGAATGCCTTTCTCGACCAACGCCTTGACCATGGGGGCATCGTCAGGAATACGGGACTTTTTCACCGCTTCGTCCGCATCGAGAATGCGTTCGGCGGTGTGTGTGCCTTCTTCCCAGGGCGGTCCGTGGGAATCGAGCGAGGCTTTTTGTAGTGCGAACGAATGGTGCCACGGTCGGAAACAAAGACTTCGTAGCCTTTGTGTTGAGCGAGAATGGCGGCGCCAACTCCACTTTCGGCGGCACCGAGAACGACAAGTTTCATAGCTTCGGGGGAAAAGGGTTATCGAATTTTTGAGGGTGATGATGGTCAGTGCGGCCAAAATGATCGTTGTAATCCAGAAACGAACGGTGATCTTGGCTTTCGTGCCATGCGCCGCTAGTGAGTACGAAAAAGGTAGGTCGACGTGGGGTCGAGTTGCGAATCGAGACGGCGGAACGAGTCGTGAATGGGCGTGCTTGAACACCCGGACGCGACGACCGCGGCGCTGAAGAACTTGAACACCTGGGTTTTGGATGATGACGCTCACGCTTTCGAAGAGGAACACGCCGCAGAGCAGGGGCACCAAGAGTTCTTTGTGGATGATGATGGCCAACACGCCGATGATTCCGCCGATGGTGAGCGAGACCGGTGTCGCCCACAAACACTTGGGCGGGTAGGCATTATACCAAAGGAAGCCGATGAGTGCACCGACGGTAGCGCAGATGAAGATCACGAGTTCCTGAGATCCGGGCACAAACATGATGTTCAAATAGGACGCATACTCGACGTGGCTCGAAAGCGTAGGCGAGTATGCCGAGGGCAATGCAGATGAATGCGCTGTTGCCGGCGGCCATTCCGTCCATTCCATCGTTGAGGTTGGCACCGTTCGACACGGCGGCGGTGACGATGATGACCATAATGACGAAAACAATCCAACCGGCCGTCTGTTTGTGCTCACCGAGGAAACCGACGAGGTCGCGCATAGTCGAGTGTTGTTCTTCACAAACGGGATGGTGGTCTTGGTGCGTGACGGCTTCGCCTTTTGTGGATGATTTCGATCTTATCGCCGACGCGCCCGCGCTCAATGTTTTTCGCGGATCGCAGCATCGGGACTGAAGTAGAGGTGAGTCCGACGATGAGCCCCATGACCACTTGCCCCCAAAAATCTTGTAGCGACCGGCAAGTCCTTCCTTGTTTTTCTTGAAGATCTTGATGTAGTCGTCGAGAAAACCGATGGCACCGAACCACAAGGTGGTGCCAATCATGAGAGCAAGGTGTGAGATGTTGCGCAGACGGCCGAGGAGGAGGGTGGGAATGAGGATGGCCAAGATGATGATGAGGCCACCCATCGAGGGAACGCCCACTTTGTTCACTCCAAAGGGGTCGATGCTGGCGTCATGAGCGGTCTCACCGATGTTGCGGCGCTTCATCCATTTGATGAAATACTCGCCGAACCACATGGAAATGATGAGACCGAGAATCAGTGCAAGGAGCGAACGGAAGGAAATGTAGCTCCACAACGCAGAACCGGGGATCCCGAATTGTTCGAGTACGAAAAAGGTAATAAAGCATGATGAAATGGGGAAAAAGTGGAAGAGACGCAAAAAAGGCCGTTGGTTTAGCAGCCAAAGGCGGCGCGTACTTCTTCGTGATCGTCGAAATGGTGTTTGACGCCTTCGATTTCTTGATAGGGTTCGTGTCCTTTACCTGCGACAAGGATGACATCGCCGGGACGTGCCATGGCCGCAGCAGCGCAGAATGGCTTCGCGGCGGTCGGTGATGTGGAGGGTTTTTGGCGCGTTGCTCGTCGTCGAGTCCGGCCAACATGTCCTGAATGATGTCTTCAGGGGCGTTCAAATCGCGGATTGTCGGAGGTGATGATCACTTGGTCGGACTGTCGCGCCGCTTCTTGCGCCATGAGGACGCTTCCCCTTGTCGCGGTTGCCGCCGGCGCCGCAAACGGTGATGATGCGGCCGTTTTTGCCGATGACATCGTGAATGGCTTGCAGCATTGGCCAAGGCGTCGGGCGTGTGGGCGTAGTCGATGACAGCGCTGAAGCCTTTCGGCGAGCGAATGGCTTCGAAACGACCGTTGACGGGGCGAAGTCCCGACATCACGCGCAGGATTTTCGTCTCGATCGGCGCCGAGCATGACTGCGGCACCATAAACACACAATAAATTGCTGACATTGAATCGTCCGACGAAGGGGACGCTCACTTCGCGTCCGTCGATTTCGAGGAGCATGCCCTCGATGCTTTCTTCGATGATGCGGCCTTTGAAGTCGGCTGCGGCGCGTGTGCTATACGTCTTGACGTTGGCTGCGCAGTTTTGCACTATGATCATGCCATTGCGGTCGTCGGCGTTCGTAATGGCAAAGGAATCTTGCTCAAACCGTCGAAAAACATCTTTTCGCGTCGCGATAATTCTCGAAACTGCCGTGGTAGTCGAGATGGTCGCGGGTAAGGTTGGTGAAGAGGGCGCCTTCGAAGTGCAAACCGCCGATGCGGTGCTGATGGATGGAGTGTGACGAGCATTCCATGAAGGCATAATCGCAGCCGGCTTCGACCATTTCGGCCAAAAGCGCGTTGAGCGAAATCGGATCGGGGTGGTGTGCGTGGCTTCCACCGCACGATCGTCAATGTGGTTGCAAACGGTCGAAATCAATCCCACTTTGTAGCCCCAAAACCGCGGTAGAGTTGGTAGAGCACTGTGGCCACTGTCGTCTTACCGTTGGTGCCGGTCACCCCCGACGAGGCGCAGGTTACGTGAAGGATTGCCGTAAAAACGCGTGGCGATGGTGCCGACCAGACTTTCGGTGTCGGCAACGCGCACGACGGTGAGGGAAATTCGGAACGTCGACGAACTCGCACACCAAAATGGCGGCGGCACCGTTTTCAATGGCCTTGCCCACAAACGCGTGGCCGTCGGTTTGTGTGCCTTTGACGGCCACAAAAAGGAAACCGGGGCGAACACAACGCGAGTCGATGGCGATGCCGGTGATATCCGTTTCGAGATTTCCGATGGAATCGACGATTTCTGTCGATAAAAGTAGATCCTTTAAGTACATGAGATAGGATTATGACTTGGAGCCCTTAGGCGTTTTATTGGAAGAGGCCTCGTTCTTGTCGTTTTTGGACGCTGATGAGGAAGAACTCGAGGCGGAGCTTTTTGGAGGTTGCGGCGGTGAGACTTTGAAGTCGACGAAGAACCGGACTTTTGTTCCTTGTTCTTTTCGCTCGTTCCGCTCGTTCCGCTGTGGTTGGCAGGGAGTAGGCTTTGTTTTTATTATCGCTGTTGGAAACAACGGAATTCTCCGATTTGACTGCAGCCGTTCGCGATGAATCCGCAGTTTTTGTAGTGCTATCCTTTTTCGATGGGAAGTCCGTACATTCTTCTGAAAGCCAGGTCTTCGTTCTCCGAGAGATGTCGGTCGTCGTTGAGCGAAAAGGAGCAAACCGACGCGCATTCCTCTTTGCACTTTGGTACCCGGTGCGATGCTTTGGCGCACAACGTGTCCGACACCGGTGGCTTTTACACGCAATCCCATGCGTTCGAGGCGATAAACCGCATCGCGCAGCCCATACCGATGAGCGAGGGCATACCCTGCGCGGCTGCTTCTTGAGAGAGGATGATGCGTTTGTCTTCGCCCGCATTGTTGCCCCACACGATGCCCGAAGCGGTGACGGGAAGTCCTTGATGTCCCATGCCTATGCCCGTGAGTACGTTGTTCAGTGCGTTGAGATTGCCGGCAGCCATGAAAGGAAGGCTGTGCAAGCGCTCAGTGCTGTCGCGTGCTGTGCGGTAATCCGGATTGAGGTCGCGTGCCATTACCGTTTCGGCGATCTTCTTGAACACCGCAGTCGCAGTGGGCGCCACCGTAGGCGGGGAGCTGTTTTCTCAATACAGACAATCATCGAATATTTGGGGTGGTCGGCGGGAAAATAGCCGGCGAAGCTCACCAAATAGTTGGCCGCAAAACCGTGTTTGCTCCAGATTTGTGCTGTACCGGTCTTACCGGCCATGCGGAAATACTTCGAGATAGGCCGCTTTACCCGTACCGCTGTTTTTACCGATCACGCCCTCGAGACGGGTTTGAATGTCGCGGAGGGTTTGGTCTTTGCACATCTTTTCGCGCAAAACCACCACGGAAATTCTTTTGATCACCTCGTCGTTGCGTCGAATCTCGGTGACAAAGCGCGGTTGCACTGAGCTTTCCGCCGTTGGCAACGCCATTGTAGAAGGTCAAAGTTGAGATCGGCGGCACCTGAGTTTCGTAGCCGATGCTCATCCATGAGAGGGTAGTTCCATACCATTTGGCTGCATTGTCGCGCTTGTAGCGAATGCGTGGTACGCGGTAGCCGGGAATGGGGATATCGCAAGTCTTCCATGATGCCGATGCGCTGCAGTCCTTCCACAAACTTGTCGGGATCGCGTCCATAGGCGCGGTCGATGAGACCACTCACGCCCACATTGGACGAGCGTTTGATGATTTCTGGCACGGTCATCACCACCATTTCCGCCTTTTTCGCCAATCGGCGTCGCGCATTTTGCGGCCGTAAATATCTTTCACGCCCGATCCCGTGTCATATGTGCTGTTCATCGTGATTTTTCCGTCGTCCATGGCCACCATAAACGACATCGGTTTGAACACCGATCCCGGTTCCATCATGTTGGTTACGGCGCGCGGTTCGATTTCAGCGTACGATCCGTCGCTGAGTCGCGAAACGATGAAATCGCCTTCACATCACCGGTTGCCACTTCCATCAAGATGCACATACCGGCACGGGCGTTAAGCTGTCGAAGTTGATCGCCGAGCACTTTTTCTGTGAGGTCTTGCATGCTCACATTGAGCGTGGTCACCACGTCGCAACCGTCTTCGGCAGTTGTGTCCACAACATCAATATAGCGATTCGACACCTTTTCGCGGTGACATACGCCGGGGCGTCCGCTCAGTTCGGTATCAAAAGCCAATTCCAGTCCACTCAGCGCAGAATCATTGTCAGAACGGGTTTACCCACCGTGCGTGCCGCCAAATGTCCGTAAGGATTTTTGCGGCGGCGGAACTCTTCGTGCGAAAGCCCCCATTCCGACCGAAAGGCGGAAGAGCGGCAGTTTCTTCAACTCCAAAAGTTGGAGATGTGTGACGCGTTTTGCGAGTAGAGCGCGATGTTGTGTTTCTTTTGCGGCGCCCCTCGATGATGCGACGGCGAAGTGCTTGGGGATCCAAGTCGGGAATAATTTGGTGCATCCGTTCACGATGCTGTCCATGCAGTGGGTCAGAATCGAGTCGCGGCGCTTTTGGTCTTTTTCTCTTTTGATCGAGATCCCGTTCCACGACATCGGATCCAGAAAAATGCGATATTCCGGCAAGGACGTGGCCAGTAGTTGGCCGTCGGCCGAGAGAATGTTGCCACGAGTAGCCGGGAGCGGTTTGTATTCGCTCTCGAACTTTGCGTTCACAGCCAGCCAATAGTCACGATCTGCACGTCATCAAGTAGGGCCGCCTTGAGCAAAATGACCAATCCAAAGAATCAAGAGGAAACCAATGAACTTATAGCGAGCCAACACTCTTCGGGTGTTGTATTTTGGTTGTTTGTCGTCCATATCGTGGATTTAGGCCGTTGAGGTTTTTATTCTTCGTCTGCTTTGGGGAACCATTGGTTCATAAGGACTCTCAGTTGGCGTGTGGAGCGTGGAGTCCGGCAAGCGGTTTTCTATGTTCGATCGTAGGGTACGCTCCCTCAATTCGCTCGAGACGGGTCAAAGCACGGTAGCGCCAGTTGAGCGCTTCTTTCGAGGCGGTCGTTTTCGAGTCTTTCTGCGCGGATGGTGTAGCCGAGTGCCGCGTAGCTCACCACGAGCACCACGACCAGGTGATAAACCCGGAGTTTTGTTTGAACATTTCGCCGAAAGTCGTTCCTCTTCAACAGTTCGAGGAACGCTTTTTCCGCTGAACGAAAGTTCATCATCGTTCATTGAGATGACAGATGGCAGTACTAATTCGCCATCGTCCTTCGTTTTGGACGATTTTTCCGTAGTGCACTTGTCCTCGTTGTCTTGTTTTTCGGTGAGGGAGCTGCCGATGTCATATCGGGTTCCGACGTCAACGGCCGGTCGGCATGCATGTCGGGAGTCGTGTCTTTCCATAGATAAAAGCGTCTGTGAGCGATTCAGCATTTTTCCGCCACGCGAAGTTTCGCGCTTCGGCTTCGGGGTTTTCAGCTTGCTCCTCGGTAGAGGAACAATCACTTTATTGTTGACCGGTCGTGGGGGCCAAGCGGTTGCCATAGAAATCTTGTTCCACTTTCCCTTCGATGTTGCCGGCGCGCATAAAAGTTCTTCACCATTCTGTCTTCAAGACTGTGATAAGTGAGAATCGAGGCGTCCTCCCCGGTTTCAACACGCGGAGTGCCCCTTCGAGCAAGGCGCGGAGCACATCCATCTCGTGGTTCACCTCGATGCGCAAGGCTTTGAAACACCCAGCCAGTCTTTTTCTCGCGCTCTTTCGGCACGAACGGTTGCACACAACTGGGCAAATCGGCAATTTCTGCGAAAGGCTTTGCGCCGCGCGCCTCACCACGGCACGAAGCCAAGCGTCTTGCGTTTTTCAGTTCGCCGAACAGGTGGAAAATGCGCGCCAAGTCGGCTTCATCGTAGGGTGTTGAGCACCTCGGCTGCGGTAATGCCACCGCGGGTGTTCATGCGCATATCGAGCGGTGCGTCGAAACGGAAGGAAAAAGCCCCGCGTTTCATCGTCGAAGTGGTGACTCGACACGCCCAAGTCCGCCAATACGCCGTCCACTCCCTCAGTTTCGCCGTGATAGCGCATCCAGTTGGACAGGAAGCGGAAGTTCGCGGCCACAAACGTGAAGCGTTCGTCGTCCGGCACGTTGTTTTCGGGCATCGGCGTCCCTGGTCGAAGCCATAAAGTCGGCCTTCCGACCGAGACGGCGGAGGATTTCTCGGCTTATGACCGCCTCCGCCGAATGTGGCATCGACGTAGGTGCCTTCAGGGCGCAGGTTGAGCCCGTCAACGGTCTCGTTGAGCAGTACCGGAACGTGGTAGGTGGACAGAGCGTGGGCATGTGGTGTGATTTACGATATAGTAGCGAGCAAAGTTAGTAATAAATCTGCAGATATTCTCGCGCTTTGCCGAATTTTACCCGCCCCCTGCAATGTTGCTTCAGCAATGTGAAGTCAAGTTGCTGATTTATAGTAAAAATACTTTTTCTTCTTTTTCTGCTTCGAGATCCCACATTCTGAAGGGCATTGTAGGGTACATTATTTATATAAGAGCAGTCCCTGCAGCCCCCTCTCGAAGAGCTTTTCGACAGCGAGAATTTTTCCGATGAAACCGCTGTTTTTGAGTCTTTTTCCCTCGCCGGACGTCGTGAATCCCCGAATCTTGCGATTTGCAGCCCGAGTAGTTCCCAAAACGCGTGCGCCTTCTGCCCTCTGTGGCGAAGAAGGAAGGTTGGTTGTGTAGCGGCAGGACAGAAAACACAAAAGCGCATCTTGCCGCGGGGCAAGATGCGCAATGAACTCGAGCGAACGGCGTCGCCGGTGGCCGGTTTATTTTACGCTAGTTGGCCACAGCTTCTTGGAGCTTCTTGATCTCTTCGGGATCGCCGAGAAGTAGTCCTTCACGAGGTTGGGATCATCGTCAAACTCGAACACGTAGGAAGTGCCGTGGGGAGGTTGAGGTTGATGATGTCCTCGTCGCTGATGCCCATGGGGTGCTTGATCACACCGCGGAGGCTGTTGCCGTGTGCCACCACGAGGAGGGTCGTCTACCTGTGCAGGGTGGGAAGATCACGGCCGTCCAGTAGGGAAGGGTGCGACCGATGCGGTCTTTGAGCGACTCGGTGCGGGGAGTTCGGCGTCAGGCACTTCGGCGTAGCGATCTTCGTACTTCGCGTTGCGTTCCTTGTCATCTTCGGCGATGGGATCGGGTGCGATGTCGAGCTACGACGCCAAACCAGCGCTTGTTCTTCGCCATAGCTGGCAGCCGTCTCGCTCTTGTTGAGGCCTGGAGCATGCCGTGGTGCTTTTCGTTCAAGCCTGAGACTTCTGCAGGGATCCAGTCTGCATTCATTGCGTCGATCACGTTGTTGAGGGTCTTGATGGCACGCTTCAGGTAAGTAGTAAGCCATGCCGAACTTGAAGCCTTCTTTCTTCAAGAGTTCGCCGGCATGCGAGCTTCTTCCATACCTTGTTCGGTAAGGTCTACGTCGGTCCGGCCGGTGAAGCGGTTTCGAGGTTCCACTGGCTTTGGCCGTGGCGAGCAAAACGATTCTTTTTCATTGTATGCTGTGATTTGTATAGTGTGATGCTGTGAAAAAGCACCGTTGCGGGTTGCGCTCGGCCACCACGCAGGTGCATTGCAAGAGTACGCCACAAGCCCGACATAACCAAGCCTTTGTCCGCAAAAAGTCGTGGGCTTTTCTCCCCTTGCCTCCGTTCATTCGTTGTTGTGGATGTCAAAACACATCGTGGAGATATGTCGAGTGCGCTTTTAAGGTTCCGTTCGTTTGGTGGAACGCCGAAGAATATGCATCTTTGCTGTCTCATCTCAAGCATCACAATATATATATTATCACTATCAAAATCGGAGACAAAGTACCCGAAGTTCTCGGAGTCGATCAGGAGGGGACGCGGAATGGCATGAGCGATTTCTCGGCCGTGGAGTCATGCTGACTTTTTATCCGCAGAGTTCCACCGGTTGTACGGCTGAAGCCTGCTCTTTTGCGCGATCATTTCGGCGAATTACAGGCCTTGGGCTACGACATCTCTGGGCGTAGCGCCGATTCGGCTGAGAGCCATCAGAGTTTACGGCGCCCGAGTCCTCGCCCTTCCCCTCATTGCCGACACCGACAAGCGACTCCATCGAAGCGCATGGGCGTGTGGGGCGAAAAAGAATCGCTACGGCCGCATCACCGTCGGCTCTTGCGCACCACCGTCCTTATCGACGAGCGAGGATGTGGGCGCATCTTCCTCGGACAGATTCGTACGAAAATCCACGCCGAACAAATCTTGAAAGCCGTCGCGCTTTTTCCAAAGCCTAAGGCCGATTTTCGCCTACATCGCCCTTGCGCGCGTCACAACGCGCGCAGGTGGCATCGAAAACCGCCGCACTCGAATACTTTTTGAGTGCGGCGGTTCTTCGGCGTTTGCAGCGATTGCTGGGTAGCCTCACCCTTTCCCTCAGAATGTCTGCGATCTTTTTCGTAGGTCTTTCCGTTTCTGATCGTAATGTACTTGCTAAAAAGCTTGTTTCGTGGGTTGCTTATGGTAGGTTGATTTCAGATATTCTGCTTCATCATATTTTCCCCAGAAGATCGCATTGCTGCCCAGATGAGACGATTTTCATTGTGGAACTCGGATTCGTTGATGAAATCTACAATACGCTGAGTTGTCCATGCCATTGAAACAAAAAGAACATCTTTTTCGCCAAGTCTCCCTTGCCGCAATCATCAATGCAGCTCTTTCTTCTAAATACTCCTCTCTGCTTATCACAGCAAATGGGATAGAGAAATCGTAGTTTAGGTCTAATAACCGTGCAATCTTCGAGATACACTTTTTCGGGACTGAGTGCACTGCTGAAAAACAATTTCCGCTATTGATGTAAAGAGTCCACTTTTTCCGACCCCTCATCCAAAAAGTTTTTCTTCAGCTCCTCATAATCCACTTTTGTTCTTTCCGCCTACATTGATTCCTCATGTAGCAAGTACATATACCATATCGCTTATCTTCTTACTAACGGCTTATTTTTAGGTTGAGGCCTTCTATTCTCACATTGTCGCAAACGGCGAAAAACGCAGCTCGATTGTTTGGCCTTTGACTTCTCGTCATGCCAACGGCGGTGCGCCACGCTAGCACCGTCGTCCCCGTATTCGCACTAATGACCGACCACCGAGGTAGCCGACCTTACTTTTCGGAGCCGGCCACGATGGAATCGCGCAAAATGAGCCGACTTTCCGGTAGAGGTTGAACAACAAGTCCACAATACTCAGG
>BNJV01002511.1_pt1 | contig 14612 bp, 14 predicted proteins | sample 8540591 | NCBI WGS metagenome assembly BNJV01 (sample SAMD00202457, study PRJDB9452) | human saliva metagenome | host: Homo sapiens
TTAGATCATTAAAATAAATTTGAGTTTATAGTTATTCATTTAATAATCTTATGAAATAGTAGAATAAGATTAAAATTTTAATTTTCATGATATTGAAATAGGGTACTATATAGTGGAGACTAAAAAGTTAAAAATTATATTAAAAATAAACTTAAGGAGGAATTTTTATGAAATCAAGAGTAAAATTTTATTAGGATTTTTAGCTATGTGTTTATTATTTTTAACTTCCTGTGGAAGTAAACAGGAAAATGCAGATGCAAAGCAGGAAGGGAAATCAGAAAAGGAAAAGGTTTTTAAGAGTAGGTGTTAGCAGAGACATAAACCATGGTGTTACAAGGATGGAGATAAAATAGTGGGAATTGATATTGACATTCTGAATGAAGCTCGCAAAAGAATGGGTGGATATAAAGTAGAGCTGGAGTTAGCTTCACTTTGAAGGAATGTTTGGTCTGCTTTGATACAGGAAAAGTCGATACTGTGGCACAACAGATAACAATAACAGATAAAAGAAAAGAAAATATATATTTTCGGAAATATATGCCTATAATCCTTATAAGTTGTTAGTAGGAGAAATGATAATTCTATAACAAAATTAGAAGATTTGAAAGGGAAAATTTTGCAGTAAATCCTGCAGGAGCTGAACTCGAATATATAGAAGCTATAAAAAGAAAAATGATCCTGAAGACAAAAATAAAAGTTTTAATAAGTGATATCAGTGAAGAGAACTTATAGTTCAGGGAAAAGCTGATGCAACACTTTATCCAGTTTCAGCTGATGCTATGAAAAAGGAAAGTGGATCTGCCTATAAAATTGGTAGGAGATATAATGTATGAAGAAAAAATGCCTATCCGTTCAGAAAAGATGTAGATATGAATTACTGGAAAAATTTAATAATGCTATAAAGTCAATGATAGAAGATGGAACTTGCAGAAAATATACATGGAACATTTTTGGGAATTGATTTATCTGGGCCAGGAGAGATAAAAATAACGGAGGTAATTCTGTGAACTTTAAATTTGATATTTTTATAGAGGCATTTCTGATATAATACCATTTATATGGACAACTTTGATTCTAGCATTGATTGCTTTTACGCTCGCTTTAATGTTGTTCGTTATTTTAGCAGTGATTGTAGAATATAGAGTACCTGTCTTTGATTCAAGTAATAAAAAGTGTATATTTCATTTTTAGAAGTACACCAATGATTTCACAGTTGTTTTTCTTTTATTTTGGTGTAACCCAATGATACCGTTTTTAAAAACAGCTCCACCAACAATTTCAATCATTCTTGTACTTGAATGAATGAAGCAGCTTTTATGGCTGAAACAATAAGAGGAGCATTGAGTCTCGGTGGATAAAGGGCAGTATGAGGCTACTTTTAGTTACAGGAATGACAGAATTACAAGCTATGAAAAGAATAGTTCTTCCTCAGGCTATAAGAGTAGCTATACCTGGATTATCAAATTCCTTTATTGGAACGATAAAGGAACATCGTTAGGTTTTACAATAGGTGTAGTTGAAATTATGGCAGAAGCTAAACTTCTTTCAAGTAAAAATTATAGAATAATGGAAGCATATATGGTCGTTAGTCATATACTGGGTATTAATTGCAGTTCTTGAAAGAGGACAGAAATGAGCTTGAGAAAAATAAATGTTGCTTATTAGAGGAACTTATGATAAAAATCAGTAATCTTAACAAAAGTTTTGGAAATCTGAATGTATTAAAATATATCTTTTGAAGTCTCAAAAGGTGAAATCATCTATAATAAAGCTATCCGGTACAGGAAAATCAACTTTTATTAAGATGCATGAATTATTTTGGAAAAACCTGATAGCGGAAAAAAATAGAAATTGGAGATTTCAATGTGATTTTTCAAATATAAGTAAGAAAAAGAAATCTACAGTTTGCGAAGACATTCCTGTATGGTTTTTCAGCAGTATAACCTTTTTAAAAATAAGACTGTGATTGAAAAATTTACTGGAACCTCTGCTTCATGTAAAAATGCCTAAGGAAGAAGCAATAAAACTTTCTGAAGGATTACTCAAGAAGGTTTCTATGCTGGATAAAAAGGACGAATATCCTCAAGACTTTCTGGTGGACAGCAAAGAGAGGGTGGGAATAGCAAGGGCATTGGCAGTAAATCCGGATATCATATTATTTGATGAACCGACATCAGCTCTGGATCCGGAACTTATGGATGAAGTACTGAATACTATAAAATCACTTTCAGAATTGAACACTACAATGTTAATAGTAACTCATGAAATAGAGTTTGCAAAAATGTTGCAGATAAAGTGATTTTTATGTATGATGGAGGCATTATGAATTTGCTGAAACCAAGGAAGTCCTTATAAATCCTAAGAATGAAAAATAGCACAGTTTTTAAAAATTGACAAATAGAGGTACATAAACATAGTTAAATAATAAATGTCATATATTATTTAAAAATTAAATTAAGAATGGAGAAATCAGATGAAGAAATTTTTGGAAAAATACACTCTTCCTATATCAGGATTGGCATTGGGTATAGCAACTTTGGGAAACTTACTGAACAACTATGGGGCAGGTTACAAGGTGGTATCTGGATGGATAGCGCTTTATAATGATGGTAATCCTGACAATTAAAAATTCTTTCGAATATTGAAGGATTTTAAAAAGCTATGGAAAATCCTGTTATTTCAGGAAGTTTTGCAACATATTCAATGGCAATAATTGTTTTGTCGGCATACATTACACCTAAATCACCATTTAAGCCGGTGGCTAATATTGCGTGGTATGTAGGAATTGCAATTCATGTACTGCTTATTATATGGTTTACATTGAAATTTGCAGTAAAGAAAAATATAGCAAACTGTATTTACTACATGGTTTATCGTATATGTTGGAATAGTAACAGCTACAGTAACAGCACCAGCTTATAAAATGCCTCAAATAGGTCAGGCGTCTTTCTGGTTTGGATTTGGACTATATGATTTTACCGCCATTTGTGCAGAGTGGGCTAAAAGGTAAAAATATTCCTGAGCCCGCACTAACCTACATTTGCAGTATTCGCGACTGCACTCTAGACTGTTACTTGCAGGATATATAGCTAAAACTTTCCCTGATCTTTATGATAGTTTATTTCTTATTATTTTTAACAATCTTATTATACGTAATGGTTTTAGTTTCATTGCTCAAATTGTTAAGATTACCATTTTATCCAGTTATTCAGCATTTACATTCCCTACTGCAATAAGTGCTCTTGGATTAAAAACTGGCAACAAAATTCTTAAGGAATCAGGAGCAAATGTGGCAATGCTTTGCTAAATTAGTAAGTCTAGCGGAAATAGTTGCAACTGTAATAATAATATATGTCAGATAAGACATATATATGTTTATGCTCAGAAAATAAGTAAAAATAAAAATTAGAGAGGAGAGGGACTGCTCTATTGGGGAAAGAGTGCTCCTATGATTTATGAAAGAAAAATATTGTTTATATTGCTTCAAGTTGTTTTATGTTTATTTTTACTAAACTGTTCAAAACAGTCAAACGATGCAACAGCACCGACTGAGTAGAAAAGGTTAAAGATATCTTAAACTATGGAATTTCAGTTTCACCTGAAGGAAATTTAATCCATTAGTTTTCAAATACTCAGTATGACGGATATGTTAATACTCTAGTATATGATTCTCTTTTGAAATTAAATTCAAAAATTGAACTTGAACCTTCAATGGCTGAAAAATATGAAATTACTGATGAAGGGAAAAATTAGTTTTTAAATTGAAGTCAGGAATTAAATTCCACGATGGAAACTCCTGTAACTTCAAAAGATGAAGTTTACTCTGGAATCTTTAGCCAACCCTAAATATGAAGGGATTTAGCAAAGTTATGTACAATCTATAACAGATTCAAGGAATTCCATGAAGGAAAAAGTCGCTGAATTAAAAAGGAGTAGTATGTCCTGACGACAATACAGTGGAAATAAATTTTGATACCCTTATTCACCTGCATTAATCAATATAGGAACTCTAGGAATTTTACCTGCTCATATATGGGGAAAAATTGATATTGAAAAATGGGGAGAAAATAATGAAGCTGTACAGCCGGTAGGTTCATACCTATAAATTTGATTCATTGAAGTTGGAGAACTTTGCGAAATTAGTTGCCAATGAAGAATATCATAACGGAGCCCGAAAAATAAAGAATTTTGTATTTAAGGTTGTAAACGAAGAAACTTCAAGTGCTGAACTTATAAATGGAAGTATTGATTTAGTGGAACTTTCAAATATAAAAGCAGACGATGCAAAGACTCTAAAATGAAAAAGGAATAGAAGTATTAAAATATCGAACTCAAAAAATACAGTACATGGATTCTAATTTTGAGAAAACAAAAACTTACAGGATGTAAAATTAAGAACAGCAGTTGCTAGGAATAGACAGGGAAGCTCTTGTAAATGGGTTACTTGAAGGAATGGGTAGTAATAACACACCTATGGTTCCATCATTGTGGTCATATCCCAAAGAAGGACTTGTTGAGTATAAATTTGATGTAGAAAAAGCAAAAAGCTCTTACTTGGAAGCAGGATGATGAAGATACAAATGGAAATGGAATAGTAGACAAGGAGAAAAGACCTTGAACTTACACTTACTGTTCCTACAGGAGATACAATAAGAGAAAAACAGGAACTATAATTCAGGATAATTTAAGCAAAATAGGAATTAAAGTAAATATAGAAGCAATGGAATTAAGGTCTGTAATGCAAAAAGTTGTAGGAGATCATGAATTTGAAATGCATCTGATGGGAAATACTCTTGAAGCAGATCCGGATCCTACACCAAACTGGTATTCTACACGGGCCACTGATGAAAAAGGTGTTTTTGGATGGAATATTGCAGGATTTAAATCTAAGGAAGCTGACAATCTGATGGATTTTAAACAGAAAGGCAACAGTTCTTGAAGAAAGAGCAAAAATATTAAATGATTTCGGTAAACTTTTAAATAAAGAATTACTATGAGTCTAATTATATGCTTCAGACATAGTTAAAAAGCACTATAACAAAAATTTGAAAAATTATACACCAAATACATTTGCAGGGTTTCTATAATGTTGAAAAATGGGAATTTGGTAACATAAAAATTTTAAACTTTACATGACATGGAAGAAGAAAATGAAAAATACATAACTAAAAGAATAATAACATCTATTATAATATTATTAGAATCTGTATTTTTGTATTTGCATTACTTCAGATTGCACCAGGAAATCCCTACATTGATTCAATGAAACCTGAATGACTCTGAGCAGATTGAAATGATGCTACAGAGGGTTATTATGACATGCTTCCTATAAAATTTTAAAATGGTTTTCTTCCGTTTTAAGATTTGATTTTGGGATATTCCATGAACATGGACAGTCAGTAATATCGTTAATTATGGAAAAATTCCCAACACCCTCTGACTCTACCAGCCTTTGATAATAGGACTTTATATTGCAATAGTAATAGGAAGATACATTGCATATTATGATGGACTTTTAAACAGAATAGTTGATATATTGAGCAGTATAGAATTTCAATGCCAACATTTCTTTTGCAATATTACTTATAAAATGGCTGGCATTTGATTATCTCCTGTTTCCTCGTTTCAGGACAGGAGTTCTTTCGGAAACAATTACAATTGATACTATTTTTACAAAAATTCATCATGCAATTCTACCTGTTATGGTTCTAACATTTATCCAGTTTTCATATTTTGTAAGATATATAAAGGGATATATGCAGTCAGTGAAAAATGCTGAATACATAAGAACTTATCAGGATTTGGAATGACAAGGTATCAGGCTTATAAAATAATAGAGATTTAGAAATATACTTCCTCAGATTTTTACAATGATTTTTATGGAAATCCCTAACCTTATTGCAGGAGCCCTAATAACAGAAACTGTATTTGTTTGGCCTGGATTAGGAAACTTAACTATGATGCAGTATCCTACAGGGATTATCCTCTAATTATGGGAATTATAATAATAATTGCATTTACTGTCCTGACTTCTAATTTTTATCCGATCTTTTAAATTATTATCTGGATAAAAAGGATAGGAGTGTAGGGATGAAAAGAATTATAAGTTAATATTAGAAGTATAGTATTTTCAGTGATAGTTCTGTTTATTTTTACGTAGCTCTTATTTATAAAGTAAATCCAAATACTACTGATGTGATGAAAAATTGAAATTAAACCAAATGGAAAGAAATTTCTACTGGGAACAGATGCTACTGGAAGGGATATATTGGCAAGACTAATGGCAGGTGGTAAAGTGTCGCTGACAGTTGAATCCTGGCAACAGCAGTAAAAATGATGGTCTTTATTTCTAGGATTTATTTCTGCATTTTTGAAAAATTGGATTCCTCAATAATGAGAATATGTGACGTATTTATGTGCTCGGTTTTACATACTTGCAATTTCAGTTCGGCGATTTGTTGAGCCTTCCATTAAGAATTTGATAATAATTATAGTATCTACATTTTCCGTTCCTACGAGACTAATAAGAACTGAAATAAAGACATAAAGGATAAGGAATTTTATCCAGATTTTAAAAATAAATAATGAAAGGACAGGAAGAATATTAATAAATCATATAATTCCTAATTTTAAAAATACAATTTTTGTAATTTTTACAACTTCAGTTGCACAGGCTATACTTATGGAATCTTCCTCATCTTTTTAGGAATGGGAGTTCAGGAGCCAGTCAGCTGGGGATCGATGCTTTGCAACATTGAATATTTTAAATATACAGAAGAAATGGTGGTTATGGTTACCTGCAGGAGCATCTGTTTTTACTTCTAGTTTTTCTAATAAATCTAATAGGAGGGGCTTAAGGATGCTGGAAAGTAAATAATTTAAAAATATCTGCAAATGATAAAATTCTAGTTGACAATGTGAGTTTTAAACTTAATAGAAATGAAACACTGGGGATAATTGACAATCGGGGTCAGGAAAAACTCTTACAGTACTTTCCGTAATGGGACTTCTTGACAGAAACATATATGAAGTTTCCGGAAGTATAAAATTTAGTGGGAAAGGAAATTTTAGAACTGAGTGAAAAAGGAAACTGCATTAATAAGGCTTTCAGATATAGCAATAGTTTATCAGAACTTCTAATACATTTTCTCCAGTGGAAAAGATAAATAAGCAATTGGACAGAATCTATAAAAATAAAAACTTAAGAGAGATGATATAAAGATAAAGCTATCTGCTTGAAAAAGTTTCCCTAAAATGAGAGTTATCTTAAGAAATATCCTCATGAAAATGTCAGGCGGAGAACTTCAGAGAATGGTTATTGTCACAGCACTTTTGCTGAATCCTGAAGTTTTAATATGTGATGAACCTACAACATCTCTTGATGTTAATACAGGAAAAAGTATAATTAAACTTCTGAAAAAGCGCAAAAGGAAGAAAAATTTTCAATAATATTTATATCCCATGATCTGGATATGATAGAAGATATATCAGATGAACTGATAGTAATGAAAAAGTGGGAAAAATTGTGAAAAGGGAAAGCATCAGAAGTTATAAATAACCAAAAGATGAGTATGCATGAAAGTGCTGAAACTGAGAGTTTAGGAGATAAATACTGAAAATCATTTGACGGTAAGAATATACAATACTGGAAAATGTAAATTTGAAATTGAGACATATGTGGACTGATGGGAATGACAGAGTTCTAGGACTTTCTTCTTCTGAGGAAAGGCAGTTTTAGGGACTTCTAAAACATGAAGAAATCTTGCTGAGCGAGAAAAGCTTTTGGATGTAAGAAGGAGATTTGGGTGGTTTTTCAGAATCCTTTAATTCATTTGATCCCAAAAGGAGTATAGGATGCTATTATCTGAAATTATACACTACTCACACTTTAAATTTACAAATTAAGATGAGCTGGCTGAAAAGTAGGAATAAATCCTGAGTTGTGGATAAAACATCCGTCAGAACTGTCAGGTGGGGAATTGCAGAGACTCTCAATAGCGAGAGCACTGGCAGGAAATCCCGAAGTATGTAGTTCTGAGTGAGCCGATCACGGCTCTTGATGTGTGAAAATCAGAAGAAAGGCTTTGGATATATTAAAAAGAAATTAAAGATGTACGATTATATTCATAAGCACGACATGAATGTTCTAGAAACATCTCTGCTGAAATTTTAGTACTAAATCCAAAAGATATCGAGTATAAAAAGAAAGTAGAATAAGTTTAATTATTGTTATGTTATAATTTCTGTGTGTTACAACGATGGAAGGAATGGGTTAAAGAGATTAGAGCTTATATAGGTATGTCACAATAATGATGTTATTACATGTTGTTTTGAGATACTACAGGAGGAAAAATGAAAAGATTATTACAGATGGGCTAAAGGAATTTTCAGATAAACACATGGCACCTTATGCCGATGGAAGGCACTAGACAGGGAAGGAGAAAAGATTCCCAAAAGAATTGCGACAAGGAATTGCAGAGGAAGGAGTTTTTAAAATTCTTGTTCCCAAAAGAATTCAGTGGAGAGGCAGGAATAAAAGAACATATGCTCAAAGTAACTTAGCAGGCATTTGTTGAAGAGGACTGCAACTGCAGGACTTTGTTATACAATGAGTGATGTTGCATTGAAATTTCAGTGCTAACTTTCGGACGCGATGAAATAAGCTGAGAAGTTGTAACTGAGGACATAATGGAAAATAACGATTTATGTCACTTGCAAGAAGTGAATTTGGTACAGGAGTACATGTGTTCAACTCCCAAATGAATTGAAAAATCACGAAGATTACAGTATTATGAACGGATCGAGGCATGATCACTTCTGCTAACTATGCTTCATATTACTCATTTCAGTTCCGGCTGATGAAGAAGAGGCCCATGTAACTGCTTGGCCCCAGGGAACTGAAGGGCTGAATTTAGCGAAAAGGACTGGAATGGACTGGGAATGAGGAAACAACTCATGTCCTATGCACATGAAAGATATGAAACTGGATAATAAGTATGCTATTTACATAGATAGACAAAAAAGCTAACCAGAAATATCCTGTAAATATAGATGTTATACTTTATGGCAGGACTGACCTGCAGTTTACACTGGATTAGGAAAAACTATATGCTAAAGTTGAAAAGCTCATGCTTTAAACAGAAAATACCCTGGAGATAAGACATTAGGCAAATATTGAAACTGTACTGCTTCATATCGCACCTGTTTAATAACGCGTTTGTGGCGAAAGTGCTCTTAATGCCGCAACAGAAGCTATAGGCAAACGAAAGAACCTGATGCATTTGAAAAATAATGACTGCAAGGGTGACAGCTTCATTAAACTGTGTTGATTCAGCTAACCTTTGGAATGAGAATAGGTGGTGGAGCCGCATATAACAGCAGCGCCTTTATCAAGACTTGATGCGTGATGCACTTTGCCGCACCTGTAGTTCCCAAGCGTAGATGTACTGCGTAACTGGGTTGGAAAAATTATCACTGGTCAAAACTGATGTAATATTGCAATAACATTTTAACCATAAATAAAATAGGAAGGCATGAACACTGTTTGGGTCTATGACCTTGAGACAGTTCTGTACTGTGTTTCAAATTTTGCTATAAGATTTTGGGATGAGCACGTTCATGTCTTTTATTTTGTTTCTGCAGTTATTAAAAATACATATTTGAGAAGAAGATTGTCTTCAGTTTAGTGTCACGCATAGTGGTTGGAAATGAAAAATGTTGGGATTAAAGTGTATACACAAATAATATGAAATAATACGATATTGAGAGGAATAAAAAGTATGAAAGTAGGAGAAATCAAATGGTTTCTGCTTACTGTTGAGTGTCAGTTTTAGCGACGGCGAGAAAAGCATGCTAAATAAATCTGAAAACTGGCACAACCGCCAATGGAGATGAAAAGGAAAGTAGTGAACCAAGAAGTAAAACGTCGAAGGATATAAACTAAAATTTGATGTAAATGAAATTATACTGTAAAACTGCAGAAGCTAAATGGAAAAACTATATACTTACAGGCATGAAAATATAGTCTATGAAAACCTGTGGATATAAATGATCAGACCATAAATGTTATATCCTCAGAGTATTTTTAATGGTCAGGTATTGGAAAATAGATGAAAAACAGCACCTATATTTTTCCAAACAGTGATAGCCTGGGGCTGAAGAGGAAAGTCCTGAAATTGATAAAAGGACAGGGAAGGGAAAATGCATCACTTGCAGCACTACTCAAGAGTATATATAGTTGCCACACCTGGAGCAAGAGGAAGAACCCTTAAGGATGACCAGGGAAATTATACAGGAAAAGGCACCTGCTGCAATTGTTGATTTAAAGTCGCTGTCACGTTATCTTCAGTTATATAATGATAAAAATATGCCTGGGAATGCAAAAGAAAATCATATCAAACGGAACTAGTGCAGGTGGAGCGTTGTCTGCATTGTCAGGAGCAACTGGAAACAGTAAAGATTATGAGCCTTATTTGAAGGCACTTGAGCCGAGACGCATAAAGATGATATTTTGCAGTGCGGCATGCTGTCCGATTACAAACCTTGATCATGCCAACGAAGCTTATGAATGGATGTTCAATGATGTGAAAAACTTATAAAAAGATTGAAATATCAATGCTTGATTACAATGTAGAAAAAGAAAGTATACAGAAGGAGCACTTACTGAAGATGAAGTATCACGTTCGAATGATTTAAAGAAAATGTTTCCCTTCAGCATGTAAACAGTTTGAAACTGAAGGATAAAAAATGGAAAAGTTCTACACTGGATAAGGATGGAAATGGAAGTTTCAAGGAAGAAATAAAAGATATTATATTGATTCGGCAACAAAAGCACTGGTTAACGGAACAGATTTATCTTCATTTGAATTCCTTACAATTCAAGATGAAAAAGTTATAGATTTAGATTATGACAAGTACATAGCTTACATGGGAAGACAGAAAAACACCGGGAGCATTTGATAATGTTGAGTTATCTACAGGAGAAAATACACCTTTTTGGAGATAAAACTACTGATAACAAACATTTTACAAAAATATATGAAGGAACAGCACAGTAAACGACCAGATGGTTGATAAAAATATAGTGAAATTAATGAATCCTAGAACCACATCGGTACAAATGGGGCAACTTTTTACCTAAATACTGGAGAATAAGACATGGAGCAGTGGATAAGGATACTTCTCTTGCAATACCTGCTACTGGCACTGAAAACTTGAAAATACAGGTCAAAAGGTGGATTTTGCTTCACCATGGGAAACTCCTCATTCAGGAGATTATGACTTGGATGAATTATTTACATGGATAGACAGTATTGTTAAATAGTAATGTAAGAAAAGATAAAAATCCGTCCTGAGTACATAGCATAGCTAAAATATGAATTGATGGAAATTAAAAAGTTTTAAAGTTATGCTTTTTAGTATGTATTTTGCCTAAAATCCTTATTTTAAAAATCATTTAATAACTCTCTAGATACTAAAATACTAGGTTATATAATATTTGAATATCATTGATAGTTGAAATAATTGAAAAATATAGTATACTAATTAAGTCATGAGAAATGGTCGCATAGCTCAGTTGGGAGAGCACCTGCCTTGCTAAGCAGGGGTCATTGGTTCGAGCCCAGTTCAGACCACCATTTATGAGAGGTGTAGCTCAGTTGGCTAGAGTGCTTGCCTGTCACGCAAGATGTCGCGAGTTCGAGTCTCGTCACTTCCGCCATTTATGCCCAGATAGCTCAGTCGGTAGAGCAAGGACTGAAAATCCCTGTGTCGTGGTTCGATTCCGCGTCTGGGCACCACTCAATTATAAACTAATAAACGATATTGCTTTTATACCTTGTGGTTTGTAGAGCATTTTTATATATATGAAAAGGTATTGTAATATTGTGATAGTAAAACTAATATAAGTATATTTTGTAGGGATGGTATGGTGCATGAGTTGATATCATTATTCTTTAATGACCAGATATTTGATACGGATGAAAACTTTGAAATTACGATACTGGGTTATCAACACTTAATGTTGATATTCCAAACAAAAAGGCTACGATAAAAATAAAAGATGGTGTGAAAATGGTCTGATAGGATCAGTGTTACCTAAACATTATTTGAAGGATATACCCATAAAAGAGCTTGAAAAATCGGAAAAAGTAAGAAGTAAAAGTATACTTTGGGAGCTTATACAATAGTAAGTAATGTGCAGGGAGAAAGTCTGGAACTGAAAGGCAAATCCATATTACTTTAAAAGGTAAACCGAAAATTGGAAAAAGTTACAGTGGAGTAGTAAACTCAAATACTGTAGTTTCTGCATTGAAGGCAGGTAAATATGATTTGGCATTACGTATTCGGACAGATCTATAAAACATATACAGTAATTTAGATAACCTGGAATTGCTTGGAAGACAGGAATTATACTATTCTTATATGGAATTCAAGGTAGGTCATTTTGATAAGGCAAAGGAAAAATATTATGGTCCTAATGCAAAAATGGCAGACAAAACTTGAGACAGGCTCTTGCTTATGGGCTTGATGTTGACCAGATGACAAAAGCGTTCTACTATGGTCTGAGAGAAAGAGCAACAGTGTCAGTGCCGCCAGCATTTCAAGAAATATTATTCAAAAAGATATGCAAAAGGATATCCTTATGATCCTGGAAAATAGATGTATACTTTGTCAGATGGGGAGTAGAACAAACCTGAATCCATTTGAATCTGCGGAAGAAAAGGCTGCATTCAACTATACAAGATTTATTTCAGAAGAAAATGATAAGCTGATGGCAGAAACTTCAAGTCCTAAGACATTGAAGATCTAATAAGGCAGAAGCTGAGAAAATGGCAGGAATATTTACATAGATCAAGCAGTAGAAGTACCTCGACTTTCAGATATGAAATTGTTCCTGTAAAGCAAAAGGGTAAAAATTATTACATTGGCCGTAGATTCAGACCTAAAGGTAAGGAGATACAGCAATGGGAACTTACGAAAGAGAGCCTATAAAGGCAACTAACTAGCACATAAATAAAATTACTATGTAAATTAATGGGACTGCAAAACTGTTTTTCAAATTTATATTTTCAAACAGTTATTAATAAATTAGCTGGATAATTCCAGCTGATATCAAATTAAAAGACAAAACAGTAAATTTTATGAAATATAATTTAAGGTGGTAGGAAAATGTACAGAATATTTGATAATCTCCTATGAAATTTTAAATGAAGAGATTTGAAACATAGCAGGAATTGAGTATGATTCCAGAAAAATAAAGGAAAACTTTGTTTTTATAGCAATGACAGGAAATAATGTTGACGGGCATGACTTTATTCAGTAAAGGCCATTGATAGTGGTGCTAAAATGATAGTTGCTGAAAAAGAGTCATGTATCGGGATATATAGTATGAAAAGTTTCCTTTATACTATAGAAAATGTAAGGAAAAGTTTGAATAATGAGCACTGTAAAATTACTATATCTACCTGCCAAGAATAAATTGAAAAATAGTGGGGATAACGGGGACGAAACGGAAAGATTGAGCACGTGAGTTACGTCCTTGAAAATATGCTGGAAGAAGCAGCCAAAGTGATTGGAACCACAGGAAAACAGAATACTGGATGAGGAATTTGGGACGGTAAACTACAACGCTGAATCTGACATGAAACTGATGGTAGAGGTGTAAAGTAGGTATGTATAATGGAGGTCAGCTCGTGCATGAATAGGCCATTGGCAAATATGCTGGAATTTGATTCTTGTGTTTTCAGTCTTACTCGGGATCATCTTCAGTTTTCGTAGTGCAGTGAATGCTTCAATGCACTGAAAATATGTGTTTCAATGTACTCAGAAAAATGGTACAGGAATTATAAACATGGATGATGAGTGTGGTGAAAATGCTTTCTGAAAAGTTGTTATTGACCAGAGTGGTGTGACCTGAAGTGGATGCAGGAGATGAGAAGGAAAAATCCGTGTTTTCAATGAGTGTAAAAGATAGAAAACAGCCAGTTATATGGAGAAATGAGTAAAATGCACTAGTGAGCGGCATGAAAATACCATGTGTGTGCTGATTGAATACGACCTGGATGTAAGAAATCTTGTGAGGAGGCTGCAATTTCGCATAATGTTCTTTGGATACGTGGCTTCGGCACTGTCATTGGGAATCAGGAACAGCTCAAAAGATTGCTTAGAAAAGTCACTTGAAAGATGCCTTCAGTGCGGGAGGATTTGAAACTGTAAAATATAATGAGATGTGAGAATTGTGGTGGTTATGCCCACTTCAGATGATCTGTGGACTTAAGGATAGTAGACGTGACATTGGAAGACAACAGAAAAATAGAGCTGTCACTATATTTGATTTGCCAAGGTGGAACAGGGATAATAAGAGAAAGACCCTAAATGGCAAGTGTCAAGAGAATTTGAGTGATTACATAATATCAGCCCTGTGATGATCCGAGAACGGAAGATCCTATGTGTTGATACTTTCGCTGGAGGGAGTTGAAACAGGTCTTTACTGAAATAAATTTTCCTGAGGAAAGTATGTAATTGTGAAGCGACAGGGAACAGGGCTATAAAACATAGGTGACTCAGGAAATAATCAGGGAAGGGACAGTCTTCTTATAGCAGGAAAGGCA
>BNJV01000774.1_pt1 | contig 14549 bp, 15 predicted proteins | sample 8540591 | NCBI WGS metagenome assembly BNJV01 (sample SAMD00202457, study PRJDB9452) | human saliva metagenome | host: Homo sapiens
AGGTGCTGCTCAGCGGGCACTGCACCGTCGTCTTCGCCTGAGCGCGCCATTTCGACCGCGTCGCCGTCCGGATGGAGCCGGACAGCGACTGTGTTGTCTCATGACTTCTGAGAGTTTCGGCTGTCATGACCTCTCAAGACACCCGGTGGGGTGGGTGTGCCGGAGGAGAGCTGCTGCCCGGGCCTGTCGGAGGGCCGGCCCGGTCACTCGTGGTGGCGGCCGGCGTCGTCTGGATGCACTGCACGACGGTGGGGTGCCACTGGACGAGGGTTGGGGCTACTGCGGGTGGGTGGGGCCTTCGTGCAGTACGCACAACCTGATGGTCAGTGATCCCGACCCCTCGTGGAGTAGGCCGACCCGGGCCAACTCGGGGCGGAGCTGGCGTCGAACCATGGCCTCCGGGACCCTGCGCAGGCAGCGGGCAGCGGCGCGAAGGACCTGTGGCGGGCGCTGGTGATGCCACCAAGAACCCCGGACTCGCTCTGCGCGCCCGGTGTCCACAGCGCTGACATGAACGAGCCTGCCGCCAAAGCACCTCAGCGGGGATCGTTGGAATCCTGCGGTTCCTCCCTGACGGCGGCGCCGATGCGCCTGTGATGTCAGCACCATGGACACCAGCGACCTGCCAGGACCTGCCAGACCTCTTCCTTCCGCGCACTCGTCGCCTCCAGGACCACCGGCCTGCCTCGGGTTCCCGTCCGAACGAGCGTCTCCAGAAGTCGCGAGCACCACATGTCTCAGGAGTGAGGAGACAGCAGAGGCCGGACAGCAACGTCGGACGACTCGGGTGGCAAGAGTCAGGGTCATCGCAGGCGGATCTGGTGCAGATTCTGAGGATGTCGCGCTTAGCGGTGTGGGGTGTGTGTTTGCTCGGGCCGGGGATCTTCCCCTGGAGTCAGCATGTTGACGCCTCCTCGTCGTAGCCACAGGAGACCGGTCACCAGCACCATTAGCATGATGAACAGCCCGATCGCGAAACTGGTCACCATTCCCCAGTCGGTGGCACGGTGCACGACGTCGACAAGAAGGCTGCGCCCGGCACCGGGGGCACTAGCCGTCGTACGCAGTCCCTGTCCTGAGCGCACGCTGCTGACAAGTTCCTGCGCACCCACCGGCCACTGATGACGCACCACGTGCTCGCTCGCACTACCGAACCCCACGCCGGAGACAGCCACGCCGAGCACCACGCCGATCTGCCTCATCGCAGCGGACAGCCCAGAGGCTGCACCTGCCTCATCACCCTCGAAGGAGGCGACCGCCAGCTCGTTGACCACGGTCCCGGCAGCGCCAACCGCAATGCCCGCCAGGATCAGGCCCGGCAGGAGCACCACCCAGGTCGATGAGCCGTACAACAGTACCCATGACATCAGCGCCGCGCACCCGACGACAAGGATCCCCAGCAGCCTGGCCGACGGCGTCCAGCGCCCATTACCGCCACGAAACAGCCACGCCCCGCGATGGCACGAGACTGAACGGGAGGAAGCAGAGTCCGGCCCAGGGGTGAAAAACAGGTAGATATTCTGCGCATACAGCGACAGCCAGGGCATCTGCCCCACCAGACCAGCCTGACGGCAAAGCCGGTCAGGATACTCACCATAGAGCCGGTCAGTCAGCAGGCGTCCCGGAACCATAGGTGAGTCCGAGCGCCGCTCGACGGCTATGAACAGCCCCATCGCAGCCAGTCCGACGGCAATGCCACCAAGCGTGCGCGCGCTAGTCCACCCCAGGCCGCCCCTCCAGCAGGACGACCGTCACACTCGGTGGCAAGGACTGCCAGCAGCGTTCCGGCCAGTCCACGTCTGAACCTGCGATCCGCGCCGTGATCCTTCACGTACCACGACGCCAGCGAGACACCACCCCCAGGGACGTTGATCCAAAGATGGAGCGCCACCCGGCGACCAGGGACCAGGCCTCCGCCTGCCAGTGGCCCCACTGCGATAGCCACCCCTGAGATGAGCCCGTAGATCGGTAGCTCGTGCCCGCTCGCGTCCGGCGGCGTAGCGGTCAGAGATCATCGGCACGCCGACGCCCAGGAAGATCGCCCCACCGACCGCCTGAAGAGCCCGGAAAGCGTTGAGTACGAGCATCGAAGGGCTAATGCGCACACGGCTGACCCCACCGTGAACAGGACCAGCCCCCATCGGAACAATCGCAGTCGCCCCAGACTTCCCGCTCAACGTCGCCGCTGACATCAGCAACGCCCCTCAACGGCAGCGTGTAGGCGTCCACCACCCACTGCAACTCACTCTGCGACGCGCCGAAAGACCTGCCCGATATCACCCAGTGCCACCGACACCACCGTGATATCCAGGACGTTCATGAAACTCACCGTGAGACAAGCACAAGCGCCAGAACGCGACTATCCCTTACTCTGCTATTTCGCGACTACCGGACTCTGCTGCAGCTCCCATATCCCATCAGTCACTCGTCGTTGTCTCCAGCGTCTCAACCGACTGAATAGGTCCTCCAAACCCGTCTCGACAACCTTTCCAGAGACAGTCGTTTGGCAACCGCCCACTGGAATCACCCGCACGTCAGCAACATGCAAACCATGAGGGCTTTATCTCGTAAAGGAGTTTGGGCGTTTAAAAGAGTAGTGTCGCCAAGCTAGGTGGCGGCTGGCTTTTGAGAGATCTTTTGGCGCTTAAGCCAATCCAACCAAGAAGTACGCCGCCATAACAAATAGTAGCACTCGAATCCCTCAGTGTGAGGTGCAGGCCTGTGCGAGACGATCTACAGTACAGGCCCCCGCCGGCGTTCAGGACGAGGGCGCTGAGGCTGTTCCCGCGCGCCTGACTCTGACGTGCTTGTCGCCCCGCCTGGTGTGGCGCCACACACAGGGGGTACCTCCCGCACGGGAGCGAAGCGCGCGGGGGAATCATCGACCCCGAGGACCTCCACACCGTCGAAGCGATCAGGGTTGCCGGTGATGGTCTGCTCGGCCCGGGCCAGGACCGCGTTGTTGGCGGTGTGCCAGGAGTTCCCCAGGCGGCTGCTACCTGGGAGACGGACATGGCCTCCAGGGCAAGGGGCCCGCAGCCCCACTCCACCGCCGAGCGGGTCAGCCGCGCCCTGGCTCAGCCAAGGTGGAGGTGTCTTGCCTCCACATCCGGCGGCAGGGTGCAGGCGAAGCGCCGCACGCGTGCCACCAGCTGCGTGGGTCTCCACCCCACCGGCACGTGGGCCAGGCCGCAGTAGTCCTTGCCCCTCCCGTAGAATCCTTTGCCCCTCCCGTAGAATTAGCCTCCACCCCACCGGCACGTGGGCCACGGCGCTGGCTACCGTCCCCCGAGCCTGCCCCCGAGCCCTGCAGGTTTGCAGAACGAATCCTCAAACCCGATCGGCATACGCCACAATGGCTCTCATCGAGGTCAGGTGCTGGGCCCACAGCGGTCAGCCCCAGGGCATCCAGGCCCAGGAAGGTCGTCAGATCAGGGCCGATGAGGTAGTCTCAGGCACGTCGAGGTCTCTCAGGTGGCGTGTGTGGCAGCTCCCATCATTGAGGGACCCGGCCCCTACCCGGCGTGAACGACGCGCCCGCCCACCCCAGGCACACCAATACGCTCATTTATTGCACACCCAAACGCGAAGAGCCGGTCTTTCCACAGGGTGCCGTCTGGGCTGGTGTGGGGGCGTTAGCAGTAGTAGTCAATACACCGCTTGACGGACAGGGCTGCCCGGCCGGGCGGGGTAAGAGAGTTATTTTGGTGGCGAGGAGGCTTCCGTGATGAGTGCGTCCCTACGATCCCCAAGCCTGTGGGTGCCCGGGAGCCGGTATCCGCTCTGGCCAGGTCGTCGCAAAGTCGAAGCGACACCCCACCGTGCACAGGCGTCGCGGCAGGCTGGTTCTCATTGACTCTAGCATGCCTGCGGAGCAGGTGGCTCTGAGGGAGGGCTGGAGCAGCCAGGTGGACGGGCGACCGCTCCCGGAGTCGGACGTGGCCGAAATGTGACCGTTACTCCCACCTGGGCCCCTGGAAGCCACTGCGTTCCTGGAGAGCGGGTCGTGCGGAGGTCGGGCCGAGCGGCCGGTGGGTGGTGCTGTCGTCGCGCAGGGCTCGGCCCGGTTCTCAACCCGGGGCTCGTCTTGGGCGTCGACGGGGTGGCTGGCCTGGTGGCGGTGTGTGCTGGCACCGGGGGGCGGCTGCCGTGGTGAAGGACGCCAAGGCTGAGGCCAGTGTGAGCGCTAGTGCTAGTGCTTCGGCGGCTATTGCTCGGCTGAGAAGGGCATTGCTGATGCTAATGCCTCTGCGACCGCCTCCCGGGAAGCGGCTCGACTCCTGAGCTGGGCGCTAGCGCGATGCTGCCCTGGCCGAACCCGGCACCAGCCAAGCCCTCTCCAGATGAACGAGGAGTATCTCGGAAGGCTAGCTTCCAGTGTCTCCGCTACTCGAGCTCTACCGCTACGCCTTCATGACCGGCAACACCACCGAGTTCGCCGCCATGAGCGATGAACGCTGCAAAGTTCTGCAAGTCCACCATCGACGACACCAACGACATTCACGGTAAGGAGGATGGGCGACAAATGGGACCAGGAAAATTGTCGGAAATAACTACTACGAGAAACTGAAGGTTATGACTATACACAGAGTCAAGGTCATCATTAACTACGGAGCGATGGCCTCCTACTATGGCGACGGAAAAAACCCAACCACCTCCCAGCCTTCTGAGGGGAAAGTAGTGAATGTCGCAGTCAGATATAGCAACAAACGGTGGATGGTCGGCACCGTGGAGGTGGAACACAAGTGAGCGCAAGGTCCGAATTAGCAGTTGACTGCTGCGTCATTATTTCTTTCCATACCCTCTGCGACAGCAGGTCAGTAACCAACCTCCACACAGGCAGAAATTGACTCTAAAAATGTGGGCAATGGAAGTGAATTCTACGGCGAGGTGACTGAGACCGTCCCTCAGGAGGGTGCGCCGGATTCTGGTGGGTCTCCGTCTCAGGAGCATCCATCTGTGACGGCCTCGGATCCGTCGATGTGGGAGGAGCAACCTCACTGGGACTGCAACACCAAACCGGGCAAAGGGCCGGATGATCCCTTGGGGTGCGTGCTCGGACGGCGAATGACCATTCCGCAGGACGACACCACTGACGCCAGCGGCGGCAGCGGCCCCCGCACGATCACCACTCGTCAGGCTGCGACACTGATTGCTCAGGGCTCGGGTATCACGCGCCAGCCTCCCGGGACCCAAGGTCATTATCTCCATGGCCTTCATCGTCTACACCAACCCCAGCCCCCGGTATCAGACCACCACGATCCTGGGCAGTCCCATCGAGGTGGAGTTCACCCTGCCCTCCTACACCTGGGGCTGGGGAGACGGCACCACCACAACCACCACCGACCCCGGAGCCCCTCACCCCAACCAGACCGTGACCCACCACTCAGCACACCGCCACCGGTGTGACCACGACCCCTGACCACCACCTGACCACCCTAGATACCGCCCCTAAGGCGAGAACCAGTGGCGGCCCATTGAGGGCACCATCACCACCACCGAGACCTCCACCCCTACGATCTGGTCCGCGTCGTCACCCACTCACCGACGACGCCGAAGAAGCCCAAGGCCACTAACCCCCACACCCCCAGCACTACACAACCGGAGCGTAGACCACCAGGGCTCGCCCCACGAGCGGTGTCACGAACGGCGACCTTTCAGACACACCCCAGGCCGACGACCATCACACCCGACCACGTATACGCAGGCCAGAGCCGCACAGGCACGGGCACACCAGCCGATCAACATCCCCAAAAAGTCGCCAAACGTGACACCCAGACCCCACAACACACCACCGAGACCCACTCAGCCCACCCGACACCTGGTACACGCGTTCGTAGGGTAGGTACGCCGGTTCGTACCCCTAACCCCCGAACACGCAAGCTAACCTACGAACGCACCAGTCGCAGACAGGCGTCGCGGCCACGCGAGATAGGACGTCAAGGGCTAAGCGCAGCCCGTCCCTCAGCTATCCAACAGTGAGCAAACGCGCCCAACACCCTTACTCGACGCAATCTCCTGGCGTAGCTTAGGGTGCGTTGAGTAGAAACCTCAGCAGCCGACGAAACTGCACGTAGCTCATCGGCAGCCCCGAGATCGGAAGATAGTAGCGCCTTCCGCGCGAGTCCTTGATTACGACACACTCCTGGAGGTTGACGACTCCCCGTCCCTCCACCTGAGGTTTCATAGACCAGTCGACGAGCGCCCTGTACTGGCTATATGGAGAAATGAGTAGCCCTTCGGGAGTCAGCCTCCATGCAGCACTTCCAGGAGCCGATCGAGGCACCCCATTAATGGCCACTAAGGCAAAGAACACTGCGGCTGCACCGATAAGCAGTCCATCTGAGTATGGTCGGCGAGAACGTCGACATACTGACCAACACTATATTGCAAGTAAGGCACCCAGAAAAAGCCCGACAAGGATCAAAGCTCACTGTACATACTGCCGGCGTTGACGACGGAACGAATTCAACCCTCAGTCGACAGCCTCACCCACTGCCGGTGAGGCCTATCAACATCTTCCAACACAGAATCCTTCACAACATTCTGCGTCAGAAATATAACGCAAAAACGTCAAGAACACGACGAGAATAGACCATAGAGAGCAGTACCACAGAAATAGTAAGTAAACCACAGAGAGAACATGCGTAGAAAAACAGGCTAACCTCGCGAGCTCGAGCCCCGGTCTCCGCGCTCACAGTCGACAATCTGGTCAAACATCACATACATAATATTGACCGCACCACCTTGGCAACACGTGACTCAGAACCTACACCTTCGATCCTTGATCGAATTTCGAGCAACTCACCCATGCGATCAAGATAATGCGGCACCCAAGAATAGAGCCTCCACCCGCTCCAAGAGTCAGCAACATGACGTCGCGTTCAGTTCTCATACAGCAATACCATCGAGATCACTGACAAGACACTGCACTCTGAACAGGCGGTCCGTGAACCGAGTCACCTGTATCCAATGCGCCGGCGCGGTGTCGTTGCGGCTCACCTCCCACTGAAACTGGTGCAGGCGAGACAGTACCCGACGCACGGTTCTCCCGATGCGTTCAGACCCGCCACGTAACCTGACGTCATGACGACTCTTGAGATGCTCATTGACGTCCTGTCCCGGTCCCGCGAGGCTTCGACCGCGCCTTCGACGGTGTCACGCGCGAGCAGGCCAACACCCGGCCCACCCTGCAGACCTGGCGCCCCGCATCGACTCCTGACCTGGCTGGCCTGGCACAGCGCCCGCAGATCGACATTCAGGTCGCGCCCCCGGCGGGCGTCGAGCCGTCTGGGTCACCGGCGGCCACCGCGAGCGCTTCGCCCTGCCCCCGCCAGACGACACCGAGGACTGGCACCACACGCCCGAGCAGGCCGCCCAGGTCGTCGTCGGCATGACCTCGGCCTCCTCTTCTCCTACCTTGACGACGCCTCACGCCCTGGCCACCACCTACCTGCTGCTCCTCACGCCGGAGTCGCTCGATGACATCGTCGACGACCCTGGACCCGCGCCGTCACCCGGGCCGTCGCCTGGCCTCAGTCACTGACGACGCCGCCCAGCACTCCGGCCAGGCCGTCTACACCCGCCGCCTCCTGGGCCTGCCCGGCCAGACGCGCAAATCACCTGCCCCGCACTACGCGTTCGCCCCGACCCGGCGGTTCAGGTCGAGCGAACGGCCCCACATGACAAGAGTCTGCTGGAACCCGCGTGGCCGGCGGTGCGGGAGAATCAGGCGGCGTGCCTCCACCGCCTCGCCGCGGCGCAACGGTGACAGGCCGCAGCTCGTCGGTGACGACGACGTCGGGCCCATAGGCTCCGCGCAGCGCCCCCACGGAGGGGTCGCTCGAGGATCTGCGCCCTGGACGCTGGCGGCGTAGACGGCGTCGACCAGGTCGACTCCCCTGCCAGGGTGGTGCGCACGACGTCGATGAGGTGGGCGGTCCCCGGCGATCGCACCACCGGTGAGGCGGGCGACGCCGTCGGCCACGGTGACCGGCTGGGAGCCGAGCACGTAGTCGCCGTCGGCCATGCCGCCGCGGCCATGGCGTCGGTGACCAGGACGACGTTGTCACGCCCCAGGGTCTCAAACATGTCCAGGACGATATGCGGGCTGAGGCACGCCGTCGCCGATCATCTCCAGGACGCACTCGCCGCGCTGGGCGGCCGCCAGGAACTCGGGCACGGGCCCGGGCGTGCGGTGGTGCATGGGGCGCATGCCGTTGAACAGGTGGGTGGCGGTCGAGCGCGGGAGCGGACCGGCTTGCCGCCTCGAGGCGCTCGGCGATGACGGGCAGGCGGCGTCGGCCAGGGCGGCACGCACGGGGGCCGCTCGGAGTCGTGTGCCTGAAGGAGGGCAGCGCCCCGCCCTCGATGAGGGCAGCGTGACGGCGTCGTCGCCGATGATGCGGGCTTCTCCGGGGCGATCGTCATGGTGACGACGTACCGCCGCCGGAGCTCGATGAGCCGCGGGTCAGGCGGTGCAGGGTCGATGATGTGGGGTCCTGGCGCCGCAGCGACTCCACCGAGACGAAGGGCCCCTCGAAGTGGATGCCGGCGAGCTCTCCGCCTCGCACAGCCCCGCCAGCACCCGGGTGCGCGCGCGCAGGACCTCGGGGCGGCCGTCACACTAGGAGGCCACGAGCGAGGTGGTGCCGGAACGGCGGTGCTCGAGCATCGGAGACCATCGCCTGCTCGGCGGTCTCGGCGTTGGGAAGGACTCGCCGCCCCACCGTGGCAGTGGACGTCCACCAGCCCCGGCAGGAGGTAGCCGCCTCCGGTGCGGCCTGAGCCTGTTCGACGGCGCCCCCGAAGCCGGCCCGGGCGGCCTGGTCGAGCCCGACCCACGCGATGTGGGATTCCGACAGGACGACCGCCCCGTCGTCGATGATGTGGTCGGGGTGACGAGGCGCGCCCGCAGCGCGGACCCGCATGGCTTCGTTGCTCATGAGTCGGATCTCGTCACCATCCAGACATCGAGACCCTCCTTCGGGGGTCGTTCGGCCCACACTGCGCGGGCGGGTTCCGGCTTCGCCCGTTCACCCGGCCAGGCGTTGCTGCATGCGGGCAACGGCCCGTTGACGTCACGCCCACGCGGGCCGACGGCGCCGCCCTGCCCTATAGCAGGCCCTCGCCGACCGGCCGCACGGCGACGAGTCGGCCGAGGTCGATCCAGATCGGGCGGAACATGCCGTTGCTCGCCGGGCAGATCGAGGCGTTCGCCGTCGTCGTCGGTGAGGCAGGAGCGGTCCTTGTAGCCCACGTGCAGCCGTCGAAGGAGCCCAGGAAGTGGGTGGCTCGCGGCGCCGCGGTGAGCGGACAGCAGGTCGGGCAGGTCGGCGCGCATGTAGAGCAGGCTGGCCCGGGCAGACTCGCCGGGGCCGAGCGCCCGCAGGCCTCCGCGCACCCTGCCTCGGCGACCGCGCGCACGAGCGGGACACGGCTCCCAGCCGCCTCGCCGGTGCCCTCAGGCGCGGCCATGGCCGGCTCCTCCCCCAGCTCGACGGCGTCCTCCAGGGCGCGGGCGCCTGTGTCTTAGGCAGTGTGGTCAGCGGCCCAGTCCCGGCGCTGACCGGCCGTGACCGGTCGCGTAGCAGTGGTGCGATGTGCGCGCAGGCGGCGCGGTGGCCGGTCCCGCCGTGGGCGACGTCGGCTCCGGCGGGCCGGAGTCGGCGTCGCAGGAACGCGCGTCCATGACGAGGTGCTCGTTGCCGGACCGCGGCCCCTGGACGAGAATCCCCTCACGCTGGAGGCGCACCAGGAGGTGGCGGCGCGGTAGGCTGAAAACGTCCTCGCCGCGGAAAGCCTCCATGAGACCGGGCCTCGCCAGGCGCCAGCAGCACCGAGCGCATCAGCGGGCCCTGATCCTCGATGAGGCCGAGGGCCACCGGCGGCGCGCTCGCACAGGCGGCATCGACGCCGTAAGCCTTCGCCGTTCCGCACCCAGGTGCTCGGTGCGGTGCATGAGGGCGACCCGCAGCCGGTGGCCGGTCGGCGGTGGTGATGTGGACGGTGCCGCGCATGGGCCAGGAGCGAACCAGGTCGCCTCTGCGAAGGCCGCGTCAGCGTCGGCCCGGGGTGGCGGCCGGGCGCGCACGAGCAGGGCGTGCGGGACGGCGGAGACCTGTTGGCCCTGGATGGCGAGGCTGGCGGGCCACTCGCCGCGACGACGTCGGGCGCGGCGGTGGCCGGACGAGCCTGGGAGATGATGCGGGCCAGGCTCACCTCGGTCGGCAGCGGCGCGGAGGAGGCGCGGGCGGCGGGCACGACTGTCTCCTCAGGAACAGGCGGGAGCTCGGGTCGTCCATGCCGCGCATGGCGTCGTAGTCGAGGGTGACGAGCGGATACCGCGGTCCTCGGCCAGGACGCGGGCCTGGGGCTTGATGGTCTGGGCGGCAGAAGACGCCCCTGACGGTCAGCAGCGGGTCGCGGTCGAGGAGCTCGAGGTAGCGGGTGAGCTGCTCGACGCCATCGATCCCCTGACGCGCTTGATCTCCACGGTTACCGGAGCGGCCCCTCGGCGTCCTGGCCATGATGTCGACCGGGCCGATGGCGGTGGGGAACTCGCGGCGCACCAGGCGGGTAGCCGGCGCCCAGGACCTCGATCTGCTCGGCCAGGAGCTCCTGGAGGTGGGCCTCGACGCCGTCCCTGAGTGAGCCTGGGGTCCACGCCCAGCTCGTGGCTGACGTCGGAGATGGTCTCGAAGAGGCGGATGACGAGGCGGTCGTCGGTCTTGGTGGCGCTGACCTCCCAGACCCGCGCACGTGGGGTCGGCGGCGGCCTCTCGTCCGGCTCGGTGACGGCCAGGCGGGCCGGGGCGCTCATCCAGTTCAGGGCTTGTAGGAGCGCCGTCGGAGTGGATGAGGACCGAGCCGTCGGCCTGAGCATGAGTACGCGGGTGGCCCGCAGGTGGGCGTGCAGGCGGCCGGAGTGAGTCGACGGGAGCAGTGGGAGGCACATGAGGCGCACCCGCCCACCCTAGTGGGGCAGGCCCGGCCTCGGCGCGACACGCCGGCGGGCCTCGAGCATCGTGTCACCCGGTGGCGGCTCCAGCGCACCGCTACGTGAACAGAGTCCTCCAGGTCGCGCATCTGCTTCTCCACGCCGCGTAGGCAGGGTCATCGAGACGCAGGCCGAGCTTCAGACGTTGCGCTCCTCGGCGCTGTAGGAGAAGTTGGCGCCGCCCACCAGCAGGAAGCGGTGGTCGATGCTGAGGAACTTGGCGTGGCTCGTCGCTGGCGCGCCCAGTCGTCCTTCAGGGCGCGGGTACGCATGACGACGGCGCCGCGCAGCTTCCGGGCGATCTCGCCTGTTCAAGCGGGCAGCCGCGGTAGCGGTCCTGCTCCGCTGTTCCTCGCCGGCCCTCGGGCCAGGTGGAAGGGCCCGTCGGCGGCCCGGTGTCCAGGATGAGGCGCACCGATACGCCGGGACGCCGCGCGCGCAGGTCCACTCAGGGCAGCCCACAGGGCGGAGGTGGGCTGGCAGGTTGTGGGTGGCAGACCACCGAGGTGTTGGCGCGCCGACCAGCGCGAACATCCACCGTGAGTCTCCCGCCGACGGTCGGCCGGGAGCGGTCCACACAGGTCACATCCCTGATTCTGAGGCAGCACCGGCGACGGCGCGCAGACAGCCACGGGTGCTCCGCGCCTGCGCCCGAGTCCCGCGCGGCATCCCAGAGCTCGGCGCGTGGTCTCCTGGGCGCGGGCGACGACGAGCGCCTGGCTCAGCGTCGCACCACCGGCCAGGCGGGCGGCGATGCCGTCGGCCTCGCCTTTCCGGTGAGAAAGGGCGCCCAGGGCGCGGGAGTGGGCTCCGTGGCTCGGAATCGTCGGCGGGCACCATGAGGCTCGCCCTACCTGCCCCGGTAGTCGGAGAAGAAGGGGTCGCGTGTCCCTGTTCGGCGCCCGTCCCACTGTCCGTATCCGGCAGCGGGATGACGAAGCGCCAGTCGAGGAAGCGGTTGGCGCGTTCGCAGGAGGTCTCGAGACCATGGTGCGCAGTGAGCAGGCGGCGCCGTGGAGGAAGTCCTCGGGGTCCTGGGGACGCGCTCGGGCGCAGACCGGGTCCGATGAGCAGCGGGTCATGCGCGTCGCAGGGCCTGGTCGAGGATGTCGGCCAGAGCGGCTGCGGCTCGGACAGGAGACGAGCCCACCCGAGGTGCCGTCGGAGTCGGAGGCGGTGGTGGTCAGGAGCATCCTGCCGCTGCCTCGCGCTGCTAACGGTGGCGCGCCAGGCGTAGATAGCGTTCGCTGATGGAGGCGGCCCCGTGAGCCTGAGGACATCGCCATCTGACGGATGAGGGCGTGGGCGAGGGTGTGGACGAGCCAGTAGCGCGGCGGGGCGAGGCGCTCGTCGGGATGGATCTGCTTGGCCGTCTCCGGAGAAGCGCCGCTCAGTTGCGCCGGTGGGCGGCGCGGTGGGCGGCCACACTGGGCTGGTGGAGCACCCTGGTCTCCCAGCGGGCGACGGCGTCCTCGTCGAGCTGGATGAAGATCCCCCTCGCCGCGGTCCTCGGTGGCCGGCACCCAGGTGGGGCGGCCGGGCGGACCAGGTGAGACGAGCCGGGCCTCCCGAGGTCGTCGATCGGTCGTAGTCGTCCACGCGGGTGGAACCCGAGGACGCGTTGACCTTTGCGCAGGCGGTCGACGGCGAGCACCCGCTCACCCGGCCGGCACGTCCCCGGGCTGCGTGGGAGATGACGAGCCCACTGTCGCGGTCCTCGTGGTGGTCGCCGGGTGGTTCGGTGAGGAGGTAGTTCCACTCGGGCACGAGAGATCCACCGGATCCAGCTCTCACGCCGTTTGAGGCGGGTCGTCGCTCTCCGCGGGCAGGGGCAGCATCCTGAGGGAGCTCGGTGAGCTCATCATCGTAGGTCCAGCAGCCGGACGGCGTCAGCATCGCCTCGTTTGAGGAGCGCGCGGACGAGCGAAGGTTCTCACCCACCGTTTTCGAGGTCCTCGCCCAAGGCTCGTCCCAGGACCGTCAGGCGATCGCGTTTCTGTTCCTCGGGTCAGGCGCGGCATGTCGATGATGGACTGGGTGGCGGCGAACCAGAGGTTGGAGGCGCCCACGAGCATGACGGGGGCTGGCATGCTTCCTCGGCGAAGATCCCCAGGTGGGGGTGACGGCCGCGGCAGCGGGAGCCGCTGGCGCCTGTCCTCCCAGGGCCTGGGACATTCTCGGCGGGGCTCCGCAGGCGCGGCAGGGAGATGAAGGCGGTGGCCCCGCTGGGGTGTCACCTCATGGCGAGCTCGGGCGATGCCGCCGGGACAGTGGACGCCCTCATGGACCCACCAGTCGTGGGGAACTCATCAGGGTGACGCCTCGGGCAGACGATGAGGGTGAGCAGGCACGCACGGTGAGCGTCGTCTGCCTGGCCTGGCTGCGCCCTTGGCGCCCTGCGTCGGACCCTGGGCTGCCCGCGCTGGGCGCCCGGGGCAGATCGATGCTCGAAAGACGGCCTGGTCGGGCCGGAAGGATGGAGTGTTCTGGTAGCTGCGTGACGAATCGCCGCGATGGGCGCCAGGAGGTCGCAGCGGTGCAACGCATCCACTGGGGGAAGACCCGCGCGGGCACGCCCAGATCATCGCCGTCGCGGCGCGCCCAGCCCGAGGAGACTGCCAGGAAGCGCTGCAACTCTCGCTCACCTGGTGGCCGAGCATGAGCTGGACCGTTTTCCAGGAGGCGCGGCGTGGACGGTGACGGGGTCGGCGGCACCGCCAGATCCGCTCCCAGTCGTCCAGGGCCGTGGGCATGACGAAGTGGGGCAGGTCGATGATGGCACCGGACCGTAGGGTGTAGAGCAGAGTCGTGGGGCGGGCGGGCCGACGCAGCGCGTGGTTCTTCTTGGCCTGATTCTGACTGAGGTCGTCGGCGTCGCCGAGGGGTCGACGCCGATCACTGTCGTCGAGGTCGGGGGTGCCCGAGCCGTCCTGGTCGATGTCCTGGTCCTGGCTCACCGTTCCTCCTGATCCGTCCGGGCGTCACTGGTGTCACTGGCCTCGCGGGGCTCCTGTCGTTCCCAGGCGGGGGCGTCGTCGGTCGAGTCGTCAACGAGGCGGGCCGGGTCTGGGAGACGAGGAGGTTGATCTCGGGCTGGACCTCCCGCATGGAGCTGGCGACGACAGAAGGGGGCGTCGTCGGGCCTGGAGCCGCCTCTGCCGGCCGACTCGGCTGAGCGCAGGAGTGGGAAATACTTGACGCCGTCCCGACCGCGCTTGTAGACGAGATCGCCATGCTTCTTGGCGACCTCTCGTTGGCGCTTCTTCCACTCCCCCACGCGGCTGGCCAGGCGGTCCCGGGCGTACTTGCTCCTCCTCCTCGCCGGCGGCCGCACTGATGCGGATGGAGAGCTTGTTGACAAGCAGGTCGAGGGCTCAAACTGCTCGGTGACTTGCAACCTACATTGTACTTTCAGGGGCCAGGCCATCCGCCATCCCTTACAAACGCTCCGGCCTTACGAAAAACACCATCGTCCCGCAGTCAATAGTAACAGAAAAAGGTAACGTCACTGCTCGGCTGCCAAACGCCATCTCGTAAATACCGACTGGAT
>BNJV01001208.1_pt1 | contig 14468 bp, 21 predicted proteins | sample 8540591 | NCBI WGS metagenome assembly BNJV01 (sample SAMD00202457, study PRJDB9452) | human saliva metagenome | host: Homo sapiens
CGCGCCGCAAAAGCAAATATATAGTGGATTAAATTTAACTCAGGACAAGGCGACGAAGCCGCAGACAGTACAGATAGTACGGCAAGGCGAGGCAACGCCGTACTGGTTTAAAGTTAATCTGATTATAGGTCGTCTGAAACGCTGAAAAAGCAGTTTCAGACGACCTTCGGATTATCTGTTTTGCGGATTGAAATCAACATATCGGCAGTCATTCCGCCACAGGTATTATTGAGTGCGCCATTGCATTCAAAACCCACTCAATCAAGATTAAAAACCAACCGATACACCAAACAAAAAAATGAAACCGTCCCTTCCCATCCGCTCACTTCTTTAAGCTGTATATTCGCCGCAGCAAGCGCAAACAGCCTGCTGCCGCAACCGTCATTACTCCGGACAAACAGTTCAGCGTCAGAAAAGTCTGCAACCATAAAACTCAAGAATGCTCTTTTCTTTGCAAGCAAAAAGCCATTGCAAAAATCTTCCCGAAGACAGGACGAGCTATGAATGGCTTGGCAATACCTTTGCATTAAGGATCAGCTTCGGATCGTATGATTCCTACACCACCTTCGCCGACCGTACCCACAAGCCTCATACGCTTTCTTCCGTCATCGCCACCGACAGCAAAACGCAATGCGCCGTGACCGCAGGTTATAAAGGCGTGTCTTTCTACTCGCTGTTCCATGAAAAACCAGTCAAATTCATTTCCGCAAAAGACAAAAATTCGGCTTCATCCAAGATGTCGCCACGCTGGAATCCGTCGTCGAGGCAGAATTCAAAGGCAAGAAAGTCCGCATGACCTATATGAACAAAGCCGAACGCGATGTCTCGGTCGTTTTGGACAATCCGTGTGTGAAATGATGTGCCAAGTTTGATGGACGAGGTCGTCTGAAAAGATGCCGTTCATTCAAAAACGAAGCAGCCCGAAACCTGACTGAAAAAAGGTTTCGGGCTGTTTGCGCCTGTTTGGCAAGCCGAAGCGGGTAGGGTGCAAGGCGTGCCGGTTGGGCGGATTGTTTCTTTTAGCGTTTGGGCGAGAGCTGATCCACCAAGCCGCCGTCAGCAAAAATATTTCTTCATGATTTCCGGCCATGTGCCGAATTTTTCATTCGGATTGAACGTTTCGATATCTGGGAAATCAGCTTTGTGTGCGGCGAGGACTTCGCTGTCGCGCGGACGCAGATACAATTTGGCGGCAAGCTCTTGGGCGGGTTTGCTCCAAAGGTAGGGACAGATATTCCTGCGCCGCCTGCTGCGTACCTTTTTATCCGCCACGCTGTCCACGACGGCAACCGGCGTTTCCGACAAAAATCGTGTAGCTCGGGCTAAAACAATCTCAAATTGATCTTGAGTCAGTTTTTTGCTGACATGATTCGCCTCGTTTTCAAAAGTAATCAAAACATCGCCGATATTGCGCTGACTGAACGTCGTCGTTAGCCGCCCTGCCGCCGCTTTCAAAGACTGGCGTGTTTTTTTCAACAAAGCAGCGACAAATTCCTTGGTTTTGCTCTTCATCTCCGCCAAACGCCTTCAAACCGTAGCCGTATGCGCCCAAAAAGGCGTAGCGGCCGTTGCCCGTGGTTTTCGGGTTGGCGAGTACGATTTTTACCCCGTCTTTGGTCAAATCGTTCCAATCCTTGATTTGCTTCGGATTGCCTTTTGCGGACGAGGAAAACCGTCGCGTTGGTGTAAGGCACGGCTTGGTTGGGCAGGCGTTTAGCCCAGTCGGATTTGACCAAAGCCTTTTTGTTCGAGCAGCTCGATGTCGGAAGTCTGATTCATGGTCACCACGTCCGCCGCCAAACCGTTCGCCACAGATAAAGCCTGCTTGCTGGAGCCGCCGTGAGACTGCTGGATTTCAATAGACTCGCCATGATGCTTTGCCTGATATTCTTTAATAAATAACGGGTTATATTCTTTGTAAAAATCCCGTGCCACATCATAAGACACATTTAAAAGCGTAATGCCCTTGCCGTTTGTCGCCGGCGCAGCCGCCTTGTCGGCAGTCTGTTCGGACTTGGGCGAGCAGGCGGAAAGGGCACGACGGCAGCCAGCGACAGTATGCGGATATTCATTCGACACTCCTGAAAAATTCGGAAAACACTCGCCCTGATTCATTGCCGATAAGGACGTAACGCACCAAGCATGAACAGGCAGTGATTACAAAGCACTTTATCTCGAAAGAATAAAAAGCGGAAATAATGTTTGCTTCGGCGGATATCAATTTTGGTTATAAGGTCGTCTGAAAAGCAGGCTTCATTTTCAGACGACCTCCGCCGACGGAATCTTTGAGTTTTGATTATAGTGGCTTAACTTTAAACCAGTACGGCGTTACCTCGCCTTGTCCTGATTTAGTTAATCCACTATATCCGGCGAAAACGTAAAAAAAGGTCGTCTGAAAACGGCTGATTCGGTTCTATATGAACTGGAATCCGTTTTCAGACGACCTTTTCGCAAGCAATCACAAAGCCGCGTCGTATCCGCCGTCTTCCACAGCGTCAATCAATGCCGCCGCATTGGTTTTTGCCGGATCGAATTCAATAACGGCATTTTTGTTTTCCAAACTGACTTCGGCTTTGGCTACGCCGTCGATGCCGGTCAAAATGCGGGTAACACTTTTGACGCAACCGCCGCAAGTCATCCCGTCGATATGAAGCGTGAGAGTTTCCATAGGGTTTCCTTTCTGTGGGCAAATATCGTGAAATCCGACAAACCGCTGCAACACTTCAACGCAAACGATACGCCCAAATGTCGAAACACAATGCTTGCAGGATTTCATCCTAGATTATAGAAAATATCCAAGACCGTACTGTAAACCCCCAAGAGGCAAAGTCAAGCGGGTCGTCTGAAAAAAGCCGTACGCTACTGCCGCCGTGTTGTAGCGTCAGGCAATCAAGATGCTGCCAAACGGTTGAAAAAGTTGGGTAAATGAGCGAGGTTTGGGCGAGCAGGAGGCATAACTCAACGAAACACCGAAATTAATCAAAGGTCGTCTGAAAACAAGCGTGAAGCAGTTTCAGACGACCTTTTTATGGGAAACGGTGTGTTTTTGGGGTTTCGTTCGAGGATGGTTTCAGGGGTTGCCGAATTTTATAGTGGATTAAAATAAAAATGAGACAAGGCGGCAACGCCCGTCGTGTACGGGTAGTACATAAGGGCGTTGGCAACGCCGTATCATTGCAATTTTTAATCCATTATATTGAAAACTCAAAGACTTCGTTTGAATAGGTTTGTCGGCTGTATCGGGTATCCGTATGGATGTTTCGGACCGGATTGTGTTTGGGAACGGGTATGCGGGTTTGTACGGACGGGTGTTTGATGCGTTCGGTCAGATTTTTGGCTTCCAGCATCGGTTTTTAAGGCTTCCTAAGCCTGCGGCAGTTCTGGTGAAGCCGTCGGACGCCATCAGGTGTCCGCCTTTTGGGCGATGTGGGTGACGGGGCTTTTGAGTTTGTCCGCCATGTCCAGGGTCAGTTCGGGCGGACGTGGGTGTCGTCGTCGGAGACGATGCAGTGTTTGGGCATTTGGATTTTGCGCAGGATGTCGAATTTCCGGGCGCGGCGCCTTTGATGTAGGCGTCAAGGGCGGGCAGCGGGGTAGGGGGTCGGCGAATCCCGCCGCCAGTACCAAGCCGCCGATTTTTTCGGGCTGCTGACGGCTGAGGAAGTGCAGAAGGGTGATGCAGCTCAGGCTGTGTCCGACTAAGAAGGTGTTTTCGTCGGCTTGCCGATGACTTGGTCGAGGGCGAACTGCTACGAGGAAACCGTCGGCCGTTCGGGATTGGGCATCGCCAGCGAGTCGGCTTGGAAAGCCTGCGGCGCGGACTTGTGCCGAGAGCCAGTCAAACCAGTTGCCGTGCGGATTGCCTTCAAAAACCGTGTACGATAAAGACGCGTCGGGGCATATCGATTACTCCTTTTCAGACGACCTGTCGGGTGTGTCGGTTTACTTATTATAACACTCATTGTTTGTTTCAGTTTTATCGTTATCCTGCGTGCGGCGGGTAAACGGGAATCGGGATGGGTGGCTCGTTGAAGGTGGAAAGGGCAATGGCGCGGATTTGGTGTCGGAATCAAGCGCTCGCTTTGGGCTTGGGTGCGGGGCGTTGTTTGGTTAAAGTTCATGTGTGATGCAAATAGTTTTTTTAGATTTGTATCAATTAAAGGTCGTCTGAAATCGGTTTCAGACGACCTGGGCAGGGAAACATTCAGAGTATAGTGGATTAAATTTAAATCAGGACAAGGCGACGAAGCCGCAGACAGTACAGATAGTACGGCAAGGCGAGTTAACGCCGTCCTGGTTTAAAGTTAATCCACTATAAATATTGTGAATGCCGCGGGTTTGGTCGGATTGCTCCGCTTAAAAATAACCCGCCTTTTTACGCTCTTCCATCGCTGCTTCCGGACACGCGGTCGTCCATGCGTGTGGCGCTACGTTCGGAGATGGTGGCCGCCGCGGTTTCGGCGATGATGTCTTCGGGCGTGACGGCGGTGCTGGCTACGGGGCAGGTGCAGGAAATGTCGCCGACGGTACGGAAGCGCACGTCGCGGATTTGGGAAACTTCGCCTTCGCGTTTCGGCGTCAGCGGGGTAACGGGGACGAGCAGTCCGCCGCGTTCGACGACTTCGCGTTTGTGGCTGTAATAAATCGGCGGCAGCGCGAGGTTTTCACGGGCGATGTATTGCCAGATGTCGAGTTCCGTCCAGTTTGAAATGGGGAACACGCGCATAGTTTTCGCCGCTAAAGAGCCGCGTATTGTAGAGCGACCAGAGTTCGGGACGCTGGCTTTTTCGGGTCCCATTGTCCGAATTCGTCGCGGAACGAAAAATATCCGCCCTTCGCCCGCGCTTTTTCCTCATCGCGGCGCGCGCCGCCCATCAGCGCGTCAAAGCCTTGTTCTTCAATGGTTTCCACCAGCGTCACCGCCTGCGCGGCGTTGCGCGAATCGGTTTCGCGGCGCAGGACGACCGTGCCTTTTTGATGGAATCTTTCAACGCTGCCGACCACCAGTTGCACGCCCGTGCGCGCGACGGTTTCATCGCGGAACTGAATCACTTCGGGGTAATTGTGCCCCGTATCAACGTGCAGCAGCTTGAACGGCAGCTTGAGCGGGCGGCCTTCGAGTTTGAACGCTTTGACTGCCAGCGCCAGCAAAACGACGGAATCCTTGCCGCCGGAAAACAGCAGCGCGGGATTTTTCGCCTCGGCGACGACTTCGCGGATGATGTAGATGGACTCGGCTTTCGAGCCAGTCTAGGTGGTGGTTTTGAATAGACATATTGTTCTCTTTAGCAAAAACTCGGATAGGGCGGTACTCTAAAGAGGTCGTCTGAAAAACGGAAAGAATGGTTTGTTTGAAGCAAAGATGATTTCGTTATATTGGCGGGGTCGTCTGAAAAGGGATTGGCGTTTTCAGACGACCTTTTTGCCGCGCGGCAATGGAAACGGCACATATAGTGGATTAACTTTAAACCAGTACGGCGTTGCCTCGCCTTGCCGTACTATCTGTACTCGTCTGCGGCTTCGTCGCCTTGTCCTGATTTAAATTTAATCCACCATATAACCAAATTCGATAAGATAAGCAAAAACCATTCTTTCCGCCGAAGCCTGCGGGATTTTAAGATGGGCGGCACGATAGCTTAATAAGAGAACACGCCATGAACCATTATCCCCTGTTTGCCGATTTGAACGGCCGCCCCGTCCTGCTGGCGGGTGCGGGCAAAGTGGCGGAACGCAAAGCCGAAAGCCTGTTGCAGGCAGGGCTGCGGTCAGGGTTGTCGCCCGCGAACTCAATCCCGTTTTCCAAAAATGGGTGGACGAAGGCAAAATCGAATGGCTGGGCAGCGAATTTCACGAGGACGATTTGGACGACGTGTTTTTCGCCGTCGCCGCCACCGACGATTACGCCTTCAACCGCCGCATTTTCCAAGCGGCGGAGCAGCGGGCGAAACTCTGCAACACCGTCGATACCGCGGATTTGTGTTCCTTCACCGTCCCCGCCGTCATCGACCGCAGCCCGCTCAAAATCGCTGTCTCCAGCGGCGCGACCGCTCCCGTTTTGGCGCGCAAGTGGCGGCAAATCATTGAAACGCTCATCCCGCTGCATACCGGTCAAAATGGCGGCGCTCGCAGGCAAATGGCGCAACGCGGTCAGCCAAAAATCAAAGGCACGGCAAACCGCCGCCGTTTTTGGGAAAAACCTGTTCGACAGCCGCTTTAACGCGCTCGCCGCCCAGGCAACCTCGATGCCGCCGAAGCAGAGCTTGCCGCGCAGCTTCGACGGCTTCGGCGCGGTAAAAAGGCGAAGTCGTCCTTGTCGGCGCAGGCCCCGGCGACGCCGGGCTGCTCACCTTGCACGCTTTGCAGGCGATACAAGCGGCGGATGTCGTTCCACGATGCTTTGGTTTCAGACGACGTTTTAAGCATGGTGCGCAAAGACGCGGACAAAATCAGCGTCGGCAAACGCGCAGGCTCGCACCACGTCCAACAAGAAGAAACCAACCGCCTCCTGGTCGAATACGCCCGCTAAGGTTTGCGCGTCGTCCGGCTCAAAGGCGGCGACCCCTTCGTTTTCGGGCGCGGCGGCGAAGAAGCCCAAGTTTTGAGAGAGGCACACATCCCCTACCGCATCATCCCCGGCATCACCGCCGCACTGGGCGCGACCGCCTACGCAGGCATCCCCCGACACACGCGATTGCGCCCAAAGCGCGCTCTTCGTTACCGGACACAGCAAACACGACGGCCACCAACCCTGACTGGCGCATCGCTCGCCCCTGGAGCAACCAAACTCTGGTTGTCTATATGGGCACGCTCAAAGCCGCCGGAAACCGCCGAAAAACTGATGGCGCACGGACGCAGCGGCGACACCCCCGTCGCCATCGTCTCCAACGGCACGCTTCCGCACCACAAAGCGTCGTGACAGGTTGTCTGAAAAACCCGCCTCGAGCTGGCAGAAAAACGCCCCACGCCCCGCGTTGATTGTTATCGGCGAAGTCGTTTCCTTGCGCGACGAATTGAAGTGGTTTCAAGAAAAACCCCGCGCAAAGCTGCCTTTCACACGCCGCACGAACAAGCCGCCTGAAGCGTTGTTCAAACCGTTTAAAATAACAAAGGTCGTCTGAAAACCCCAATCCGGTTTTCAGACGACCTTTCTTGATTATGCTTTCACGGTCGGATGGTGTAAGATGCTGACGCAGCACGCAATCGCATCAAAAACGCTCTTCAACGGAGCGTGCGGCACGCCGGATAGAGATAGGGCAGAGAGCGGTCGAGCCATCAAACGGATGGATGCCGCTTTCCGTTTTTCAAAAAGAAAGGATTTTCCTTGTCCAAACGCAACATTTTCCCCGTCGACAAATCTTTGAGCAACCCTGAACGCGTGATGCTGGTCAGTGATGTTGAGCGCGGATTATTCGGGCGCGAACGAAGTCGCGAGCGGACTTTTTCAGACGACCTGACGAGGCGGCGGAATTGGTCGCGGCGGCAGGCGGCGAGCTGGTGTTGCGGAAACCGCCAAGCGCGACAAGGCGCATACGGCTTATTTCGTCGGTACGGGCAAGGCGGAGGAGCTGGCGGCGGCGGTGAAGCTGCACGACATCGGCTTGGCGGTGTTCAACCATGAATTGACGCCGACGCAGGAGCGCACTTGGAGAAAATCCTGCAATGCCGCGTCCTCGACCGCGTGGGTTTGATTTTGGCGATTTTTGCCAAGCGCGCCCAATCGCAAGAGGGGAAATTGCAGGTGGAGCTGGCGCAGTTGAACCATTTGAGCGGGCGGCTGGTGCGCGGCTACGGGCATTTGCAGAGCCAGAAGGGCGGCATCGGCCTGAAAGGGCCGGGCGAGACGCAGTTGGAAACCGACCGCCGTCTGATCGGGCAGAAAATCACGGCGTTGAAAAAACAGTTGGCGCAAGTGAAAAAACAACGTGCCACGCGCCGCAAATCGCGGATGGAGGGTCGTCTGAAAACCTTTGCCATCGTCGGCTATACCAACGCGGGCAAATCCAGCCTGTTCAACCGTCTGACCAAGGCGGACGTGTTGGCGAAAGACCAGCTTTTTGCCACGCTGGATACGACGGCGCGGCGTTTGTTCCTGTCGCACGAGGCGGGCGTGATTCTGACGGATACGGTCGGTTTCGTCCGCGATTTGCCGCACAAGCTGGTGTCAGCGTTTTCGGCGACGTTGGAGGAAACGGCTTTGGCGGATGTGCTGCTGCACGTCGTCGATGCGTCCAATCCCGATTTCGAGCGGCAGATGGATGATGAATGTGGTTTTGGAGGAAATCGGCGCGCAGTGAAGTGCCGCAGCTTGTCGTGTACAACAAAATCGACTCTGCTGCCGCAAGGCGTGCGCGATGCGGGCGTGTTGCGGATCACCCGACGCGCCGTCGGTGTGAATATTTCGGTGACGAAAAGTCTGGGCTTGACGCTTTGCGTGAGGCGATGATTGAACGGGCGTTGGAAAACGGTGGCAAGAGGTCGTCTGAAAACTTTTGAGTCCGAATAAAAACAAGGTGTTTTGACTGCCGTTGTTTCTCAATGGGAAGGACGGTGGAGCGGATTTTTGATTTTCATCCATTGTTTGCATTGTTTGCCGCCGCGTGTTTCAAAAAGGTCGTCTGAAAATAGGCTGTTTGGAAAAACAAAGATAAATCAGGGAGGGTTTATCTTTGTTCCAAACGGCCGTTTAAAAGGTTTCCCGCTTAGAGGGGAGGAGGCGGCGTTTTTTTCAAAAACGTTTTCGTAAATCATCCATGCCGCCAAGCTTCAGGTAGGCGACGTTGGACAGGATGCCGATAACGGCAAAAATAGGTAGCAGGCGGTCAATCATGATGTTTTCCCGAGTAAGAAGTTAATGAAAAATTTTGTGTAAAAGCGTAATGTTTTGTATTTTTTACCGCACTGTTTGTACGGAATATGCGCATAGTATGCAGCTTCAAATTGAGTCGGTCAGCAAAAAATGAAAGTAGCGTTTTTCAAAAAGTTCCATTTTTACATTAAAAATAATCGGTAAATTCGCACGATATGCGGTATCAGAACGTAACCGTTCGTCTGTTGATGAGCGGTTATATTATTGAAAAATATAAATAAAAGTAATAAAAATATGCAAATTGTTTTAAAATAAACGTTTTGTAAAATATTTTTAAAAATCTGCTAAAAAGCGACACTTTAATAAAGTTTACATTTCTAAACATTTTAAATCCAAGTTTGAAACGGCAAACCATCTGCCGGCACACCATTAGGCACATATTATGAATCAAACGGAAAGAACCTGTTTCCATTGCGGTCTGGAAGTCCCCGAACACCTCCATTTGACCGTCCGCTACGAAAATGAAGACCATGAAACCCTGCTGCGCGGGTTGTCAGGCGGTGGCGCAGAGCATTATTGATGCAGGTTTGGGCAATTATTACAAACAGCGTACCGCCGATGCGGAAAAATCCGAATTGCCGCCGCCGGAAGTGTTGTCGCAACTGAAATTGTACGATTTGCCCGAAGTGCAGGCGGATTTTGTCGAGGTCGGGGAAGGGGATGAACGCGAGGCGGTGTTGATGCTGGGCGGCATTACCTGCGCGGCGTGCGTATGGCTGATTGAGCAACAGCTTTTGCGTGACAGCAGGCGGTGCGCGTGGATTTGAATTACAGTACGCACGCTGCCGCGTGGTGTGGGACGAGGGCAAAATCGCGCTGTCGGACATTCTTTTGAAAATCCGCAAAACGGGTTATACCGCCGCGCCTTACGATGCGCAAAAAGTCGAGGCGCAGGCGCAAAAAGAGCGCAAACAGTTTATCGTCAGGCTGGCGGTCGCGGGTTTGGGCATGATGCAGACGATGATGTTTTGCCGTGCCGACTTATCTTTTACGGCGGCGACATTGAGCCGCTGTTTTTGGAAATTCTGCACTGGGGCGGTTTTTGATGGTGCTGCCCGTCGTGTTTTTACAGCGCGTTGCCGTTTTTACCGCGGCGCATGGCGCGATTGAAAAACCGCCGTGTCGGCATCGGATACGCCGATTGCGATTGCGGTCGTGATGACTTTTTGTCGCGGGTATTTACAGTCTCGCCGTCAACGCGGGGCAGGGGGATGTATTTCGAATCCATCGCCATGCTGCTGTTTTTCCTGTTGGGTGGGCGGTTTATGGAACAAATCGCAAGGCGCAGGGCGGGGATGCGGCGGAGCGTTGGTGAAACTCGTTCCCGCGTTCTGCCACCGCCTTCCGTCTTATCCCGACAGCGAGGAAATCGAAGAAGCGGCGGTTGTACAGCTTCAGGCGGGCGACGTGATCGTTGTCAAACCCGGCGAAGTCATTCCTGTGGACGGCACGGTGTTGTCCGGCGAGAGCGAAGTGGACGAAGCCATGTTGACGGGCGAGAGCCTGCCCGTTGTCAAAAGGTCGTCTGAAAAACGTTATCGCAGGCACGCTCAATACGGGCAGCCCGCTTGTTATCCGAACCGACCGCACCGGCAACAACACGCGCCTGTCGCACATCGATCAAACTGCTCCGACCGCGCGCTCGCCCAAAAACCGCGCGCCGCCGAGCTTGCCGAGAAATACGCCTCCAGCTTCGTGTTTGGCGAGCTGCTGCTTGCCGTGCCCGTTTTCATCGGCTGGGCATGGTATGCCGACGCGCAAACCGCCTTGTGGATTACCGTCGCTCTGCTGGTCATTACCTGCCCGTGCGCACTTTCGCTTGCCACGCCGACCGCGCTTGCCGCCTCCACAGGCGCGCTTGCCGACGACGGCGTGTAATCAGCGGCAAACAAAGCCTCGAAAACGCTCGCCCAAATCGACGACGTCGTGTTCGACAAAACCGGCACGCTGACCAAAGGACAACCGTCCGTCAGCCGAATCATCCCTTAGGTCGTCTGAAAACAGAAGAAGCGCTCGCCGCCGCCTAAGCCCCTGGAGCAACAATCCGAACACCCCATCGCCCGCGCCATCTTGAACCACACGCTCAGACGACCCCGCCCCTGCGCCCGAATACACAGTCTCCCAACGCGTCAACCGCATCGGGCAAGGCGTTAGCGCGCAAATGACCTACAAAGGAGAAACCCAAGTTTGGGCATTGGGACGCGCCGATTTTGTCGCTGGAATAGCCGGCGTGTTGCCCGACGAAGCCGCCGGTATCGAACACGCAGGCAGCATGGTGTTCCTCGGCAACCAAAGCGGTTTCAAGCCGTCTTCCTGCTCGAAGACCAAATCAAAGACAGCGCCGCCGCCATGCTCGACATCCTCAAACAACAAGGCATCCGCACCCACCTGCTCAGCGGCGACCGCACCAATGCCGTTGCACAAGTCGCGCAGACACTCGGTTTAGACACCTACCGCGCCGAAGCCACGCCCGAAGATAAACTCGCCTATGTTGAAGACTTGCAGAAACAGGGCAGAAAAAGTCTTGATGGTCGGCGACGGCATCAACGACGCCCCCTGTCCTCGCCCAAGCCGACGTATCCGCCGCCGTTGCAGCAGGCGCCGATGTCGCACGCGACGGCGCCGATCTGGTCTTGCTCAACGACGATTTGAACATCCTGCCCGCCACCATTGCCCAAGCCCGCCGCACACGCGAAATCATCCGCCAAAACCTCGCCTGGGCAAGCGCATACAACATCATCGCCGTCCCGCTTGCCGTCTTGGGTTACGTCAAGCCCTGGATCGCCGCATTGGGCATGAGCCTCAGCTCGCTGTTTGTTGTGGGCAATGCGTTGAGATTGTTGAAGAAAAGAAAATAGTTAATTTTGGAAGAAAGAGGTCGTCTGAAAAACCGGATTTGGAATTTTCAGACGACGTTTTTATTTGAGTTTTTTTATAAAGATGGATTGAGTGAGTGTTTTTCGTAGGGCAAAGCCCACGCTAAAAGTAAATTAACTCCTAGGATGTAACAATGAAGAAAGAAATCAATACATTTTACGTGCTTAATTTATTAAGTATTATCGATGGTGAAATCCTTGAAAGCGCACATGTAGATATATCCAAATATATCGGTTTAGACATATCTACAGAAAAAGGGCAGAAGGTTATTATTAATGAATTATTAAAGCCGGAGATGCTTAATTTTTTTCCATAGAAAAATCAAGAGAAAAATACGAATAAGCATGTTATATTGTATTGAAAATTATGATGAAATAAAATTGGAAAATATTCTAAATTTTTATAGTGGGTCAGTGATGCCTAGTAATAGTATTACCTATAAAGAAATACTAGAAATTTTTTATACCGGAGTATTTTTTTCAAAAATATAAATAATGAAGAATTAAATAATTTTTATTTTTCTTTTGAAAAATGATGCTCCTGAGTGCTGGAATTTATTTAATAAGCAGCAGTAGGTCGGGTTTAACCCAACGAGAGCATTTTTACTGTTGATTGAATTCAGAAGAAAAGGTCGTCTGAAATTTTTTTGATTTGGTGATGGGTTGGTTGAAAATTGAACATGGCAGAAAGTTCAAAAGTTTTGTTGGATCTTTTATCTAGGCTACGCTTGCTCTCAATACAGCAGTTTGGACAGGATACATTAAGAATTATCAGGCGCGAAAAATTTTTGATTTTTTTATAGAATTCCTAAAAAGTGGAAATATTTATGGCAAGGGAAATTTGAGCGGCAAGATGTTCTGAATAGATAATAAATTTATGAAATAAAAAGGAGTATTTTTATGTATCTAAGATTTACAATTATGATCTTTGGCGATAATTTCAAGCCTAGTAAAATGGTTAATAACCTTGAGACTTCTCTTGAAGTTACTGACTATTTTGATGTTGGAGGAGAAGATGAATTTGGGGAAATAAATGATTATGGATGTCTGGTAGTAAATCACAAAAATGAATTTTTCAAAAGAATATTGGGATAGTGAATATGAACAGGAATTCGTAGATTTTTAGAAAAATCATCAATTATTAAGATTAAATAATGCTGATGATCTTAGAATTTTTATTGAGGCTTACTATTCAGATCAATGCAATTTTGAAATTTTCAATAGTGAATTATTAGCAGAGTTGGCAAAAATACAAAGTTAGCCTACCAATAAGTGTTTATTATTGTGATAATGATTAATATCATAATTTGTAACATGTGTATTAAAAATTTATATAACAAGCGCAGGTTAGATTTTTAAGTTTAAAATTAAATAAAATCAAAATTTATTGTATTTTACCCAACCTATGCTTGCTGATTCTCATCAAGAATATAATAAGATTTTGTATTGGTATGTGTCAGGTCATGGTCCATATGGTTTTAATTAGGAATGAATAATGCTTATAGTTTGTGCACACTGTGGTAATAAGTCTGAATTAACTCTGAAGGCTAAAGATTTTTGTCAATCAAATGATGAAAACAGGATTAAAATTTGTCATGGTAGAGTGCCCTGTATGTCATAACAGTACGGCTTATACTGAAGATTCTTCTTTAAAACCAAAAATACCAGTAGAGGATTTCGTTATTAGGTGCCCGACGCAACATTGTACTGGTTGGGTTGTTCATTTTATTGATAATAATAAAGATTTTTGGTTGCGGAGAGTGTTCAAATACATGGGGTACAAAAAGAAGCTTTTAGATAAAGATATTTCTAGAATTATCCAAAAATTTTCTTATAGGAAATCAGCTTATGTAAAGGATAAAGCTGGTTGGGTAGCAGCGTGTCTCGAAGAAGATCCTGACTATGTGGATTTGGTTGAGAAGGAACCTTTCGAAATTTAAGAAGCCTGTAGTCTGTATAAAATGCTTTTTTATAAGTAGGATGTATGGGGTGGCCCTTGCACATGGTTTGTTGGTTATAAGCTTGCATAAAACCTTCAGTCCTGAAGTAGGTTCTGTTTTAATCCAACGAGACCATTTTACTGTTGATTGAATTCAGGAGAAAGGTCGTCTGAAATCTTTTGATTTGACGGTAGATTGAGTTGGAAATTGGAATCGCAGAATATTCAATAATTCTTGTTGGGTTTTACCTCAATCTATACTTGCTTAAAACCATTGTTTTTGAAAAGGTAAAATAATATGACAGCTTATACTATTCCAAGAAAATATTATCAATCTCTGCATATAATTGAGGGATCTCTATTAAGTTATACTTTGAAAAATGATGAATTCCATATCATCGTCAATTGTGTGGACTATCCGGACTTTCCTCAAGAGATCTCTACTCCCAATTATACAGACTGGGTAAAATTAAATTTAATCAGTTCAGCTATCTGAAATTTATCTATGGATACGCTACGAAGAGCCAAGATAAAAATATCAAAAATGTATTGGAGCTTGGAGAATTAAAGCAGGATGATGAAATCTTGGATTATGGAGGTACGCTGGAATTGATAGGCGGTAGGTATGATCTTCCGACCGGTTTTAGCATAGATATAGTTTGCCGGGAAATAGAGTTAGAATTTTTTTAGATCAGGAGAATTTCAATTAAACAAGCCGAGGTTATATATGAAATCTTTAGGAGATTGGTTTTTAATCTGACGCAACTATCTCGCATATTGTTTTGCC
>BNJV01001312.1_pt1 | contig 14319 bp, 21 predicted proteins | sample 8540591 | NCBI WGS metagenome assembly BNJV01 (sample SAMD00202457, study PRJDB9452) | human saliva metagenome | host: Homo sapiens
CGATGCAAATCTTTTGCTCACTCCGAAAAAGCCTCTTGGTTTCAATCCCAAAAAGGCTATTATTTCTATATTCTAGATAAAATCCAGCACTAACCTACCAAATCTGCTCGAAGGATTTTCTCCTCTTTATCGATGACAACTTCGATAGCATGGCCTGCAAAAATTTCCTCGCTATCATCATAGTAGAGAGTCAATTCCCCATCTTCGTTGATCGATAGTTCACTCAAGGAAAGTGAGTTGGTAAAATACTCTTCTGTTAACTCCACATCATTTTCATCTGAATCAATCCAGTCTTGGGCTGTTTCCCACAGTTCTTTGACGATATAGTCTTTAATCTTAGCATCTTGAACTTGGAAAGATCCCATAAATTTCTTTAAATTATCGAAAGAACTTGGAGGAAGACTTTCATCTGCACCCGCATCAAACATAGCATGAATCTTACCGCCTTCATAGGTGATGAAGCCTTCAAACCAAGAATAGGCTCTATTTAGGGTGAACTCCCCAATAGCGTCTCGAATGATAACAGGTTTCTGGTAGGTTTCGATCAAGGTCTCTAACCTAGCATCCGTAGATTGGTCATCTAGGTATTCCAGCAAGCGGTAGCAATTGTTCGCCACTTCTGACATATAAGGCTCTAACTCCATGAAGGGACGTTTTTGACACTTAATGCGGTGAATTTTGTAGGGTTCAAAACTAAAGCCCCAATGCTTTTCTTTAAATTCTTCCGGAGTCAGGAGCCATTCCAAACGTCCTTCAAGTTCAGAAAAGTCCTGAGTTTCGACATTGACACTAGCTTTAAAATGAACGGACGGCATTAGACACCCATCTTTTTAAAGAAGCAGCCCCATTTACATTTTGGAGGGTAAAAATCAAGAGTTCGACAATTTCACCACAAAATTCCTGTTCAAAATCATCTCTTGTTTTCTCAAATGGGGGTTTTAATCGGTTTGTCATTCTTATCATCCTTTCGCTCTATGCTTAAAATCGTTAGTATAGCTTTGTATCCGCTTACATTATATCGTGTTTTAGATTTTATTTCACTTATAAAGTGTGTCATAACAAAAAAAGAAGCGGAAACTCAAGTTCCCAACTTCTCATTATTCTTAGTTCATCGATACGTGTACGTGGTCATAGTGGTTTTCTGTAACGCTTCCACGGTCTGGCATTGGATTCCATGTGTAGGCTGGTCCATATTTGCTATCGAATGGTGCATAGAAACGTTGTTTCCAGATGATGTAACTGATGCCACGGCTAGCCATATTTTGGATAGCATAATCCGCAATTTGGTCTCCGAGAGCTGAGCTTACTGGAACCATAAAGTCAATGGCAAGACCTTTTCCGTGGTCTCCACTATCACCAGGACGGTAGCCGCTAAATGATGTAATACCAAACAAGTTCGCAACTTCTTCTTTAAAAGGCAGCCGTTTGTGGTTGAAGACCTGCATTTTCTGATTTCGTAGCTGCGATACTTGCATAATCAGGTGCTGCTGGTGCTGCATAAGTTGTTGATGCACCTTGGCTTGCTTCAGCTTGGTAAGTTGATGGTGCTGATTGTAGCTTCTGTTACAGCTTCGTAGTGCTTCTGTAGTTGCTCTCAACTGTAGTCGTTGTTTCTTCAACAGTGTAGTTGGTTTCAACTGTTGTGGTTGTTTCTTCCACTACAGGTGTTTCTGTTACTGGTGCTGCAGCCTCAGTAGCTAGCTTCTGTTGTTGCTTCTACATGCTACGTGTTTCTATCAGCTGGTGCTGCAGTTTCTGTTACAGCTTCTTCATTAGCTTGTGAATCTGTTGTTTCTGCTACAACTTCTGTTTCTTCAACTGGTTGAGTTAAATCTTCAACTTTTACAGTTTGGTCATCTACGATTACTTGGTTCTTTTTCAAATCTGCTGTTGCACTTGCTACATCAGAACCTACTTTCTTCAGGTGTGTATACCTCAACACCTGTTACTTCTTCTTGTTCATTAACGATTGTAGTCAATACAGTATCTGGGAAAATCAAGTCAATATTCGTAATCTTGTTCAAGTTAGCAAGGACATTTAAGTCAACTCCCAAAGCTTCCGCAATCGTGCTTAAGGTATCTCCATACTTAATTGTATAACTTGTTTTATTCTCACTTTTAGCAACATCGTTTTGAATTTGCTCAACTGTACGTGGTGACCATGCAACTTCCTCTGCTTGAGCTGCCAAGGCAGGGGCAATTGATAAAGCTACCGTTGATGCTAAAATAATTCTTTTCTTCATACTATTCAAACTCCTTCTTCAAATGTAGTACCTGTCTATCATAACATAAAGAAAAAAGAAAAAAAGCCCTTTTGGGGCTATTTAACAGAACTGTACATTCGTTGTAACAAATCACATTACTTGAAATAGTTTGTTAGTTTCTTGTCATCAGCTGACACATTCTTCCTAAAATACTCTAGAAAGAAAGCGAGCTAATATCTTCTAATTGCTCTATCTGTTGATTACAAGCTGCGGGAGAGGCAAGGAAATTGATACTCTGGATGCCACTGTTTTGAGCAAATTCGATATCCAAGGTTCTGTCGCCTATATAATAGGTGCGATCTGGGTTTAAATGGTATTTATTGATAAGGTAGGTGGCTGCTTCTGGACTTGGTTTGCGGGCAAATCCGCTCTGGCTAGTCAAGATTTCTGTAAAATAAGAATCCAATCCTAGAGCACGTAAAATGGTAAAGGCATTTTCTCCTTTATGAGTATAGACAAATTGCTGAATTCCTCGCTGATCTGCCCAAGCTAGAACCTCACGTGCACCTGACATCAAGACGACTTGGGCATTCTTTTCGGACAAACTCCGAGCTCGAACTTGATTGAGAAGCCCTACATCTAGTCCTCGTTCTTTTGCCACTTGCTCCAATAAATCCTGGACAGAATATTTCAAGATAAAAGCTCGAACTTCTTTCTTGTTATAAGGAAGAGAAAACTGACGATAGGTTTCCTCAATTCCTGCTAAGATGGCTTCATAAGAATCCAGTAAGGTTCCATCTAAATCCCAAATAAAAGCTGCTTCTTGCATTTCTCATCCTTTCGATGTCATATAAACTTTATAACGATAGCGTAGGAACATCCAACGGAAACCATTATCCAAAAGCGTTCCTGCCCAAATACCAGGCAAGCCCCAACCAAGAACAATTCCCATCAGGTAGCCTGTTCCGATACGGATACACCACATCCCGATACTTGTTGCATAAAAGGGAAGGCGGGCATTTCCCAAACCCTGCCAGACAGCTGTATAAATGACTGTCCCCGTCGTCATAGGAGTCCCTAGTAGAGAGAACAGTGTCACCAAAACACTGGCTTTAATAGCTACAGGATCACTGGTGTAGAGGTAACTTAGCGGTATCCCAAGAGCATAGATACTAAGCGTCAAGGGCAACATGAGAAAGAGGGATAGCCAAAAAGTTTGCCTACTGAGCTTGTCCGCCCTTGCCCAATCATTTTCCCCTACTGCTCGTGCCACCTGCATAACTGTTGCCGTAGCGACACCAAAAGCAGGCATGTAGTTAAATTGAGTCAAGACTTCACCAATCGCGTTTCCCGCGACAGCCTCTGTCCCAAAGGAAACAACTAGGGCAATAATAACCACATCTCCAGCTCGCATCATGAGACGCTCTCCCGCTGCAGGTAAAGCTAAGGTCAGCAAGTCTTTGTCCAGTCCAAACCTTGGCCTCGTATATGGAAGTTTTAATTGTGACCACAAAATTACAACCCCGATCAAACGAGACAAAATAGTCCCCCAAGCTACACCAGCTATGCCCATATCAAGGATAAAAATAGCCATACTTGAAAAGACAATATTCAAGGCATTGGACAAGAGACTCACATAGAGGGGGAAGCGAGGATTATGAGTGGCGCGAATCAGGGCACCCAGACTAGTCATCAATCCCAAGAGAAGAATTGTCCCCCCAACTAAAGCTAGGTAAAGTCCTCCACTTTCAGCGACCGCTTCTTCCGTTCCTAAAAGGCCAATCATTTCTTGTCCTGCAAAGATAGACAAGGCTCCTAAAAATAAACTCAAGAGTAGGGTGATTTTGAGTGCTTCTGTCACATGGTAGGCCAGTCTAGACTGGTCCTTCTGCCCCAGACTTTTTGAAATGACGCTTGAAATCGCAGCTCCTAGAGCAATAAAAATTGCCTGGTAAATGGTGATAATATTGCCAGCTACAGATACACCCGAAATGGCAATTAATCCTAGATGGGCCACTAGATAACTATCCACCATCCCCATAAGCATCTGCAAGAAATTTTCACCCATGGCTGGCAGGGCTATGTTGAGAATATCTTTATATTTCTTAAACAATCCTTCCTCCTGATGAAAAGAAACTCAGTTAGTTGCCCAACCGAGTTTACTTCCTCTCTTTTAAAGTCCTAGATAAGATTCTACTGCAGCCTGCATATCTGCTGCTGCAACAATTGTCTTGTGACGAACCGGAGCTGTTTCGAGACCATCAACTGCTGGTGGCACTGCTACTCCTGAGATTTCATGTAATTGAGCCAAGGCCTCAAAGTCACTAAGACCTGATTGTCCAGTCACAGCTTCTACTGCAACGACTGGGAATTTGTATGGACTAGCTGTTGAAGCAATCACAGTCTTAGTCGCATCACCTGTCGCTGCTTGGTATTTTTTATAAACAGCTGAGGCAACCGCTGTATGAGGATCCTCAATATAAGAATCTGATTCGTAACACGCTTGATTTCTGCAGCTGTTTCTGCTTCTGTCGCATATTCTGCTGCAAAGAGGTCCAAAATCTCTGCATCAAAGTCTGTCAATTCATACTGACCTTGAGTGTTCAAGGCATTCATAAGTTCAGCGGTCTTTTTAGCATCATTTCCCAAAAGGTGGAAAATCAAACGCTCCAAGTTTGAAGAGACCAAGATATCCATAGACGGGCTAGTAGTTACCTTAAACTCACGCTTCTTGTCGTAGACACGAGTTTTAAAGAAGTCTGTCAAAACATTGTTGTCATTTGAAGCGCAGATCAACTTACCAACTGGCAAACCGATTTGCTTAGCGTAAAAGGCAGCTAGGATATTTCCAAAGTTTCCTGTCGGTACAGTGAAGTTAACCTTGTCACCAGCTTTAATCTCACCAGTTTTTACCAACTGAGCGTAGGCATAAACATAATAAACAATCTGGGGCACCAAACGGCCGATATTCATAGAGTTAGCCGATGAAAATTGCAACTTGTTAGCTGCCAATTTTTCACGAAGAGCCACATCGTTGAACATATGCTTCACGTTGGTTTGTGCATCATCAAAGTTTCCATCAATGGCGATGACATGAGTATTATCACCAGTCTGAGTGGTCATTTGCAATTCTTGTACCTTGCTGACACCGTCTTTTGGATAAAAGACGATAATTTCAGTACCTGGTACATCTGCAAAGCCTGCCATGGCAGCTTTACCAGTGTCACCAGATGTCGCAGTCAAGATGACAATCTTGTTTTCCAAGCCATGTTTCTTAGCAGCTGTTGTCATAAAGTATGGCAAGATAGACAAGGCCATGTCTTTAAAGGCAATGGTTGATCCATGGAAGAGTTCCAAGTTGTATTGACCATCAAGTTTGACAAGAGGAGCAATAGCTGGAGTATCAAACTTGCTATCGTAGGCATTGTTGATACAGTAGTCCAACTCTTCTGCTGTAAAGTCATCCAAGAAGGCTGACAAGACCAGCTTGGCCACTTCTTGGTAAGAAGCATCTTTTAATGTATCAAAATCCAAATCTACCTTTGGATAGCTAACTGGAGTAAACAAACCTCCATCTGTTGCCAAACCTTGCAAAATTGCTTGGCTGGCTGTTACGGTATTTTTCGCATCACGCGTTGATTGATAAACTAATGTCATAAATCTCTATCCTTTATCTATAGTCTCATCCATTATAACATGATTTTTCAGAAAATTCTCCCTTTATAAGAAAATTATAGAGTCAATTCTTCTTTTAAAGGCTCTAAATAAGTCATTTCTCTCAGACCTCTACTCTCAAGTCCTTGCTCTGCTATAGCCAGCAAGTCTTTGGAGAACTGGACAACACCAGCTTTTTCCTCATCTGTGAGTTGTTTCTTAGAAAACTGTCGTCTCAAAGACTTGTAGTCACGGCCAAAGTTCTCAAAGAAAGGAGCGGTTTCGAGATAAGTTTCAAGCTTGTCTAGATTTACCAACAAACCTAGATGAAAGGCTGCTGAAGCAAAGGTGCGGTCTAGCGGTTGCGTACAAACACTACGGAATTCAATCGTCCCTCGAGTTGTTAAGTCTTGATATTGGTAACTACGGTGCGTCTCGAATCCTTCTCTTGAGGAACCAGAAGAGTTTCTTTTCCATTTAGAGTATAGGCAGGAATTTCATCAGTAGCTAGGTAATCTCTAGCCCGAATTGGAGAAAAATAGTAGGTTTCCCCATCTCGTTCTGCTGTAAAAATCGCAGAGCGGTCTAGATAATCAAAGAAATCATCCTCATCTTTGAAGAGTTTTGTATTGACACCGACATTCTCTGGATAAATTCCATGCATGGATTCTTCCCAAAAGATATCTCGTGAAATCCGAGTATCCCAGTCTGCTCCCGAAAACTCAGAATTGGCAAATAAGTAAGCTTTTGCTGCTTCAATCTGAGTGAAAGCATTAATGACACGTAAGTAGTTAGCAGTCGATACATCCAACTGAACTTGACTCCCACAGATAAAGGCTCCATATTGTGGGAAGTCATGCAAATTAACTCTCTCTTGGCGACTTCCCATATGTAGGTAATCCATCAGCATCTGGTAGCGTGGATAAGCCACCGGTCGATTGTCATTCTGATCCCAGTTTGGATGAATCCCCCAACCCTGAATAGCATGATCCTTTTCGCTTAGCTTTTCCTGAATGACCTTCATATAAGCTTGAAATCGTCCTTCGACCTCTTGGATTTTCTGGGCTCTACCAAAGGCAAACTCCAAGGTCGTATAAGAAACCTCAAACAAAATCCGATCCTGACTCGCAGGTTCTACAAGTTGAATCGGATTTCCGTCCTCGTCCTCTTTCTCAACTTCCAAGCTGAGAGCATCCACCAAAAAGCGCAGTAAGTCCTTACTGACTTCAATATCTGTGGGTTTCCCTTTCGTGTGTACGATAGGAAACTCCAACTCAATCCCGATGTAGAGTTCTGGATTTTCTTTGATATTTTTTAAATAACGGCTTTTCAATATCTGAATAGAAGGGGACATACTTACCTCTCACTCTAAATTCTCTTACTAGAAACATCAATTGCTTTCTATATTATACCAAAAAACTCTATGAGAACTTGACCGAAAAACGACTTTCTACAAATTAGTGATTACTTTGAAGGTTTATACTAATTTTCCATGCAAGATTTTATGAAGTCTCGAAAAGTATTGATATATCAATATCTTCAAAAACAAACTTTCCCTTACATTCTTAGGATTTATTATAAGTAGTTGATTTTTTGCTGAAAACGGTTTATACTTAAAGAGTCTTAAAGTTTTCTTAAACTACAAGTCAAACATTTTATAAGGAGGAATGACAATAATGAGTATCGGAATCATTATTGCGAGCCACGGTGAATTTGCCGCGGGTATTCATCAGTCAGGATCTATGATCTTTGGTGAACAAGAAAAGGTTCAAGTTGTAACCTTTATGCCAAACGAAGGTCCAGATGATTTATACGCCAAATTCAACAATGCTGTGGCTGCATTTGACGCAGAAGATGAGGTTCTAGTCTTGGCTGACCTTTGGGTGGTTCTCCATTTAACCAAGCTAGTCGCGTAATGGGAGAAAATCCTGAGCGTAAATTTGCCATCATCACTGGACTTAACTTGCCGATGTTGATCCAAGCCTACACAGAGCGTCTTATGGACGCGAATGCTGGAAGTGGATAAAGTCGCTGCGAACATCATTAAAGAAGCTAAAAGATGGCATCAAGGCTCTTCCAGAAGAGCTAAACCCAGCTGCAGCAGTTGCAACTGTTGCAACTGCTGCAGCTGCTCCAGTTGCCCAAGCTGCTATTCCAGAAGGAACTGTTATCGGAGACGGTAAATTGAAAATCAATCTTGCTCGTCTTGACACACGTCTTCTTCACGGACAAGTCGCAACTGCTTGGACACCAGATTCAAAAAGCAGACCGTATCATCGTTGCTTCAGATAACGTTGCAAACGACGATCTTCGTAAAGAGTTGATCAAACAAGCTGCTCCTAACGGAGTGAAAGCTAACGTTGTTCCAATCAAAAAATTGATTGAGGTTGCAAAAGATCCTCGTTTTGGTGAAACACACGCCCTTATCTTGTTTGAAACACCTCAAGATGCCCTTCGTGCTATCGAAGGCGGTGTGCCAATCAAGACTCTTAACGTTGGTTCAATGGCTCACTCAACTGGTAAAACAATGGTCAATAACGTATTGTCAATGGACAAAGACGACGTTGCTACATTTGAAAAAATGCGCGACCTTGGTGTTGAATTTGACGTACGTAAAGTACCAAACGACACGAAAAAAGATTTGTTTGACTTGATTAGCAAAGCTAACGTTCAATAATTAACATTAAATAGAAAAGGAATAAAACCATGTCAGATATTTCAATCATTTCTGCTATCTTGGTTGTAGTTGTTGCCTTCTTCGCAGGTCTTGAAGGTATCCTCGACCAATTCCAATTCCATCAACCAATCGTAGCATGTACCCTTATCGGTCTTGTAACTGGTAACCTCGAAGCAGGGGTTATGCTTGGTGGATCACTTCAAATGATCGCCCTTGGTTGGGCTAACATCGGAGCTGCCGTAGCTCCTGACGCGGCTCTTGCTTCTGTTGCTGCTGCAATTATCATGATCAAAGGTGGTAACTTTACTACTGAAGGTATCGCAGTCGCAACTGCAACTGCAATCCCTCTTGCCGTAGCTGGACTTTTCTTGACTATGATCGTTCGTACAATCTCAGTTGGTTTGGTTCACACTGCAGATGCTGCTGCTAAAGAAGGAAACATTGCAGCTGTTGAACGCGCTCACTACTTTGCCCTTGCTCTTCAAGGTCTACGTATTGCTATCCCAGCTGCACTCTTGCTTGCAATGCCAACTGAAGCAGTTCAAGGAGTATTGGAACTTATGCCAGAATGGCTTAAAGGTGGTATGGCTGTCGGTGGTGCCATGGTCGTTGCCGTTGGTTACGCTTTGGTTATCAACATGATGGCTACTCGTGAAGTATGGCCATTCTTCGCTATCGGTTTTGCTCTTGCAGCAATCTCTCAATTGACTTTGATTGCCCTTGGTGTCATCGGTGTTGCCCTTGCCTTCATCTACCTCAACCTTTCTAAACAAGGTGGAAACGGTGGCGGAGGAGCTGCAACTTCTAACGATCCAATCGGTGATATCCTAGAAGACTACTAGAAAGGGGAACAATCATGGCTGAAAAAATTCAATTATCAAAATCAGATCGCCAAAAAGTTTGGTGGCGTTCACAATTCCTTCAAGGTTCATGGAACTACGAACGTATGCAAAACTTGGGTTGGGCTTACTCTTTGATCCCAGCTATCAAGAAACTTTACACTAAAAAAGAAGACCAAGCCGCTGCTCTTGAGCGCCACCTTGAGTTCTTCAACACTCACCCATACGTAGCTGCTCCAATCATGGGGGTTACTCTTGCACTTGAAGAAGAACGCGCAAACGGTACTGACATCGATGATGCTGCTATCCAAGGTGTTAAGATTGGTATGATGGGACCTCTTGCTGGTATCGGTGACCCAGTCTTCTGGTTTACAGTACGTCCTATCCTTGGTGCCCTTGGTGCATCACTTGCAGCAACTGGTAATATCGTTGGACCACTTCTCTTCTTCTTTGGATGGAATGCAATCCGTATGTCTTTCCTTTGGTATACACAAGAGTTTGGTTACAAGGCTGGATCTGAAATCACCAAAGACATGTCAGGTGGTATCTTGAAAGACATCACTAAAGGAGCTTCTATCCTTGGTATGTTCATCCTTGCCGTTCTTGTACAACGTTGGGTATCAATCAACTTCACTATCAACCTTCCAGGTAAACAATTGTCAGAAGGTGCTTACATCGTCTTCCCAGAAGGTCCTGTTACAGGTGGAGAATTGAAGGGAATCCTCGGCCAAGCACTTAGCGGTTTGAGTTTGGATAGCGTTCAACCACAAACGCTTCAAGGTCAGTTGAACTCATTGATCCCAGGATTGATGGGACTTCTCCTTACTTTCCTTTGCATGTGGTTGCTTAAGAAAAAGTATCTCCAATCACAATCATCCTTGCACTCTTTGCAGTTGGTATCGCAGCTCGTTACTTCGGTATCATGTAATCTCGGTGAGAATATACAAACAAAAAAGAATCAGGTTTATCACCTGATTCTTTTGGCTCTTTGTCAAATAGTGTTGATGAAGAACCTAATGAAAAAAGAATCCAACAAAAATTGGACTACCTGTCTCCGGTTGAATACCGAAGACGGTAGCCCTAGGGTGTTTTTATTAAATTCTCACTTTTTGGGGTCAGTCCCTAAGCCTGATAGTAGTTTCTTGTTCATACTATTCCCCTTTAGTCATTTACTACTTTGAGTCCTAAACTATTGGCAGCCTCTTCTGCCTTTGATCCCTTAGGTGTATGGATTTCTACATTCTTATTTGAATTTTCTGGGAAGTAAAATAAGTCTGTTATTTCAATTACACTTTCAGGTATTGTGATCGATTTGATTGATGGTGTGTCTGAAAATACCAATTGACCAATTGATTTTGTTCCTTCTGGAAATACAACAGACTCTAGAGAACTTGCTCCTAAAAATGCATGATCATCAACAGTTTCTAATGATGTTCCTAAATAAATGTACTTCAATGCTTTATCTTGACCAAAAGATGACTCTCCAACATATCTTACTGTATCTGGTAAGACGATTGCTTCACATTTTTCAACATTTGCCATACCACGCTGTGCAATCGCTATAACAGGTTTACCATTAATGGTTTTTGGTACACGAACAACCTTGTCGTCAGAAGTACAACTATAGATTGCGTATCCTTCTTGCCACTCTTCATATGTGAAGTACTTTTCATCTGTATCCGGGAAGTCTTTGAAGTTCTTCTCTGTTACTTCAGAGTTATTTGTTGTGGTATTTATTGTTTCTATTGTAGAAGTACTTGTTGTGGTATTTTGTTTTGACTCCTTAGGTCCGCATCCTACTAAACCTGATAAGAGTACTGCTGCACATAAGCCTGATAATAGTTTCTTGTTCATTATTTCTCCTCCTAATATTTTATGAATATATTAATACCTATATGTTATAAGATGTAGATATTCTTGCTAATATCAAATATTTCTATTTAATCTTCCTATAAATATACGCATGTTAATATATTAATATCTTTAAGTATTTATAACTATAGTTCCTTAATTTTCCCAGTAAAAAACGAAAGGCACCACAAGTTATTTATATGTTTTCTTTAAACGATTCATGTACTTCTGTCGCAACTTCTCGCCCGTCTTTAATTGCGGTTGCGATAGATTGAGTACCTAAATATGCATCACCTGTTATTATTTATTTCTATGTATTCTGATGTTGACCGAAAGTCAAATTTTTACCTTTCATCTAGAACACTAAAGTCTACTTTTGTTCAATTGCTGCAACGACAAGATCACATGGAATAATATGTTCACTACCTGCCACTTCATGCGTTAATCTTCTTCCACTTTCATCTGATTCACCAAGTTCCATTGTAATAACCTTTACACCAGTTACTTTCCCACTCTCATCACGCAATACTTCTTTAATATTCTCTAAGAAATGGAATGTAACACCTTCATTGTGTGCATCTTTGATTTGTAGTATAGCTTCTAGTATATTGTTCATATGGTCATCATCCTTTTGTTTTAGGTTTAGGCGCTTTTAATATAATGGATGTTGGCCTTTTTGTATACACTAAAATAGGGTTGGTGGAAAATTTCCATCAACCCTAAAAATTATAGAACCACACAAAACCCTGACCAGAGATGGTCAGGGTCTTGTATTTCAAAAATTATTCTGTAAATTCTATAGTTACTTTTTACTTCAGAATCCATTGAAGAAAAATATTGTTTTTATAATAATTGATTGCAGATTCTTTAATTTCACTCTTAAATTTATCTAAATACTCTGCTTGTTTATCACTAGAAAAGTTGGTTTGTGACCAATTTCCCAGTATCAACATCTTCTGTAGTCCCACTTAATAACTCTCCATGACTATCATATAAATCATAAGGATCATCTTTTGAAAGTTCAACACCAATTACTTCCAATTTTGGAACAATAACCTTATATTCTTTTTCGCTTATTTGTTCAACCTTTTACACTACTTTTTAATTCCAAATTTAGCGTTATAATTTAAAAATTACTAATGCTGCTTTTTTTAGAGAACGGCACATCAAACCCAAAAAAACTTGAGTTGTTTTTTTGTTTCAGAAATAATTTCATTAATTCCCGCATTCAAAAATACAACTTCATTCACTTTTTCAATACTTTCGATATTAATTGACGATTTGACTTCTGATTTATGTTCCTTAGGTAAGAAAAATAGCACTCCAATAGCTATAATAGCTATTAATACCAGATTCAATAGAACACTAAACTTATTAAATTTCTTCTTTAATATAGACAAGATAAAAAAACCTCACTTTTAAATAATCTATCTAAATTTTACACATTCTAAAGAAAACAGTCAATATTTTTTTCGTACTATCTTCTAAAAATTAATTGTGCCTATTAAAAATGAAATTAGTTTGTTGCATTTGATTATATTTTTTGAACACCAAATCCATTTAAAATTGAGTGCTATTTTTGAGCACTAAAAAAAGGGCTCTTTGTCAAATAGTGTTGATGAAGAAATTTAGGAAGGGATTAAGCAACTAATTGTTGCTTAATTCCTTTTTGTTTTAGGGCCAAACATTTTTTTGTTATTAAAATAATCCTATTTCTAAAATAGTAATAGTTTCTAAAGCCGTAGGCATTTCTTTTAAGCACTTTTATTTTATTGTTTATTCCTTCAATAGGGCCATTTGTTCTAGTTGGATACTCACAAGTATTTTGAATATATGGCAAGTAAGTCATAAGAGTCTTTAATACTCTTTTTTTAAACCAGGAGATAGGTCTAATTGCGTAGCTGCTTCAATCGTTTCCTTGAATTCTATATAATCTCTATCCTGTATACATTCACGAGGTGAATGTACAACCTCATAATCATTTTTTTAGAGATGGATTGTTTTCTAAGATATAATCTACGATTCCTTTACTTGTTATGAAGCTTTCAAAAAGCTTATAACGATTATATTTATAGTTCTGAAGTTCATTAGGGTTCTTTAAAATTAACTTCCAATAATGTTTTAACTTTCGATATAATTTAGGATTTTTATAACGATGCTGATTCATGACACGTACCCGAGTTCGATTTAATTCTCTATTTAAGGCTTGTACGATGTGAAAAGGATCAATGATAATTTTAGCGTTAGGAAACATTTCTTTTATTAATTGAATGTACGGTAAGTACATGTCGATTGAGATAGTTTTTACCTTTAATCTTGTCTTAGTCTCAAAACGATGAAAATATTGTTTTAAACTGTAAGATTTTCTATCACGTACAACATCGACCAGCTTGTGTGTAGTGCTATCACAAATAATGAAGCTCATATTACTATCGGAAGCTTTGACGGATTTAAATTCATTAAAACACAAATGTTCAGGGAAATCATGTAATGGTTTAATCGTTAATAATCGTGCTGTATCATCTATGATACGTCTTACAGTATGAACTGAAACATTTGATTCTTTTGAGATATATATTTCAGATACTGTTTCACTTATTTTTGCCTTAATTTCATTTTTTAATCGTTTCGAAATATGACAATGTTTTTCTACAATGCGACTAGCATCTGCGGTAAATGAAGAACTACATTCTCTACAGAGAAATCTTTGCTTGCGTAGATTTAAGTAGGCCGGAAGGCCTGAAACAGAACAGAGAGTGATACGAGAAGTTTTCGTTCCGTTTTTTTAACGATATTGTTATTTTTGGCTAACACACCCACAAACAGTACAAAATTCTGGTTTATGCGTATATGTAGCTGAATAAAATAAAGATTTTCCCTTTTTAAATATCTTCTCTTGAACTTTATCATCCCAAATAATGTTTTTATCTTTGATTTGTAGTGTAGCTTCTAGTATATTGTTCATATGGTCATCATCCTTTTTATTTTTAGGTTTAGGCGCTTTTAATATAATGGATGTTGGCCTTTTTGTATACTACTAAAATAGGGTTGGTGGAAAATTTCCACCAACCCTAAAAATTATAGAAACATTCTT
>BNJV01002476.1_pt1 | contig 14318 bp, 15 predicted proteins | sample 8540591 | NCBI WGS metagenome assembly BNJV01 (sample SAMD00202457, study PRJDB9452) | human saliva metagenome | host: Homo sapiens
ATTAGCAAAATGTAAAGTTTTGACTTTTTGACAGAGTTTGAAGTATGATTTTCAAGGAGAGTCCATCCTTCTCATGATTCTCAGGTGTATCGAGACGATTGGATTCAGATTGCGGAGAGGCAGCACTATGGTCTTGTAGTAAAATCTGAAATGGGTGGAGACATGGCCTTTATTGAGGAAAAAGAGGTGGGGCCGTTGTGGTTATGGTACGCCGAGAGGATGGTGCCTTTCGAGAGCGAATTTCAGACATATGGTCAACAGATGGCTATCGAACGGAGAAGTTATATCTCCTGAGATTTTTGTCAATTGAGACGGTATTTTCCAGTATTATAATGACAACACGCCAGCTGATGAGATGATTTTCAAACGGACGCCGTCCCAAGTCGGACGCAATGTTGAACTCTGCCATCCGCCCAAGTACTTGGACAAGGTGAAAGGCCGTTATGAAAGGGTCTTCGTGAAGGGTCAAGGACAAGTATGAAATATGGTTCAAAGTCTGAGTCATGAGGCAGGATTTGTCCCATCACCTGCTGCGGTGCACAGTGAAAGCGGAGAATTCCAAGGCGTGCTAGAGTATGTTCGGGACATTCAGCTACGCTGAGATTGATGCGGACTACTTCCGTGGATTAGAATTAAGGAGAAGCAATGAGTTACGAACAAGAATTTACGAAGGAATTTGAGGCCTGGGTTAATACCCAGATCATGATCAACGACATAGCGCACAAGGAAAGTCAAAAAGGTCTACAGAAGACCAAGACGAGGCGTGCCAAGATGCCATGATTCGTACGAGAGTCGCTTGGATGCTTATCAGTTCTTGCTTGGTAAGTTTGAAAACTTCAAGAGCAGGAAAGGTTCCATGATTTGCCAGAGGGCTTGTTTGGCGAGCAGAAATTATGAAAATAATTGATACTTTCTTGATGTTTTTCTGTCGTAAAATCTTGATGAATACTCTTATTAAATCCTTGTCAGAGCTTGAGGATGTTGAAAGAGTTTTATCATGTCAAAGAAACTTCAACGTAAAAACAATTGCGAAATAGCCTTCGTCGTTCAGGTGCATTTTCAACTGCGGTGACAGGGTTGTGAAGGATAAAGAGGTCGTGAAACATGCGGGAAAAATCTGCCAGTAAAGCAGGAAAAGTCTGATCTCTAAAAAGTGGAACAAGCAGTGAAGCGACCAAGGGGACAAGCTCAAAAAGTAGCGAATTCAGTAGAAGATTTCGCATCTCACTGGGTAGCCTCTCAGTAGATCGCGCTAAGACTTTCTATGATGAGGCATGCAAGTCGGCTTCTGACTTCAAAACTGGACGAAAAAGAACTCTTGCCTTGAGAAAGGATCGGCCTTCAATTAAGAGTTAAAGAACACGGAATCAAGCTGTAATATTTCTTGAGCCTTGCATTTCCCGTCAAAAACTTTATGATAGCCATCAGGGTGTTTTGAATCACATTTTGAAAGTGGCGGTGCTGAGAGTCCACAAATGTGTCAAAACTGGTTGCTGATGATGAAAAAGTGAAATATTCGAAAGTTGCCCGAAATTGGGTGGTACGCGGATAACACATTCGTCCCTGTCGATGGCAGAATGGCAGGGGCATTTTATGGGAAGCGAGGGAAGGATGGCTAGAGCAGAGTTGCCGAAAAGGAGAATCGAAACAGGCGACAGCTCGACACGCGTCCGTACAGTTCACGGATGCCGAAGATATCCATACCTATGCTAGTCTGCAGAAGTCTCCTACCCAGCAGGCTTTCCGCCCATCAAGACCTTGGAGAGGTGAGTACTGACATATCATGTCTGCCGAGCGCAATCAAAATCTCCCGGCAGGCTATGGAATTGTCGTTAAAGGAACCGATAAGTCATCGGATCTGTTGATTTCAACCATCGGCACGAATGATGTACTGGAGATTGGCTATACCTTGCACCCAGACTATTGGGGCCAGGTTATGTACCAAGCAGCGCGTGCCTTGATTGATTGCTTTTAAAAGAACTGGATCTTCACGAAGATAGAACTGACTTGCTTTGGATATAACTTTTCAAAGTCAACGAGTCGCGGAGAAGCTTTGGCTTCACCCTCGAAACTCATAGAGACCGCAAAGATGCTCAGGGCAATCGCTGTGATGATTTGGTATGGCTTGCTGAGGTGAGTGAGTTTTTGACGAGTAAGATATACTTCTTGTTTTTATATGCTTTAAAGGGAGACATGATGAAAGTACGTAATAATCAAATCATTAGATGCTTGGATTTGCAGTAGAAGAATTATCAGAGAGGGAATATTGAGTGATTCTAAGTATAAGATTTTTCAAAGGTGATGATTATCAATCAATATTAAAAAGATTTTTAAACGTCAAAAATTAAAATCCAGTTCAGGGATTGCTGTTTATTGTGGAATTTTCCCTTTTCGAAAAATTATTGAAGTGTTAAGAGCAAATACAATTTAAAAAGCGACGGAGGAAGAATTGGGAAGAGCTTCTTATAAATTTACTTTTTGCTCTATACTTTGATAAAGATTTGAAGTTCTTAGCTGATAAGTTTTTTAACCATGAGTGGGCAAATTTTCAAAAATAGAGATTGCCTAAAGATTTTTTAATAACAGAAAATGAGCTTCGAGAACAGTTAGGTCAGGCGTTTCTTGATGGAGTTCAATGAAGTTTTTAGTAAACTTCTCAAAAAAAGTGAGATTTCACCAAGTGATTGCAGATATTATTTTTGTTAAGAATTTTGATGACGAAATAAATTTACATTCATTTTTCTAAAGGATTTGAAATATGCAAAATCAATTTATAATGAAAAATCTCAATCGTTATTTATCAGATTCGATTCTGATAAGGGTCAATCTGGACGGCAATAAAGAATCATCCCATTTTAATCCCAATGATTTAGAAAACTATACTTGAACCGAAAAATTATCCATTAGGAAGATTTCTAGTAACCTAAATATGCTCTTTCCATGATGCAACAAGTTGCTGTAAATCTGAGCTTCAAATGCGGATGAGGATATGAGAAGTGTCAATGGTCCTCCGGGGAACTGGTAAAACGACACTTTTTAAAAGATATTTTTGCAGATCTGGTAACGGAACAGGCGAGAATTATTAGTGAATTATCGACTCCTGAACTTAAAGGGAATCTAGTTTGTCATGACAAACCCTGATCTTATTGCAAAAATTACCAAAAGAAATTGCAGAAAAAGGAATCGTAGTTGCAAGTTCTAATAATGGTGCTGTTAAAAATATTGTTAATGAATTACTCCCAAAGAAAAGAAATTTATCAGAAATTAAATTGGTTAGATGAATTAAAGAAAATTGATTATTTTACTGAAATCAGTAATGATTTATTGTTAGAAAGATGAAGATGTTTCTAACGACAAAAATATTGGGGATTGTTTTTTCGATAGAAGGTGGAAAAACAGAATAGAGACCGTCTGCAAAAATGTTTTAAAAAGCAATACGACAAGAGTTGAATTCGGATAAATTTCAATCGAATCCATCAGTATACGAAGAGTTTAAAATTCAATATCAGAAGCTATTTGATAAAAAGAGAAAAGATGCAAGATATAGCAGATAAGATTCGATTGCATGTGAAAATTGAAAAATGCTTACCAGCAGGTTGAGATAGAGTTTCATCAGGATGATGCCCAAAGACGTTCAGAACTATCTAAAAATACGGGATAAACATATTCAATTAGAAAATAGTAAAAAGGAAATAGAATCTGAGCTGTTTGAGCATGAGCGTCTTATTTCTATGTTAAATGTTAACAAACAGATAGCAGCACAAGATGTTGAGTTGATAAAATTACAAGCTCCACGTTTCTTATGGTTAAAAAGACTTTTCACACCATCGAAATTAGATACTTATTTTTACGAGATTGAATCAAGCTAATGAAAGTCTAAAAGCAGAACTGAAGAAAGTACATGATGAAAGTCAATATTGCCACGGTTTGCAAAAAGAGATAAAAATGCATGAACTTGAATTAAATCAATTGAGTCAAAAGGCAACAGAGGTATAATGAATGGAAATCTAAACAAGAATATAAATTAATTCGTCATCAGGAAAAAAATTTTTGAAATTACAATCGGAACTTGCTACATACCCCTGTTAAAAAAAGTTGAATTTTTTCTGTTCCATATGAAGAACTACAAGTATCAAATTTTTGGTTTGATGATGACTATCGAGAAGAGCAGAGTCGTTTGTTTATTAAATCACTGGCAGTTAGGAAGCAATTTATATATGACAATAAAAAGCATTTTGAAAAAGCATTATGGATTTGGGAGAAGCCTCAAAACTATTCAATGAGAGATAATGCTAGTGATTTATATAAAAGCTGCGTGGGATTGGGTCAATTTCACTGTTCCAGTTATTAGTACAACTTTTGCAAGCTTTTAATTCCATGTTTCGGTGTTTGCCTGAAAATAGTATCGGTAATGTATTTATTGATGAAGCTGGTCAGGCATTACCTCAAGCAAGTGTGGGGGCTATTTTTAGAAGTAAACGTATTATAGCTGTTGGAGATCCTTCTCAAATACAACCAGTACAGACTATGGATAAAAATATTTTAGGATTTTTAGCACAGCACCACAAGATAGCCTCCAGATATCTTGTATCATCAACGCAAGAATTGATGGATTCTGCTAGTAGATATGGTTTTAAAAAACAAGATGGGACATGGATAGGACTTCCTCTCTGGGTTCATCGTCGTTCTAGTGATCCGATGTTCAGTATTTCCAATAAAATTTCTTATGATAATTTAATGGTTCAAGGAAAGGAAGAAGCTCGAGGTCTGGGAGAATGGTTTGACGTTGGTGGAGGTGCTAAGGATAAATTTGTTCCTGAGCAAGCTGATTATTTGAAAGAAGAGTTGCAGAAAAGACATGAGGAATTTGATGATATTTATGTTATTACTCCTTTTAAAAATGTATCGGTTCAACTAGCAAAAGAACTAGATAAAATCGGTTTCACAAAGCGGGAAAATGGAAAACCTATAAATGTAGGGACGGTACATACTTTCCAAGGAAAAGAAAACAAGATTGTATATTTTGTGCTTGGAGCAGATAATATGAGTGAGGGAGCTGCTCGCTGGGCTGTCTCTGAACCCAATATTTTTAAACGTTGCAGCGACTAGGGCTAAAGAAGAGTTTTATATTATTGGGGATAAATCTCTTTACAAAAGCCACACAGAGCCCTATTATAAGAGATACTATTGACATTTTAGATGCTTATCAAAGTAGCTTAGAAATTAACTAGAAAGGACACACACATGTCTAAAGAACTTTCACCTAAATACAATCCAGCCGAGGTTGAGGCTGGTCGTTACCAAAAATGGCTTGATGCTGATGTTTTCAAGCCTTCAGGCGATCAAAAGGCTAAGCCTTATTCAATCGTCATTCCACCACCAAACGTTACAGGTAAACTCCACCTTGGTCACGCTTGGGACACAACTTTGCAAGATATCATCATCCGTCAAAAACGCATGCAAGGTTTTGATACGCTTTGGCTTCCAGGTATGGACCACGCGGGATTGCGACTCAGGCTAAGGTTGAGGAGCGCTTGCGTGGTGAGGGCATTACGCGTTACGACCTCGGTCGTGAAAAATTCCTCGACAAAGTCTGGGAATGGAAAGACGAATATGCCACTACCATCAAGGAACAATGGGGAAAGATGGGTCTCTCTGTAGACTACTCTCGCGAGCGTTTCACTCTTGACGAAGGTTTGTCAAAAGCTGTTCGCAAGGTCTTTGTGGACCTTTACAAGAAAGGCTGGATCTACCGTGGTGAATTTATCATCAACTGGGACCCAGCAGCTCGCACTGCCCTTTCTGATATTGAAGTTATCCATAAGGACGTTGAAGGTGCCTTCTACCACATGAATTACATGCTGGAAGATGGCTCACGCGCCCTTGAAGTTGCGACCACTCGTCCTGAGACCATGTTTGGGGACGTTGCCGTTGCGGTCAATCCAGAAGACCCACGCTACAAGGACTTGATTGGTAAAAACGTCATCCTTCCAATCGCTAATAAACTCATCCCAATCGTGGCCGATGAACACGCTGACCCTGAGTTTGGTACAGGTGTCGTGAAAATCACACCTGCTCATGATCCAAACGACTTCTTGGTTGGTCAACGCCACAACTTGCCACAAGTCAACGTCATGAACGACGACGGAACTATGAACGAGCTTGCCTTTGAATTTGCGGGCATGGACCGCTTTGAAGCTCGTAAGGCAGTCGTTGCTAAGTTGGAAGAAATCGGTGCCCTTGTTAAAATCGAAAAACGTGTCCACAGTGTTGGTCACTCAGAACGTACAGGTGTAGTGGTTGAGCCACGCTTGTCTACGCAATGGTTCGTTAAGATGGACCAATTGGCAAAAATGCTATTGCCAACCAAGACACAGAGGACAAGGTTGAATTCTACCCACCTCGTTTCAACGATACCTTCCTCCAATGGATGGAAAATGTCCACGACTGGGTTATCTCTCGTCAGCTCTGGTGGGGCCACCAAATCCCTGCTTGGTACAATGCTGAGGGTGAAATGTACGTCGGCGAAGAAGCTCCAGAAGGTGACGGATGGACTCAGGACGAAGACGTCTTGGATACTTGGTTCAGTTCAGCCCTTTGGCCATTCTCAACCATGGGCTGGCCTGACATCGACTCAGCAGACTTCAAACGTTACTTCCCAACTTCAACCTTGGTAACAGGTTACGACATTATCTTCTTCTGGGTATCTCGTATGATCTTTCCAATCCTTGGAATTCACTGGTCGTCAGCCATTCCAAAAACGTGCTTATCCACGGTCTCATCCGTGACGAGCAAGGACGCAAGATGTCTAAATCTCTCGGTAACGGAATTGACCCTATGGATGTCATCGAGAAATACGGTGCCGATGCCCTTCGTTGGTTCCTTTCAAACGGTTCTGCACCAGGTCAAGACGTGCGCTTCTCTTACGAGAAAAATGGATGCTTCATGGAACTTCATTAACAAGATCTGGAACATCTCTCGCTACATCCTCATGAACAATGAAGGCTTGACCCTCGAGCAAGCAACTGCCAATGTCGAAAAAGTTGTTAACAAGGAAGCTGGAAATGTCACAGACCGCTGGATTCTCCACAACCTCAATGAAACCATCGGCAAAGTTACTGAAAACTTTGACAAGTTTGAGTTTGGTGTGGCTGGACACATCCTCTACAACTTCATCTGGGATGAGTTTGCGGACTGGTACGTTGAGTTGACCAAGGAAGTCCTTTATAGCGATAACGAAGAAGAGAAAGTCATCACACGTTCTGTTCTCCTTTATACTTTGGATAAGATCCTTCGTCTCCTTCACCCAATCATGCCATTTGTGACAGAGGAAATCTTTGGACAAATATCAGAAGGTTCTATCGTTACAGCGGAATACCCAGCTGTCAACCCAGCCTTTGAAGACCTGGCGGCTCACACTGGTGTGGAAAGTCTTAAAGACTTGATCCGTGCCGTTCGGAATGCGCGTGCGGAAGTAAACGTAGCACCAAGTAAGCCAATTACGATTCTTGTCAAGACTAGCGATAGCGACTTGGAAGCCTTCTTTAACAGCAATGTCAACTACATCAAACGCTTCACAAATCCAGAACACTTGAAATCGCTTCAAACATTCCTGCACCTGAACTCGCTATGTCAAGTGTCATCACAGGAGCAGAAATTTACCTGCCACTCGCAGACCTCCTCAATGTCGAAGAAGAACTAGCTCGTCTCGACAAGGAACTGGCTAAATGGCAAAAAGAACTGGATATGGTCGGTAGAAGCTCTCTAACGAACGCTTGCAGCCAACGCCAAACCAGAAGTCGTACAAAAAGAACGCGACAAAACAAGCCGACTACCAAGCGAAATACGACGCGACCGTAGCACGTATTGATGAGATGAAGAAAACTCGTGAAATAAACACAGAAACACGGTGATGAGCCGTGTTTTTTGTTATAATAGTGTTAAATATACATTAAAGGAGAGGTAGATTTATGCCTTATGAAATAGCTGGAAGAGCAGATAAATTAGGTAATAAATATGAGTTCAATTGGATTGTTTTGAAATTTATTGATATCATAGCTGAAAAAATAGATGCTATAAAAATTGAACCAATTGGTCCCGAAGCTGATCGTGTGGATGTTTTAGTAAGATATAGAAATGGGAGTAAGGAGGCACAGCAATGCAAAGGAAGAAATGCTAGTAAAGAAACTTGGTCTCTTGCGGATTTAAATCAAAGAGGAATTCTTAATAGTTGGAGGAGACATTTAGAAAGGGATCCACAAGTAAAGGTTTCATTAGTTAGTCCACTACCGTTTACAAGTTTCTCCGATTTGATTTATAGGGCTAAAACCAATGATGATGATCAGTATTTCATTGAATATCAGGTTCAGACATCTCCAGTAGTTAGTAGCTTGTTGAACGATTATATTAAATATTTAGGATTTTTCTAAGGAGAAAGACATTCGAAAAATTATAAATTTTTTAAGTAGAACTGTGATTAGACAAGAGCCATATCCAGAAAATGAAGAATTTATTAAAGATAAGGTTAGTCAATATTTTTATTGGATGCTGCTAGCATAAAGTCAAAATTCATTAATTTAATTTTACAAGGTGAAATTTATGGAAGATGGTTTTCATTTCAGGATTTGGAGAAATTTATTAAAAATGAGAAAATTGAATTCAGAAATTTAGCACGTGATGATAGGATAATACCTAGAATAAATATTTTAAATGATGAGTATAAAAATAGCTTTAAAACATTGGATTCCGGTCTAAAAATTCGCACACAATTTGATGAATGTAAGAAATATATTCAAGAAGGAAAATCAATTATCATTCACGGGAAAGCTGGGAATGGTAAAAAGTGGTTTAACAGAAAATATTATTGATTGGTGTAATAAAAAGTAATATTTTTACACTTAGATTTAAAACTAGATTGTTATATTCCTGAGGGTACAGCACAAGGATGGGGGAGAAATTAGGATTTCCTGCTAGCATCAGTTATTGTTTGAACGCTTTTTTTCTAAAGAGGATAATGCTGTTCTTATATTAGATCAACTAGATGCATTAAGATGGACAGCAAAAATTCTAAAAGTTCACTTACGACTTGTTTGGAGTTGATTCGAGAGATACAGAACCTCAATTCGGAAAGAGAAAATAAAATCTCAATTATTTTTGTTTGCAGAACTTATGATTTAGAAAATGATGACGGAATTAACGTTATTTGAAAATAAATCGAAAGATGAAAACTGAATCTTGGCATAAAGTTGAAGTTAATGAATTATTGGAAAATGAGGTTGAGGAAATTTTAGGAAGTAAATACCATAGCTTTCCAAATAAATTAAAACAGTTACTAAGAACTCCTAGCAATCTCTATATATGGGAACAAATTAATAACAAAAAGGAGTACTATCAAATAACAAGTACATATAATCTAGTAGATAAATGGTGGAGAGATTTATCAGAGAAGTGTCACGATGCTAGCCTCATTGAAGATAATCTGAGTGATTTAAAAAGAAAAAATTTGTAAAAACTATTTACGGATACAGGTGAAACTTTATTTAGCAAGAGAAGACTACTGGGTAATGAGAGGGCTTTTGTGTTATCTAACCAGTCAAGGGATGCTAACAGAACGTTCCAACAAAGTTTTCTTTGTTCATCAGTCATTCCTAGACTGTTTTGTTGCAGAGCGAATGATTCTTGATTACTATACTAATTTGATGTAAACGACATTCTTGGAAATAAAAACACAACAGAATCCAACAAGACGTTATCAATTTCAGATTTTTCTTCAATCATTATTAGAGGAATCAGAAAAAGATTTTTAAATTTTTGGGACTAGATTAATAAAGAGTGATAATGTCAGGTTTAATTTCAAATATGTTTTCTTTGAAATCTTAGGAAGTATTCAAGAACCATCTAAAAAGATTTTTAGATTATATTGCAGAGCTGATTCAAGAAACAGAGTATAGAAATCATTTGTGTCAAAACGGTAATTAGTAGTCATCAATTATATGTGAATTTTTAGTGGAAGAGGGTATTTTTAAAAAGTGGTTTGATGAGAATAGAATATTAGTAATTAATTTATTAAGTAGTATCTCTCCAAATTACACAACTGAAAGTATTAAATTTATCAAATTATCAATAGCAAAATTCTGATGATAAAAATGAGTGGCGGGGCTGTTTCTTTAATGATTATCATAATGATTCAGAAGAATCTTTTAAGGTAAGATTGCATTATTGGAAATCTTATCTAAAAAGAAACCAGATTTGTTTTAGTGACTTCTATAAAAATATAAACGCATATACAATTAAGATTATATGTTTATTTCTTTGACAAATTTCAAGACTCTGATAATAGAATAGATTTTATAGTGAATCAAAGAATTCGACGAAGATTCGCATAATTACATAGATAAAATTGTATACAAATCGTCAAAATATTATTGCCTTTATCTTAAAAAGTATTCCGAGAATAATTCTACTAAACACAATCCAACCCTGAAAGAACGCGATAGCTTACAAAGATATTACCTTCATTTATTAAATGAAACCAATAAATGTCTAATTTCGAAATGTCCTGAGATGAAATTTATAGTAATTATATGGAAATGGTGATTATCTCTATAATGAAGTTATTTTTAGATGACAATGTATCACTTGCCTACGAATTATTTTAATACTTGTGTTGAATATTTACTGGCTGATTTTTGATAAAACACTCTTTGAAAAATCTCAAGGGCATTCAAGCAAATTATTTTTAGCCAAACGGTTGATTTCAAAAAGTTTCACAGAGCTGTTCGTTAGAAATGTATAATAAACTTGAAGAACAAATTATTCATTATGTTTCACCTGAGGCTAAAACAAAGACTAGCAAGAAGAATTGAAAGAAATAAATCTCAAGATGATTACAGGGTTTATTGGCCATTTTGGGGAAGTTTACAATATGAATTACTATCAGTTTTACCGAAAGAAAGGATAAGTAATGAGGTTATCGACTTATTAAAGGTATTAGAACGATCTAATAGTTTTCCTGATTCTTTTTATGGTTCACATTGTGGAAGTGTAGTCTCTCCGCTACAAGGAAAGAATATTTCTCTAAAACTGGAGAAACATTCTTATCAGCCCAAAAGGTGAGACAAAATGTAGATGGGATAGTAAGAGAAAAATATTTATTGAGTCTTCTCCTAGAGAATTGGCTATTGATTTTAGAAGTACTGTTTCTAAAAATCCTAAAGAGTACGTTTCTTTTATTTTTTAAACTTATCGTCTAATCATAAAATCAATGAACATTATATAGATGGTCTACTGGGGGATTGTAGACTTAGAAAAAAATTCCAGATACTATTTTTAAGTGATCTTGAATTCATACTATTAAATTTTTGTAAATGAGAAAATAATTGGGAGAATCTTTATTATTTTTCCGAGTCATAGAGAAACACGCAAAACATAGAATGGTCCGAGAAAGTTTTGAAAGGCTTAATTATTATCTTAAGAAAAACTGATTTAGATGCTCTTGATAAATTTAACGAGAATCAAACTATGGAAAATTATTTACAACAGTCATACTCAACTTTAAGAGGTCATGGAATACATGCTTTTAACAAAACTAATAGAAAATTCACCAACAAACATTTCGTACTTCAAAAATACTATCATTTCACTTGCTAATGATAAGACTGATTACATACGCTTAAATGCTATTTTTCTTCTGTATATAATTTTGGATTTAGATAAGGATTTTGCTAGAGAGTTATTTAGAGGATTTTTACGGATGAAAAGATGTTAGCTCATTGGCATAGTAACTACATTTTTGTATAGACTATACGAAGATGAGAAAGAACAAATTCAATGTCTATTGCAGTTAGCTTTTTGATTCAAAAGATACATTACTTGTAAAAATGCTTCATGCCTGATTACAGAAATTTACTTAAATAAAGGAGATATGGAATCAACTGTATATAGTGGAAGTGGACTTCAAGTAGAAGGTATTTGTCAGATGGCTATTAATTATTTAAAGGAAAAGAACCATGAAGACAAATCAAAGAAGATTATACTGAGTTATTTAGGTAAGAATGTTACAAATTTAGAAAAATTTTACCACAACTATTCTGGGATGATTTATTAGATATTAAAGAAGATAAGGATTTAATATTTAATCTACTAACTTCTGAATATAGAGATAAATTATATTATTATTTTTAGAATCTCTTGAAAAAAACAAGAATCAATTTCAGAATATGAAAATATCATTTTTGAAACAGTATGCAATATTGTGAGTAAAACTAATAAATTGAAATTAGAACCATATTATTATAGACGAATAGAAGAATATCTTTCTAGATTGATGATGCAACTTTACGATAAACATATGGGGGACGATATTGCTGATAGGTGTTTAAATATTATTGATCAAATGTTTGAAAATGAGTTCGGCAGCTCACGAACTCTGATTGAAGCATTGATGAATAAATAACAAAAATTTTTATAAGAAACTGATTGTAAAAGATTGAATTATTATGAATGTTAGAAAAGAATTAGTTAAACATAATGTAATGTATTCTTTTCAAGAGTTAATCTTTTACATATAAATGCTAAAGGAACTCCCATTTAACCTTTGACTATTCTGCAAAATTATCGTACAATAAAGAGTACATGATAAAATGAGGTCAGAGTCTGTTCGCTCTGGCGATAGTAGTAAAAATGAGGAGAAACGCTTTGGAATTAGAAGTATTTGCTGGGCAAGAAAAAAGTGAACTATCTATGATTGAGGTAGCGCGTGCTATCTTGGAACTTCGTGGTCGCGATCATGAGATGCATTTTAGCGATCTTGTAAACGAAATTCAAAACTACCTTGGAACATCAAACAGCGATATCCGCGAAGCTTTGCCTTTGTTCTACACAGAGTTGAACTTTGACGGTAGCTTCATCCTCTTGGAGACAACAAATGGGGGCTTCGTTCATGGTATGGTGTGGACGAAATCGATGAAGAAATCATCGCTCTTGAAGAAAATGACGACGATGAAGTAGCACCAAAAGCTAAGAAAAAACGTGTCAATGCCTTCATGGATGGCGATTCAGATGCCATTGATTACAATGCAGATGATCCAGAAGACGAAGATGCATACGAAGCAGATCCAGCTCTTTCATACGATGATGAAAATCCAGATGATGAGAAAAATGAAGTGGAAGCTTACGATGCAGAAATCAACGAAATCGCCCCTGATGACTTAGGTGAAGACGTGGATCTCAACAGAAGAAGACGACGAGTTTTCTGACGATGACGCTGAAACAAGCGACGAAGTATAAGAAGCCTCACAGAGGAGATCTGTTTGATCTTCTCTTTTTATTTGTCGGAGAGAGTTGATGATTTCATGAAATCAGGGGCTAGAAGGTGTAAAATAAAGGTGGGATGGTGTGCATTTTTCAAAGGAGGTGCTTGTCTATGGAGTTTCGTTTAGATAAAAAGTTTGTATGACTTGGGGATCAAGAATGTCGTGATTGGTATTGCTAAAAACGTCGATCCTCATGCTGATTTGCCTCTTGCTTTTCTGAAAAAGAAAGAGGAGAGGGAGAAATGGGCGCTAGAGTGTGATGTAAAAGAAGTTCAAGAGTCTCTTGTTGTCCAAGGTTATAGGCAGTTGCTCCAGCGAGTCGGGCGTAGCGTCAAGAAAAATCCACCGACAGTGGTCGCCCTCATTCGCAATATCCAGCATCGTGGCTCTCTCCCTCACATCAATAGTATCATCGATATCTACAATGTAGAGGCGCTTTCTTCTTTGCTGGCGATTGGTGGGCATGATTTGGATAAGATTGGAGGGCAGATAGAGTTTTCTGTTAGCCAAAGGGAGGACATTTTCCTACCTATCTTGTCAACGGAGAAGCACGTTGCACAGACGGACTATGTCTATCGTGATGAAAAAGGAGTTTTAGCTTGGCTGGATGTCCGAGATAGTGAACATTACAAATTTGATGAAGATACAAAAATGCTATTTTTCATCATTCAAAGGGAATGAAAAATACCTCGGTAGAAATGCGTTTAGAAGCGTTAGAAGAAATTGAAAAGGATTTGGCTGCTTGCATGCCTGATTTGCAGTTTGAAAAGAAAGTCATTTCACTTGAAGGAAACCGCACGGTGGTTCAGGACATTTACTGAGTTTTATAGTACCCACTTTTATGGTATGTAAACAAAAGGAGGAAAGTGCCATGAAGTCCAATGCTTGGATCAAGTCCAAGGCAAGTGGTACTACTTAGACTCATCTGGTAAAATGCTTCGTAACACCTACACACTTGATGGCGATTATGTGGGCAGTTCAGGTGCTTGGCAATAAGAATTAGAT
>BNJV01000425.1_pt1 | contig 14316 bp, 14 predicted proteins | sample 8540591 | NCBI WGS metagenome assembly BNJV01 (sample SAMD00202457, study PRJDB9452) | human saliva metagenome | host: Homo sapiens
GCGTTGTTTTTGTTTCTTTATATATACTATTAAAGAGTTATTATGTGCTTTATGTAGCTATATAGGCTATATAAAGGAATAAACCATAATAAAGGATTAAGTAGTCATACTGATAGATTAATAGAGTTAAGCTGATTATATATATTATTGATAACTACTGTATATGGTATATAAAAGTATCTAGATATACTATATAAGCTGAGTCAGAAAAAAGTTTGCAAAAATTTTAAAAATTAGGGGTTGCGCCTCTCGGTTCTTTGTACTATAATAGCTATACAGTCGTTCGAAGCGACTGTTTATTAGTTAGCAAACACTAGATAAAATCTATGTTTGTTGATAATCGTTTTAGAATAAAAACGTAATTCCTGGTTGAAACAGAAATTACAAAATTCTAAAAAGATTATAAAAAAAGGTGTTGACATGAAAGTGACAACATGTTATTATAATCTAGTCGCCAGTTGGTGAAACACTTCAAAAGAAAGTGCTTCGAAGCTAGATAAAATCTAGTTTAACTGGTACAGATCTTTGAAAACTGAACAATGATAGGTAATCAATCAATATGATTGAACATATGCCAGAGTGCGGGTTTTGACAAAGTCAAAACCAACCATAATTCAAAGTTACTTAAATGTAACGACAACAAATAATGAGCTATTCAAATAGCTTCAAGATATCTTGGAGAGTTTGATCCTGGCTCAGGACGAACGCTGGCGGCGTGCTTAACACGTGCAAGTCGAACGAAGAGCGATGGAAGCTTGCTTCTATCAATCTTAGTGGCGAACGGGTGAGTAACGCTAATCAACCTGACCCTTCAGAGGGGACAACAGTTGGAAACGACTGCTAATACCGCATACGATCCAATCTCGGCATCGAGGATGGATGAAAGGTGGCCTCTATTTATAAGCTATCACTGAAGGAGGGGATTGCGTCTGATTAGCTAGTTGGAGGGTAACGGCCCACCAAGGCAATGATCGAGTAGCCGGTCTGAGAGGATGAACGGGCCGCATTGGGACTGAGAGACGGCCCAGACTCCTACGGGAGGCAGCAGTGGGGAATCTTCCGCAATGGACGAAAGTCTGACGAGCAACGCCGCGTGAGTGATGACGGCCTTCGGGTTGTAAAGCTCTGTTAATCGGGACGAAAAGGTCCTCTGCGAATAGTTAGAGGAATTGACGGTACCGGAATAGAAAGCCACGGCTAACTACTGCCAGCAGCCGCGGTAATACGTAGGTGGCAAGCGTTGTCCGGAATTATTGGGCGTAAAAGCGCGCGCAGGCGGATCAGTCAGTCTGTCTTAAAAAAAGTTCGTACTTTAACCCCGTGATGGGATGGAAACTGCTGATCTAGAGTATCGGAGAGGAAAGTGGAATTCTAGTGTAGCGGTGAAATGCGTAGATATTAGGAAGAACACCAGTGGCGAAGGCGACTTTCTGGACGAAAACTGACGCTGAGGCGCGAAAGCCAGGGGAGCGAACGGGATTAGATACCCCGGTAGTCCCCGGCCGTAAACGATGGTACTAGGTGTAGGAGGTATCGACCCCTTCTGTGCCGGAGTTAACGCAATAAGTACCCCGCCCGGGGAGTACGACCGCAAGGTTGAAACTCAAAGGAATTGACGGGGGCCCCACAAGCGGTGGAGTATGGTTTAATTCGACGCAACGCGAAGAACCTTACCAGGTCTTGACATTGATGGACAGAACTAGAGATAGTTCCTCTTCTTCGGAAGCCAGAAAACAGGTGGTGCACGGTTGTCGTCAGCTCGTGTCGTGAGATGTTGGGTTAAGTCCCGCAACGAGCGCAACCCCTATCTTATGTTGCCAGCACGTAATGGTGGAACTCATGAGACTGCTGCAGACAATGCGGAGGAAGGCGGGGATGACGTCAAATCATCATGCCCCTTATGACCTGGGCTACACACGTACTACAATGGGAGTTAATAGACGGAAGCGAGATCGCGAGATGGAGCAAACCCTGAGAAACACTCTCTCAGTTCGGACTCGTAGGCTGCAACTCGCCTACGTGAAGTCGGAATCGCTAGTAATCGCAGGTCAGCATACTGCGGTGAATACGTTCCCGGGCCTTGTACACACCGCCCGTCACACCACGAAAGTCGGAAGTGCCCAAAGCCGGTGGGGTAACCTTCGGGAGCCAGCCGTCTAAGGTAAAGTCGATGATTGGGGTGAAGTCGTAACAAGGTAGCCGTATCGGAAGGTGCGGCTGGATCACCTCCTTTCTAGGGAGACATACACCCGAGGCCGAGAGCTTGGATGTCACTTAGGTCGACACTTTGGCCAGTAAGTAGACGTAGCATATGCGCTAGCTGTACTCACAACCTAACATTGTTCGGTTTTGAGAGTCTGTAAAGACTCTCAAAACATAAAATGAATATATCGCAAGATGATAGTCAGTTATTGTTCTTTGAAAACTGCATAGAAGATAATTATATATATTTGTAAGGTCATCTCTTAGAATTTCTAAGTAGGTTGACCCGAGCACATAGGAAATAATTCTCTGACTTAATGGTGACGTACATGTAAAAATGTACGGCTACAAAATAAAACGACAATGTATCTAATGCATGTCAATGAAATCTTAAGTAAAGATTTTAAGGGCGTACGGTGGATGCCCTTGGCGATATCAGCCGAAGAAGGACGCGGTAGCTGCGATAAGCTACGGAGAGATGCAAGCAATCTTTGACCCGTAGATTTCCGAATGGGGGAACCCGGCAGTGGTTATGCACTGTCACCCATAGCTTAGACTATGAGGAGGGCACCCGGGGAACTGAAAACATCTAATTACCCAGAGGAAAAGTAATCAAACGAGATTTTTCTTAGTAGCGGCGAGCGAACGGGAAAGAGGCCAAACCGGAGCGGGCAACTGCACCGGGGTTGAGGACAGTCATCAGTGTAAATGAGGTAGAAGAATCGAGTTGGAAAGCTCAGCCGAAGAAGGTGAAAGCCCTGTAATCGAAAACCTTGCATACATGGGACTGTATCCAGAGTACCACGAGACACGTGAAACCTGTGGGAAGCAGGGGGGACCACCCTCCAAGCCAAAAATACTGATATCGACCGATAGCGCATAGTACCGTGAGGGAAAGGTGAAAAGAACCCTGGCGGGAGTGAAAGAGAACCTGAAACCGTATGTCTACAAACAGTCGAAGTCTGTATATATATCAGGACGACGGCGTGCCTATTGAAGAATGAACCGACGAGTTACTGTTGCTAGCGAGGTTAAGTGGAAAAACATGGAGCCGCAGCGAAAGCGAGTCTGAACAGGGCGTTCAGTTAGTAATAGTAGACCCGAAACCGTGAGTGATCTATCCATGGCCAGGTTGAAGCACAGGTAAAATTGTGTGGAGGACCGAACTCGTGAGCGTTGAAAAGCTTTTGGGATGAGTTGTGGATAGGGGTGAAATGCCAATCGAACACGGAGATAGCTGGTTCTCCCCGAAATAGCTTTAGGGCTAGCCTCGAGGTTGAGAGTATAGGCGGTAGAGCACTGATCGGGCTAGGGGCCATACCGGTTACCGAACCTAGTCAAACTACGAATGGCTATACTTATACTCGGGAGTCAGACAGTGAATGATAAGGTCCATTGTCAAGAGGAAACAGCCTCAGAACACCGACTAAGGTCCCAAATGTTACACTAAGTGGCGAAGGATGTGGAGTTTCCAAAACAACCAGGATGTTGGCTTAGAAGCAGCCACCATTTAAAGAGTGCGTAATAGCTCACTGGTCGAGAGACTCTGCGCCGAAGATGTCCGGGGCTAAAGTGTAAAACCGAAGTCGTGTCATGTACAGTAATGTACATGGGTAGGGGAGCGTTCTCATCGGGCTGAAGCAGTACCGTAAGGAGTTGTGGACTGATGAGAAGTGAGAATGTCGGTATGAGTAGCGAAAAGAATGGTGAGAATCCATTCCACCGAAAGCCTAAGGGTTCCTGAGCAACGATCGTCGTCTCAGGGTAAGTCGGGACCTAAGCCGAGGCGGAAAAGCGTAGGCGATGGACAACAGGTTGAAATTCCTGTACCGGTGTGAATCGTTTCGATCGATGGAGTGACACAGTAGAGGTAGGTCAGCACGCGATTGGAAGTGCGTGTTTAAGCATGTAGGTTGAGCTATAGGCAAATCCGTAGCTCTAAAAGCTGAGATGTGATGACGAGTTACTAGCGATAGTAACGAAGTGATTGATCCTACACTGTCGAGAAAAGCTTCTAGGTAGAGACACATCGCCCGTACCAAAACCGACACAGGTAGGCGGGAGAGAATCTAAAGGTGCGCGGGAAAAACCCTCGTTAAGGAACTCGGCAAAATGCCTCCGTAACTTCGGGAAAAGGAGGACTCATGTAGTGTGAAGAGCAGCAACGCATGGAGCATGAATGAGTGGCACAAGAGAGCGCAAGCGACTGTTTACCTACAAACACAGGTGCCTGCTAAAGCGAAAAGCTGACGTATAGGTGCTGACACCCTGCCCGGTGCTGGAAGGTTAAGAGGAGGGGTTAGACTTCGGTCGAAGCTCTGAATTGAAGCTCAGTAAACGGCGGCCCTGTAACTATAACGGTCCTAAGGTAGCGAAATTCCTTTGTCGGGTAAGTTCCGACCCGCACGAAAGGTGTAACGACTTGCGCACTGTCTCAACGAGGGACCCGGTGAAATTGAAGTACCTGTGAAGATGCAGGTTACCCGCGACTGGACAGAAAGACCCCATGGAGCTTTACTGCAACCTAAGATTGAACTTAGTTAATGAATGTACAGGATAGGTGGGAGACGTAGAATCTAGGACGCCAGTTTTAGAGGAGTCACTGTTGGGATACCACCCTTTCATTAATTGATTTCTAACGGGCCGAGTAACGACCGGCCGGACAGTCTTAGGCGGGCAGTTTGACTGGGGCGGTCGCCTCCCTAAAAGAGTAACGGAGGCGCCCAAAGGTTCCCCTCAGAGCGGACGGAAATCGCTCGAAGAGTGTAAAGGCAGAAGGGAGCTTGACTGCGAGACGGACAGGTCGAGCAGGGACGAAAGATCGAGACTGAGTGATCCGGTGGTGCCGAGTGGAAGGGCCATCGCTCAACGGATAAAAGCTACCCTGGGGGATAACAGGCTAATCTCTCCCAAGAGTCCATATCGACGGGGAGGTTTGGCACCCTCGATGTCGGCTCATCACATCCTGGGGCTGAAGTAGGTCCCCAAGGGTTCGGCTGTTCGCCGATTAAAGTGGTACGTGAGCTGGGTTCAGAACGTCGTGAGACAGTTCGGTCCCCTATCCATCGCGGGCGCAAAGAAAGCTTGAAGGGCTGCTCCTAGTACGAGAGGACCGGAGTGGACGAACCGCTGGTGTACCAATTATCCTGCCAAGGGTACAGTTGGGTAGCTACGTTCGGGACGGATAAACGCTGAAAGCATCTAAGCGTGAAACCAGCCTTGAGATGAGGTTTCTCATAGCATAAGCTAGTAAGATCCCATGTAGACGACATGGTTGATAGGCCAGGTGTGGAAGAGCCGTGAGGTTTGGAGCTGACTGGTACTAATAGATCGAGGGCTTTACTTAACTAAAAAAACATTAAGCAGAATGTGCAACAAAATATATAACTTCTATGTGGTTTTCAGAGTACAAACTCTGACAGATTCAGTGGCGATGGCTACGAGGATCCACCTGTTCCCATCTCGAACACAGTAGTTAAGCTCATAAACGCCGAAAGTACTTGGCTGGAGACGGCCTGGGAGGATAGGAAGCCGCTGATTGCTTAAAGGCACACCTGAGGGTGTGTCTTTTTTGTTGTATGGCTTCCTATCCTCCCAGGGTACCTGGTGAGCAGGGTAGTAGAATATGGAGGATGAAACGACGACAGATTCACTGCATCGCTTAGTTCGGAGCGTAAGATGGACATGTGGCGAAGCTACATAAGGCCATCCACAGCGACGAACACCCAGTATCCTGGAGGGAAGAATCGTACATAAGAACTCGCTGATTGACGAAATAGAGGGTCAACCCCAAAGGGTTGGCCCTCTATTTTTGTGCTCTAACGAGCACATTCTAATTCCTGCTAGAGCCGTCTCTAGCCAAGGTTGTACAAGCAGGCTTATAGGACAAAAAGTGTGTAGGAAAACCCTTATAACACTAGATATTTACTAGTGTTATAAGGGTTTAATCTTTTCTGGAGAAGTTTGAGGGTGGACAAAAAGTGTGGGTGAAAACATCAATCACCCCCTTGTAATTACTGACTAAAAATGAGGTTATATCTTCCTATCTATAAACAAATATGGAGGAAGAGTTTATGCGACAAATAAAATGTCCTGATTGTAATGAAACATGTATTAAACACGGTGTTTTAAAATCTGGTTCTCAGCGTTGGTTTTGCAAACATTGTAAGGTGGCATTTACCGTTAAAATTAATAATTTAAGTAAAGAGTTAAGCCTATTCTTGAATTGGTTATTCAGCACCAATATTCAAGCTGATATGCCTGGTAAAGGTCGTACATTCAGGCGTAAAACCGCTAAATTTTGGTCCATATGGCCATTGCCACCAAAAGTGGAAGAAGTACATGATGTGGTATATCTTGATGGAATTTACTTAGCTAGGAATTTATGTGTTTTGATTTGTTGCAATGATACTCATGTTCTAGGATGGTATGTCTGTCGTTATGAGCATGCTAGAGCTTGGCAGTGTTTAATGGAACGGATTGCCGAACCTAAAGTCGTTGTGTCTGATGGTGCTAATGGTTTGCCTAAAGCATTACGTAAAGTTTGGCCTCATAGCAGTCACCAAAGATGCCTGTTTCACATTTTTTGTCAGGTTAGACGATATACGACAAGTAGACCTAAAAACGTTAGCTGGGAAGGACCTTTATAGTCTTGCCAAAAGCTTTATTTAATGTGAAAAACAATGGATCAAGCCTTTTATATGGATTAATGAGCTTTCAGCGTGGCGAATGACATATTCTGATTTTTTACGAGAAATGACGATTGATGAATTCGGAAACAAACGCTCTACACATGAGCGTTTGCTTAAGGCTGAATCATCATTATGGCGTCTGATTAGGCAACAAACTTTATTTACTTTTTTGGAATGTTTTGATATTACAATACCTACAACAAATAATCGTATTGAAGGTGGAGTAAATGCTCAACTAAGAAGTATGTTATGGGACCATAGGGGTCTTTCACTTGAAAGAAGACTCGTGCGGTCTATTGGTGGTGCTATATGCACTCACCAAGACCGCTTTCTATTTCAGATATATTAAATTGTATGCCTACAGATGAATCGATTGCTGCTATCTACAAACGGTTATCTGATTATTGCCAAATAGATCGTTCAATCCCTCAATGGGGTGATGCTCCTGTTTGGAATGAGCTACATATGTCTACAGATTTTCCAACTTATTGGGATTAGTCACACACACTTTTTGTCCTATAACCCTACAAGTATTATCTATGGATAGTAATTATAGGACGGCGTGGGAAGGGTAGGGTGTGAGGCCACAGAGGAGCGTAGCGATGCATGGGGCCCACACATCACCTTCGACGAAGCCCTAAAGGATGTGCTGTACATTAAAACATTGTATTATATATTGCCATGGGCGAGTGTGATAGGAAGCCGCGGCTAGTGGTAGGAGGCAAAATAAATCTACACGGTAACGCAGCACAACGTGCCAATGTTACCGAACCGTAAAGCAGTTGAGTAAGTCTAAAATTATGTACATTCGCTTTATATACCCGATACCGCGGTGCGCAGCACCTATGGTATCGCATCGTAAACTAGTTGAGTAACTATTAATTTATCTAAACTACTATTCTAACAGCCCACCCTTGACATATCGAAAAAATAGATATAATAGTATTAATATATATGAGCAACCATTCATATATAATGTAACTATTATGAATCCTGTTCGATTAAGAGGTGATAGAATGAATCCTGTAAGAACAATTGAAAGAATTATTAAAGCTCCTGATATTCATTGGGTAGGCAATGGATTTAGAGTACGTCAGTACTTCCCTGATGGCGATGAGTCACCTATGCTTGATCGTATGTCTCCATTTTTATTACTCGACTATAACGACCCATATTATTTTGAGGCTAGTCCTTTTGATACAGGTGTCCATCCACATCCCCATAAAGGCTTTGAAACGGTAACATTTTCTTTTTCCGGATCCATTGGGCATAAAGATGCAGCTGGTAATAGTGGTGTTATTCACTCTGGTGATGTGCAATGGATGACTGCAGCTAGTGGTGTTTTGCACAAAGAATTTCATGAAAAAGAATATGCAAAGCGGGGACGTTTGTTCCATGCTTTACAATTATGGATAAATCTACCTGAACGTCACAAAAACGATACACCTGCATATCAATATATACCTTCTACCACAATGGGACGGTATGAATCTCTTGATGAAACAATCGATGCCATCGTTTACACCGGTGCTTTCAGACATATAACAGGTCCTGCTAAATCCCATACACCGATGAATATTTACAAATTAAAACTTCAACCTAATTCATGGATCTCTATTTCTGAGAATATGACTTGGAATACAGGCTTCCTTGTGATTAATGGTACAGGTAGTGCCAATGGTGAAAGCATAGAATTTGGAGACTTTGTACTTTTCAACAATGATGGAGAGCGCTTTGAGGTAGAGTCTGGTGATGAAGGTCTTGAAATCTTCGTTCTCGCTGGAGAACCACTCAATGAACCAGTGGTAAAACAAGGATCATTTGTTATGACAAATAAAACAGAGCTTATTCTCGCATATGGCGAATACAAAAATGGTAAATTCGGTCGTGAAGAAGATATTATGTAATACGTATATAAATCTTACTCTACAAGAAAAGATATAAACCCCCTATAAGCTCACGTTAACTAGCTTTATAGGGGTCTTTTATACTAAACTAATCTTCACTTGTTTATCTAAGGCAAATGCAATTTTTACACATAGTACTTAGACTTGTATTGGCACCTTTCTCAATACGTGCAATTGTAGACTGCGGGACACCAGATTTCTTAGCCAAATCACGTTGTGTTAATCCTGCAGCCCTCGTGCTTTTTAAAACAGCTACTGCATTTTTCTAATTTAGCTTTTTTTCTTCTAAATAAGCTTCTAAAAATTCTGGATTATTTCTGTCTTTTTCAAATATATTATCTAAGGTTTTTATTGGCATAATATTCCTCCTCAAATTCTGATTTTTATTTGTTTAGCTCTTATTATTTCTTTTTATTGGTGTTTTTTGAGTCTTTTTGTAAATCCATGTGTAATAATATATTGATTGTTTTTTTACATGAAAATATAAAGCTCTTTTGAATATTTGAAGATACTTTTTGATCGTATTTCGTATATTTCAGTATCTAATTTCTTTATCCATTCAAGCTGAATTGCAGGAAGTATACCAACTTCTTCAATCATATCGATGGTGGCACGTATCTTATTTCTATCTTTATTAGGTAGTGAATTATAAAAATTCTTCAAATTCGTTATGTCCATTTGGCCTAGTGTAAGCTAGCAAACTTAGGTTTCTCCATCCTAATCCTTCTTTCTTTTATGATAGCATATATGCATTCAAATCTCAATTTTATAGTTACTGTTTATCTGAGTTCTTACCTTAACTATATAGATATGAAGGTTGTATTTTGTAGCTCAAAGATGTAATGAGTAGATTATTTTACTCTTGTAATCATTATTCAAGTTTTAAGGTAGTTAACTATCTTAAAAAGGTTTATAAAAAAAGAAGAAATCAAGTTGTATTATTTATTGTTATAAATTAAAACAGTAGATGTTTTACTAATAGTATCTTTGTTAGATTTATTTATGAGGAATAAAAGATATTAATAAGCTTTTCGTGATTTTTAATTGTTTAGGTTAGCTTTACATATAATTATCATTAATCAACGTGCTTTCAGGATACGTATTTTCCTTTATATCTATGTTATACTAAGGTTTATACTATACTTTTTCATAGGAGGTTTTATGTCTCAAGAAAAATTGCGGTTCTTGTGAATGAGGATACAATGCAGCGCTGTTCTTGTGGCGGTTGCTTAAAAGCATTTATGAATAAAGCGGATTCCTTTGAGCGTTATGCTGATGAGGATATTGAGTTGGTAGGTTTCACGCATAGTGGTGGCGATCTTGCCAAGAAAATCGAGTCTTTCAAGAAAAAAAGGAGTGACTACAGTTCATCTTTCTACGTGTACTCGTGGTAAGAATGAAAATTATGAAAGCATCGCAGAGCAGTGTGCTGAAGCAGGCTTTGATGTTGTAGGCTATACGCATGGTGCTGCTGTTTCTAAAGATGGTAAAGAAGCCGTTGTGCTTTCAGCAAAACCAGTAGAAGAATAGAACTATTAATCTGTTAGTATAGATAGTATCAATAGAACAATTATTATATATGGTACCAATAGAACAATTATTATACATAGTAAAGGAATAGAATAATTATTATATAGTAAAAGTCTCGTGTGCGGCTTTATACTAATAAATATATGATTAGTTGTTCCACTATTCATTTTGTATTTACGCAGAACATATAAGATAGAGTTAGTGTGCAAATACTGTGATTGAGTGTATGAAGATGCTGTTACAATACGTAACATACTATTGCTAGTAGTATCTATATATTGAGAGAATTGAGTAATATGCGAGGTTAATATAATGAACAAGAAACTTACAGCGGCTACGTTATCTGTAGCTATGGCGGTAACTATGGCACCGGCGATCATGCAAACAGCGCCTGTACAAGCTGCATCTAGCGCCGTACAATCACTAGCTGGTGGCGCTATTGCTATGGCTTACGTATCTACTGCTTTAAATAAAATGGATAATTCTGAGCAAGGCCAAAAAGAAAGCTTGGCTCGTACAAAAGAAAAACTGGTTACTTGAACGATAGTGCAACTCAAGAACGTGTCAATCGCATTATGAAAACGTTAGAGGCTACGCCGAGTGTAAAACGTTCTTACGTTGTATACGCTAACCCTGATGAGGAGTTCAATGCCTTTGCAACGCTGGGCCGTGTTATGTCTATCAACAAAGGTGCTTTAGATACGCTTGATGATGATCAATTGGCGTACGTAATGGCCCATGAAATTGCACATGGTGAGCACAAAGATGTTATCAATGGTGCTAAAAAACAAATTGGCTTATCTACTGCGGTAGGCATCGCTGCGGGCGGTAGCGAAGGAGCTGCTATTTTATCTAACGTAGCAGGTAACTATTTGTCTAACCAAGTATTTACAATGAGCCAAGAAAAGCAGCCGATGAGTTGGGCTTCCAAATATTAAGCGAATCTCCTTATAATGTGGGCGGTGCAGCCGGTTCTATGCTTGTACTTCGCAATAAAGTAGGGGAACATTATCGTGAAGGGCTTTCACAAGTAGTGGCGCCTAATAACCATCCTAAGTTAACAGATCGGGTGAATAATAATATTGATCGCATGTACACATATTCTGGAAACCACGTAAACGTGTCTAAAGGCGTTGTTTATGTAAATGGTGATAATATCTATACTCCAGCTGCTAGTGGACGCTATACAGGGGAAGAACGCGCTTTCTACATGGCCGGCAAATTAGCTCGCATGTACCACAACAATCAAGTGACACCAGGTTCTGCATCTTATAATGGTGGCACAGTAACCGTTGCGGGCCAAAAACATCGTCACTACTCCAAATGCAGATGTAGCATTACAAGTGGCGACGAACCTTAATAATGCCTTCGTGAAGCTTTCGCAGGCGCTGCTGTTAATGGTAAAAAGCCAGCTAAGGTTAAACAAGAAAAACCTAAAAAGGTAAAAGAAAATAAAAAGCAAAAAGACAATAAAAAGCAGATAAAGCTAAAAATAATAGTGTTCAAAGCTAAATTAATAATGTTTAATGCTAAAAATAAGCAGGCATACAGCGTGACTGTAGGCTGTGTAGAAGGATAATCTAAATAAGACAGATTATCGTTCATATATTATAAATACAAGAGGACTGAGCTAAAAGCTTGGTCCTCTTTCTTGTATAGACCGCATACAATAGATATTGTATACTAAAGCTATAAATATTCGGTTAATCGTAAGTTGCAGATGAGAGAGGGGCGCTTATGAATCAAAAGAGAGGCATTTTTGGAGCCTTAAAATGGATTATGTTCAATTATATATTTTTAGGGATCCTTATACCATTGGCCTATTTATCGCTTTGGCTCCAGATTTGTTGGGCGATGTGATACCGCGACATGGCACTGTCGGTAAATTATTGACGTCTCTGAATGAACGGAAGATTGAGGATAGTCAACATACAGTCATGACTGTACCGGATTATGTACGTCGCGTCGTTACTATAGGTGAAAGTACGGTAGATATTATGGGGGCTATTGGTGGAGAGCCTTATATTGTGGCTACGGATGGATCTCCTTATTCCGGTTCTACTCATATTAATGGCCGTGTAGAGTTAACAGTAGACTCCATTAAGTCCCTACGAACCAGACGTGGTCGAGCGCCAGATTCTACACCTCAAGCCTTGTGTCTTCCTTGCGCGCTGCAGGCATACCTGTCTTTGTGTATACGAAAAAAGATAGCTTTAATGATATTATTTTAGCCACTAAAACAATAGGAAAGATTTTCAAGGATGAAGATTCCGAACGTGAGTTTATTGTATCTAGACGTAATGTTAAGAAACTTGTAGAGCCTCACGAAAAGGATAAAAAACCCGTTATTGCTTTTATATAATAGCTCTCACGGCGTATATCGGTCGGGTATCGTTCGGGATATGATTGAACAGGTGCACGGTATTGATGGAGCAGGAAACCTTGTGATAACAGAAAGTGGCAAGGATATTAATATGTTATCTGATGTTTGGTGGTACCGAGATCATAAAACGACGGTAGATATGAACCAATCTATGGGGACAAAAGCCGATTTGATTCGCATTAATCCAGATGTTATTTTTGTGCCTACCCGTTTTATCGATAAACTACCAGATTACAAGCAAGATATTGATGCCATTATGAACGATCCAGACTTACAAAAATGTAACGGCTGTTAAAAAAGGCTATGTCTATCCAGTTCAGGAACTATTTGTGATGAGCTATTCTTGGAAAGCTTTCATGGCTATGGAACAAATGGCAAAATGGCTCTATGGTCCTAGTACCTATGAGGGCATCGTTAAATATAAGAGCGAGCCGTGATGAACAGTAGGCTATCTATATAGTTATATGATTTATGGTGAAAGTAGTTTGTTGAGTTAATGCATAGCAGAGTCTATATGTAATCGTGTTGCATATGATCTGACAGTCTATGAGGAGAGAGTATGCAACTAAAGCGTTTATTAATATTATTAGCCATCTTCTGTGGCGTTTTAGTCGTAGCCGTTATGGGCATGTACAAAGTCTTGGAATGCTTTCACAAGCGGTGGCATTTTTGGTATGTTGAGTTCAAAGGGCATTTATAAAATGGTGGACGGTACCAGCGAGACGGTCATACTGATCACAAGGCGGAACGCATCGTAGCCGTTGGTCCCCAATGCAGCGGACCCTTGCGTCTGAACTAGCAGGTGACTCGGTGGTGGCTAGTACTGCGGCGCCGTATCAATCGTCTAATGGCGTAAAAGCAGCGGCACTCTTGATGGAAAAGCTATCGCGCATTAAAAACCAGATATTGTAATTGTAGAGGATGATGATGGTACTACAGATCTCGTTAGACCACTGCGTGAGGCAGGTATAAAGGTAGCACTTCTTAGAGCGCCTAAGACGGTAAAAGAGGTAGAGGATCAAACGCGCAATGTAGGACAGTTGTTAGGTCGTGCTGATAAAGCGGAATCCCTCATTACAACGATGATGAACTACATCCGCGATACAGAGTCCTTGCGATTTGCTCGCCGTGATGATCCGAAAAAGACCGTTGCCGTTTATAATGAAAATGGCTTATATGGGGCTCCAGATACATTGATTCAAGACATGTTGAAATATGTAAATGTAGACAATGCGGCGACTAAGGCCGGCGTAAAATGGTCCTACATGGGTAAAAAGGATGATCTTATCAAGGTCGATCCTGATGTGATTATCGTACCCACAGATGTGAAAGCACCGGGCTTTAACCGTGATGCGGTACTTAATAGCTACTATAATGATCCGGCTCTTAAAAATATTAAGGCCATTAAGAACAAAAAGGTCGTTATCATATCTAATGAAGCCATGATGGCTAAGACATATCACATTGGCCGTGGCATATATAACATGGCGCAATTCGTGTATAGAACGTTAATATATTAATATGGTAGATGGATGTATACCTTTATAGACCATTAATAGTTATATACCGTATAATAATCATCATTCTGAAAGAGCCTTTTCAT
>BNJV01001744.1_pt1 | contig 14314 bp, 23 predicted proteins | sample 8540591 | NCBI WGS metagenome assembly BNJV01 (sample SAMD00202457, study PRJDB9452) | human saliva metagenome | host: Homo sapiens
CCATACTCCTCCGCACCTTTCCCTGTACAGCCTCACACCTTTTCCTGCGCTGCCCTCACAGCTTCTCCCCTATCGAAGTGTAGCACGCACGAGTACCTCAAGTGCTTGCACTTATGCTTTGGGATCACTTCCCTCCCAGTGATCCGACCAAGGGGAAATGCCACCGCAAGCAGCCTCAAGACATACGAATATATAGCCGTTAGCCCGTAAGTTTATTTTTAATAAATCATCCTGAAAAACACCACAAATCTCAGGACCACAGATCAAATTTTAAAATATTTTTTTAGTTACATTTGCGGTAGCTTCAAGTCAAACTACTGCTTTTTTTATTTGCGTGACTTGACAACACGAAAGCCCTAAATATCCCCTCATATGAAAGAAAATAAGTTCATCGTACCGATGGTATTTCTCGCCTTCATGTTCTTTACATGTGGGTTTGCCTTAGGGATCAACTCCCTACTCGTACCCGTATTGAAGGTATCGCTAAGCGTCTCGTCAATGGAAGCCTATATGCTCATCGGGGCGACGTTCTTACCCTTCCTGATCTTTGGTTATCCAGCAGGACTGCTGATTAGTAAGATCGGCTATAAGCGCACGATGGCATCAGCTTTCGCTATGTTTGCGATAGCCTTCGGCGTATTCATCTTGTCGGCAGAAGCCAAGAGCTTCGTAATATTCCTATTAGCCTCCTTTATTTGCGGGACGGCTAACACGTTCTTACAAGCTGCGATAAATCCTTATGTCACCATCCTGGGGCCTACAGAGAGTGCGGCAAAGCGAATCTCAATCATGGGGATGATCAACAAGTTAGCTTGGCCTGTCTCACCATTATTTATCGCTCTCTTTGCCAGCAATGGCGGCAGTGTCGGTCTGGAAGACCTCAGCAAACCCTTCCTTGTGATCATCGGCCTCTTCGTGATCTTAGGTATCGTCGCACTCATATCGCCACTGCCCGAAGTGAAGGCTGCTGGAGAAGACAATGACGCTGCTGACTCAGAAGTATCGAGCTATGCCAATAGTAAGAGCTCGGTCTTCCAATTCCCTCATCTTGTACTCGGAGCGATCGCCATATTCTTCTACGTAGGCTCGGAGACCATCGTCTTAGGGACACTTATAGACTATGCACAGGAATTAAGTCTTCCTCATCCAGAGACTTACTCATGGATCACTCCTATTAGTATCAGCATCGGGTATATACTGGGTATTATCCTGATCCCGAAGTACCTCTCGCAAACCAAAGCCCTACAGATATGCTCTTTCGTGGCACTCGTAGGGACTGCACTCGTAGTAGTGCTTCCTGGAGTTTATAGCATCTACTCTGTGGGCATCATGGCATTAGGCTGCTCGCTGATGTGGCCTGCGTTTTGGCCTTTGGCGCTTATGGATCTGGGCAAGTACACCAAGCAGGGTTCATCACTATTGACGATGGGGCTTATCGGTGGGGCTGTCATCACCGTCCTATTTGGCCTTATCAAGGATATCTCAGATATCCGATATGCGTATAGCATCTGCTTCATCAGCTTCATCTATATTCTCTTCTACGCCTTTAAGGGGCATAAGCTGAGATAGCGACCAGCCTTCCCTCAGTCGCGAAATCTCTATAAGATGCCCTCTACATACGTATGCGGCTGCACCGAGCACTCGGTGCAGCCGCATACGTATATCGGTATAGCTATGCCTTCCACTCCCCTTCGAAGCGGATACAATAGTCCCTCGCTTGCCACCCTTGCTTTTTGTATCTTTGTCGAAAAGCAAACTAATACATACGAGTTATGCGGACACTACTATCACTCACACTGCTGCTCCTTGGCTTAGGTGCAAGCACCGAGGCTCTGGCCCAGCAGCCCCACCAAGGACCTCCAAGTCGAGGACGTCACCTCGGGTAAGTTCTACGCCTACACCGCAGGGCGCGGCATGCGCTCCACCAGCGACGGGAAGTACTACACGATGATGGATGACGGCACACTGCCATCCTGCGCTATAGCTTCCAGACGGGCGAACTCGTCGACACACTCTTCAGCGTCAACAAGGCACGCGAATGCGAATTCAAGAAATTCGACGACTACATCCTTGAGCCCAAGGGGCATCACATCCTCCTCATCACCGACCAAGAGGCGATCTACCGCCGCTCCAGCAAGGGTAATGTCTTCCACTACGACGTCCGTCGCAACCGCGTCGAGCCACTGAGCACGACCGCTGGCAAGGTCATGATCCCCACCTTCAGCCCCGACGGCCGTATGGTAGCCTTCGTGCGTGAGGGGAATATCTTCATCAAGAAGTTTGAGTTCGACACCGAGGTCCAGGTGACGAGCGATGCCGTGCACAACAAGGTCATGAACGGTATCACCGACTGGGTCTACGAAGAAGAGCTGGAGACGACCCAGCTGATGACCTGGAGCGAAGACAATAACTACCTGGCCTTCGTCCGCACCGATGAGAGTGAAGTCGATGAGTACAGCATGCCTATCTACGGCACGGGGCAGTACCCTGGCGCCTATACCTATAAGTACCCTAAGGCCGGTACGCCTAACTCGAAGGTCTCCGTACACATCTACAATGTCACGGACCGCGCGAAGAAGCCCATTGACTTCAAGAGCGCACCCTACTACATCCCCCGCATCGAGTTCATCGGCCGTGATGGCAACCTCGCCGTCTTCTCGCTGAACCGCCAGCAGAACCACCTCACGCTCTACTACGTCAACAACAAGACGCTCCTGCCGAAGGTCATCTTCGAGGAGCGCAACAAGGCCTACGTAGATAGCCGCAACCTCCCGAAGTGTAAGTTCGTCCCCTCAGGCTTTCGCCTACCTCGGCGAGCAGGACGGCTACCGCCATATCTACCTCTACTCCGACAAGGGGCTTTGATCCGCAAGATCACCACGGGCAGCTATGACGACACCGACTTCTACGGCATGGACGCTCAGGGCAATGCCCTACTATCAGGCTGCCGATGAGTCGCCCCTGCGTCGCTCGATCTACAAGGTAGACCCCAAGGGGCGCAAGACCGCTCTTCACCCTGGAGCAGGTGCCAATAGTGCTATCTTCAGCGATGACTTCTCCCACTACATCAGCATCTTCAGCAACTCTACCACGCCGACGACTACAGCCGTCTACGCCACGGGGAGCCTACGCCCCCTGCGTGTGCTGAAGGACAACAAGGAGATCGCTGAGCGCCTCAAGGACTACCGCCTGCGCCGTGAGGAATTCATCAAGATCCCCAACGGCCGTGGCCAAGAGCTGAACGCTTGGATCCTCAAGCCCTACGACTTCGACCCCAACAAGAAGTACCCCGTGCTGATGACTCAGTACAGCGGTCCCCGACTCACAGCAGGTACTCGACGCCTTCGGTCTTGGCTGGGAGCAGATACTCCCCAGCAAGGGCTACATCGTCGTCTGCGTCGACCCACGTGGTACGGGCGCTCGCGGTGAGGAGTGGCGTAAGTGCACCTACCTCAACCTCGGCGTGAAGGAGATCGAAGACCAGATCGCTGCAGCGAAGTGGCTCGGCAAGCAGTCCTACGTCGACGCTGACCGCATCGGTCTCTACGGCTGGAGCTTCGGTGGCTACATGACGCTGATGGGTCTGTGCCACGGCGAGGGCGTCTTCAAGACTGGTGTCGCTGTCGCCCCCGTCGCTGACTGGAGCTACTACGACACGATCTACACGGAGCGCTTCATGCGTACCCCACAGGAGAACCCCACGGGCTACAAGTCTTCCTCCGCCCTCGAGGTAGCGAAGAAGCTCAAGGGTAAGCTCCTCCTCATCCATGGTAGCGCCGATGACAACGTGCATGTGCAGAACGCCATGAACTTCACCGACCTCTTGGTCGCCGAAGGTATCCCCTTCGACATGGCGATCTACAAGGACCGCAACCACGGCATCTACGGAGGTAATGCCCGCAACCACCTCTACAAGCGTATCATTACCTTCCTCGAGCAGAACCTTTAGCCTCGGCTATTTTACTCCCCACTACCCTTAGGCTGAAGGCACCGCCCCTCAGCCTAAGGGCTATCACTTATATGATGCAAGAAGAACCTATCACCCAGAAGAAGACCGGCAACGTCGTACGCGTCCGCAAGCCCGAGTGGCTGAAGATCCGCCTCGGCGACAACTCGACCTTCACCGATACGAAGCATACGATCGAGCACCACGGGCTCAATACCATCTGCCATAGCGGCCGATGCCCCAACCAAGGGGAGTGCTGGAGCGCTGGCACAGCGACCTTCATGATCGGAGGCGCTGTCTGTACGCGCGCCTGCCGCTTCTGTAACACCCTCTCGGGGAAAGCCCCCGCACCACTTGACCCCCTTGAGCCGATGAAGGTGGCACAGAGCATCAAGAAGATGGGCCTGAAGCACGCCGTCATCACCAGCGTCGACCGCGACGACCTCGAGGACTACGGCGCAGGGCACTGGGTACGTACCATCGAAGCCATCCGCCGCACGACACCTGAGGTCACTGTCGAGGTCCTCATCCCCGACTTCAACGGCCGTCTGGACTACGTCGACCAGATCATCGCTTGTCAGCCCAAGATCATCTCGCACAACCTCGAGACCGTCCGCCGTCTCACCCCTACGGTGCGCCACATAGCGACCTACGACCAGAGCCTCTCGGTGCTGGAGCGTATCGCCCAGAGCGGCATCCCCGCTAAGACGGGTATCATGCTCGGCCTCGGCGAGACGGAGGAGGAAGTCCTCGAGCTCATCGACGATGCCCACGCTGTCGGCGTATCGATCATGACCATCGGGCAGTACCTGCAGCCTACGCGCCGCCACCTGCCCGTCGTGGAGTACATCCACCCGAAGCAGTTCGCTCGTCTGCGTACCCTCGGGCTGGAGAAGGGTCTGCGCCACATCGAGAGCGGCCCCCTCGTGCGCTCCTCCTACCACGCCGAGCGCCACGTCCTCGACTAAGACTCCCTACTTATAGAAATCACTTTCGCCCCCACAGCTCGATGGAGCTGTGGGGCGAAGTGATTTAAGCCCACGGGGAAGGAGGGAGGAGGCAGCTTAGATATTCTCCGTCTTACGACGAGCGAGGAAGCGCTTGTAGAGCTTCTTGACCTGCGGCGCGAGGATGACGATGGCGATGACGTTCGGGATGACCATCAGCCCATTGAAGGTATCAGCCAGCTCCCAGATGAGGTTCGCATGGAAGATCGTCGCCGAGAAGACGCAGGCGATGACGATGACGCGGAAGACGTAGACCGCCTTGGACTTGAAGAGGTAGCGTATATTCATCTCCCCGAAGACATACCAGCCGATGATGGTGGTGAAGGCAAAGACGAGGAGGCTGATAGCGAGGAAGACAACGCCCGCTTGCCCGAAGGTCTCCTCGAAGGCACGCTGTGTGATCTGTACCGAGATCAGCCCTGGCTCAGCATAAGCCCCCGTCAAGAGGATGATGAGTGCCGTAGCGGTGCAGATGAGGAGGTCAACAAAGACACCCGACATCGCTACGAAGCCCTGAATGGATGGATCCTTGACATGAGCCAGTGCATGGGCGTGTGGGGTCGAGCCCATACCTGCTTCGTTGGAGAAGAGCCCGCGGGAGACCCCATAGCGGATGGCGTACTTCATCACGCTACCCGCTGCACCGCCAGCGGCCGCCTTCGTGGAGAAGGCATCACCAAAGATGGACTCGAAGACGGGGAGGATCTGCTCGGAGTACATGAAGAGGATGATGATCGCCCCGACGATATACGCCAGTGCCATGAAAGGGCACCACCAGCTCGGCGATGGTCGTGACGCGCTTCTGCCCGCCGACGATGACGACAGCGACAAGCACTGCGATGAGGATACCGCTGACCCAGCCCTTCATACCGAAGGCGTTGGCCAGGCCGATGGAGATGGAGTTCGCCTGCACCATACAGCCGATGAAGCCGAGGGCGACGATGACCATGACGGAGAAGATGATGGCGAGCACTCGGCTCTTCAGACCGCGACTGATGTGGTAGGCAGGCCCCCGACGACTTGCCCGTCGCGTATCTCACGATACTTCTGGGAGAGGACGGCTTCGGAGAAGATCGTGCTCATCCCGAGCACTGCGGAGATCCACATCCAGAAGACGGCACCCGTACCTCCCATAGCGATGGCGGTGGCTACGCCTGCGATATTACCCGTACCGACCTGGGCGGCGACGGCGGTGGCGAGCGCTTGGAAGGAGTTCGTCTGGTCGCAGGCATCTTCCGTCTTCTCTTTCTTCTTGAAGATCGAGCCGAAGCTATACTTCATTGCCAGGCCGAAAGTGCCGTATCTGAGGCACGCCGAGGTAGATGGTGTAGAAGATGCCGACGCCGAGGAGGACGTACATGAGGAAGTTGTTCCATAGGATTTCATTGAATCCCTTTACGATCTGAAGTAGGTCCATCGTAATAGTTCGTTTAGTGTGAGTGTAGTAGTAGGGGACACCGCTCATCAAGTGGCGGACGGGCCTTTCAGACGCATAGGTAGAGGTGGGGACCCGCTGGGCGTGTCCTGTAGAGCGTGAGGGGAAGGGTGGGCGGAGAGAGGTGCTTGTCCATCCTATGCGTCTGAGTGGGTGTGGTGCTCCTCGCTAAGAGCCCCCTCGAGAGGGCTGCTTGCGGAGAGCATATCTTGTTGTCTCTGTGACAAAAATAGTCAGACTTCCTTAAAACACAAGCAGGATGATTTAATAATTTTTATTAAAGAAATACCATTACCCACCACATTCCTAAGAATATACCAAAAGCGAGCAGGGCGAGGGAGTAGTCCTCGCCCTGCTCGCTCTCCCAAGTGCGGTCACGATAGCTCGGCAGACAGCGCTCACCAAGCCGCCCGACACCCCGCTCTTAGAGGTCTAAGATCGCCCTTTCAGCAAGCACATATTCGCCCGGCATCACGCAGCCTCGCCTCACCGCGGATCATCTGACGAGCGAGTGTCTCGACGGCTATCGGCGCCTGACGCTTCAGGAGGCCGATGCGATTCAGCGCACGAAGGATGGCCATACTGATGCGCTCATTGCTCGTGCCTTCGCCCGCGATCGAGCATCCCAGGGCGGAAGAAGAGCGTCCGCTCAAAGCCGAGGGCACGCACGCCCTCCTCAGCTTCGCCCTTGAGACGCATATAGAAGAGGCTGGACTTAGCATTTGCCCCAGCTGCCGACAGCAGGACGAAGGTCCCCACCCCACTACGGCGAGCCATCTCGGCGAACTGCAGCTGGTAGTCCACGTCCACACGATGCTGGGCAGCCTTTGCTCCCCAGCCGCCCGCAGTGTCGTACCCAGACAGGAGAAGGCGACATCTGCTGCGGGGCCCGTCTGCCAGTCCTCAGCTCGCTCCATATCTACCACGTGGACGTGGAGCTTCGCGTGCTGAAGCTGGAGAGGCCGACGCACGAAGACATGCACCTCGCTGTATTCGTCACTCCCCAGGAGCTGCTCCACCAGAGCCGTCCCCGTAGCGCCTGTAGCGCCTAATACCCATGCTCTCTTCATCGGTCTACCCATATATAAAGGATGATGCTGTACTCCACTAAGCCCTCCGCTCCCTACCGAGGAGCGAAGATACCTCGCAGAGTACTACGACGTTATAAGTACAGAAGGGCCGCTTTTTGTTTTTTACCCAGGCGCGCTCTAAATCACACTTTAATACTACCGTAGATATGAAGCTAAAGCAAATCTTCGCACTCCTCGGAGTCAGCGCTTGCTCCCGAGCGCAGCGTGCTCAAGGACACAAAGCCAATCCCGCTTCAAGCGGTTCGTGCTCGGCTCTCAGTGGGAGTCCTGTCGAGCAGGAGCTGGAGGATGTAGCCACAGACGAGACCACCGGCAACGGTCCCTTCGCTTTATTGACGGCACGAAGTTCGTGACTGGTCCACCTCAGTAACGACACAGGGTGGCACCATCCTCAAAGGTGGAGACAGACGCACTCTAAGCGGGGCACCTACCACCTACCAAGGGAAGGTCACGCTCACACTGCGCCAGGGACGATGGCAAGATCACACTGAGCATCGTCCGCCTCGTCATGGACGACACCAATCAGACCTTCGCGGGCACGGTGACGGATGATGGCGTACGCAAGGGCATCATCTACCCGCAAGTGAGGCACTCGCCTACCTGACACTCCTAAAAGCAGTCCATGCAGCCCATCCCGAGAGATGAGGCTGGGCGGACTGCAAAACTGTGATGAAAGAGTAGACACACATACCTAAGCTTAGGCATTATGAGGCTGTTGCCGCGGGTCCTGCCCTCTGTTTAGTGTGCTAAGGTGTCGCATGCCCAGCTACCCGATATACCTCTCCGGAGTGCTACACAAGCCCTTCGCCTTATTGCGCGTATCCCTCTCATCCAGCGGAGGAAAAAGTACTATTCTCGTGGAGAAAAAAGCGCCTTCACGTACTGGTTTTTCTCTATCTACGCACGTAGTCTTAAAGACCAAGCACGTAAATCAAATATCCACGTACGTAGATATTAGAGCCACGTACGTAGACCAAACTTATCTGCCACTCGTCACCAACTTTTATCCCTACGTGGAGCAATCACTCAAGTATGGGTCACTTCACAAAAGCCTACGGAATCGATCCAAAGCTATATAGCTTTCTTCGCCATCCTATAGCTCTACCCACGTACCCATATAGGTCGGCGGGCCGACTTATATGGGGGCGTGGGTAGATATGACCTTGATGCACGCCTCGGACTTAGATTCGGAAGCCCGAAGAAACCCAGCAAAGACGCATACACATTCGGGCGCAAAGCCTTATCTTTGTATATCTATATCCTCGTGTCAAGACAATCCAAAGAGTTATGATGGATGACAAGCAACTCGCCCTCGACATGCGCTACCTCCGTATGGCGCGCATCTGGGCTGAGAACTCCTACTGCGAGCGCCGTAAGGTAGGCGCCCTCATCGTCAAGGACAAAGCGTGTCATCGCCGATGGCTACAACAGCACCCCAGTGGGCTTTGAGAACATCTGCGAAGACGAAAATGGTCAGGACGAAGCAGTATGTGCTCCATGCTGGGGCCAATGCGATCACGAAGCTCAGCCAGCAGCACTAATGACAGCTCTGGGGCGACGGTCTACGTCACCGACGCCCCTGCATCGAAAGTGCGCCAAGCTCATCATCCAGAGCCACATGCGCCGTGTCGTCTACAGCACCGAGTACCGTCTACGTGACGGCATCGAGCTCCTCCGCGCTGGCATCCAGGTAGACTACCTTCCCCTCGAGGACTAACCGACTCTTTCTCCCGCCCCATCATCATCCTCTATAGCAGACAGCATGCAATCAGCACCCAACGAGCAGCCCGGCTCACCTCGCCCCGAGCGTAAGGCCCACCTCCTGAGTGGAATCACCTACGGGCTTGTCACCGTCTTGGTCTTCCTCTTGGGCATATTCACCTCCAGCTACTTCGGCATCGGAGGCCGGCGCGGAGCAACTGGGAGCTCGGCGAAATCTATTCGCTCATCCAGCAGTGCTACGTCGACTCGACGGATATGGACAGCCTCACCGAGCAGTCCCTTCCACTGATCCTCTCACAGCTCGACCCCCACTCCGTCTACCTCAGTGTAGGGAGGACAAGAGTCGACCGAGCCCTCGAGGGCTCGTTCGCGGGTATTGGCGTGCAGTTCAATACCCTCCTCGACACCGTCGTCGTCGTGCGTGTCATCGAGGGTGGCCCCAGCGAACGCGCAGGCCTGCAGCCTGGCGACCGCATCCTACGTGCTGACACGACGAATCTCGTCCGTGACTCCATCACCTCTGAGCAGATCATGAAGGCGCTGAAGGGTCCGGGGACACCGTCGTCAAGCTCACCGTCCGCCGTGGTGGGAAGACCTTCACCACCTCGGTCGTCCGTGGCGCCGTCCCCGTGCCTACCATCGGCGCGAGCTACATGATCCGCCCCCACGTACTGTATGTACGCCTCAATAAGTGGGGCACGCAGACGCCCTTAGAGTTCCAGCAGGCCTATGCCGAGCATGCCTCCGAAGGCGTCGAGCGCATCCTTGTCGACCTCCGCGACAATGGCGGGGGCTATCTGCAGGCCGCGACGGCACTCGCCACGGGTTCCTCTCCAAGGGCGACCTCCTCGTCTACAACAAGGGGCGCACTATCCCCGTGAGGACTTCAAGAGCCCTCGTGACGGACGTCTGCGCCAGCTCCCACTGATCGTGCTGGTGAACGAGAGCAGTGCCAGCGCCAGCGAGATCTTCGCCGGTGCTATGCAGGGACCTCGACCGCGCGCTCATCGTCGGCCGCCGTACCTTCGGTAAGGGCCTCGTGCAGCTCCCTTCGAGCTGAAGGACCACTCCGTCGTCCGCCTCACCGTAGCCCGCTACTACACCCCTCGGGCCGTAGCATCCAGAAGAGCTATGCCAAGGGCTGCAGAAGCCTACGCTGAGGACATCGAGGAGCGCTACCTCCATGGCGAGTTCTACTCAGCCGATAGCATCAGTCGTCCCTGACACCACACGCTACTACGCGTCTGGGTCGTGTCGTCTACGGCGGTGGCAGTATCACCCCGACATCTTCAGCCCGCGCGACAGCGCGGGGATCAACCCTACTACATCCGTCTCCTGCGCTCAGGGACCTTCCAGCGCTTCGCCTTCAACTCGCGGACCAGCACCGTGCGCAGTTCCAGTCCTTCCGCTCGGAGAAGGCTATCCGGGACTACCTGCATTCGCAGAGCGAGAGAATCGTCTATGCCTATGCACGCTATGCCCAGCAGAAGGGCGTACCCCAGCGCCCTGGCTACCTGCAGGGGTCGATGCCCATCCTACGCCGTGACCTCATCGCCTTGATCTCTGACCCTATTGGGTGGGGACAGAATGCCTTCTACCGCGCACGTAACGAGGAGGATCCCGAGGTCAAGGCCGCTCTGACCGCCTCACCTCCGACGACTGGCGTCCGACGAAAGTAAACCCATGGACAAGCCCACCCTCCGCCGTGAGCTCCGTGCCCTGAGCCGTGAGCGTCTCACCGATGAGCTCCGTCTCACGGGGGTGCGTCCATCATCTCCCAGCTCCGTCAGCATCCCCTCTGGCAGCAGGCCCAGCATGTGGCCCTCTACGCGGCCCCTACCCGACGAGCCGAACCTCCGCACCCTCATCGACGAGGTCGCCACGACGAAGCAGGTCTACCTCCCCCGCGTCCCCTGACGGTGAGACGATGGAGTTCTTCGCCTTCAGTGGCTGGCAGGAACTTGAGCAGTCGGGGAGCTTCGGCATCTATGAGCCCCGCCTTGAGGCTGATGGAGCCGTAGACCCAGCGACACTGGACCTCCTCGTCATCCCCGCTCTGGCATATGACCAGGCGGGCTACCGCCTCGGCCGTGGCAAGGGGCTACTACGACCGCTACCTTAGCCGCTGCCCACATGCCAGCCGTATCGGCGTGACCTTCGCCCTCCGCCCCATCGCATGCCTCCCCATGATCCATGGGATCTCCCCGTGAAGCCGTACTCACACCACAGCCTGCCCTCCTCCAACCGCCCCCTGCTATGTTCCTCACTCCAGCACAGACGACCCTCACCCTCTCGGGAAGCTCCTTACCTCGAGCGCCCCGTCGTCATGGGTATCGTCATGTCACCCCGACTCCTTCTTCGCTGGTAGTAGGATAGCAGGCGAGACGGCACTGCGCACCCGCTTCGACGAGCTGGTGAGCGAAGAGCTGCCATCGCTGACCTCGGCGCCTACAGTTCCCGCCCAGGGAGCTGATGAGGTGAGCGTCACGGAGGAGATGGAGCGCCTACGCCCCTGCCCTTCGCATCCTGAGAGATGAATACCCCTGACCTCCCCGTCTCGGTAGATACCTTCCGCTCGGAGGTCGCCCGCATGGCCGTCGAGGAGTATGGAGCCGCTATCATCAACGATATCTCTGGCGGAGCACTCGACCCCGAGATGTACCGCACGGTAGCCGCCCTGCAGGTACCCTATATCCTCATGCACATGAAGGGCGACCCGCAGACGATGCAGTCGCTCACCGACTATAGTGACGTGACGCTCGATGTCATCGACTACTTCACCGAGCGCATCGGCAAGCTCCTGAGCTCGGTCTGCACGACATCATCCTCGACCCAGGCTTCGGCTTTAGCAAGACCACGGAGCAGAACCATGAGCTCCTCATGCACCCTCGACGACCTCACCCACACCTTCACAGCCCGTCCTCGTCGGCGTCTCACGCAAGAGTATGATCTACCGCCCCCTCGGCTGCACGCCTGCCGAAGCCCTCGGTGGTACGACCTTCCTCCATGCCCTCGCCCTCGAGCGTGGCGCACAGATCCTCCGTGTGCACGATGTACGCGCTGCCGCTGAGAACCATCACGCTCTACGAGCAAGCCCGCCCCTACCTCCACGAGAGAGCACCTGCACTATAGCTTCACCCGCTCACACTAACCCACGACTTACCCTGCCCTTATGCTCGCTTGGCTCGACATCTCCATCAAGGACATCATCGACATACTGCTCGCGGTCTTCCCTCTACTACGCGTTCACCACAATGCGCTACTCAGGGAGCCGCTCACTCTTCATGGGATCATCGCCTTCCTCGGGATCTGGCTCTTGATCTCGCAGGTCCTGCAGATGCGACTGATGGGTGCGCTGCTGGACAAGTTCATCAATATCGGCTTCATCATCCTAGTCATTATCTTTCAGGACGAGATCAAGAAGATCCTGAGTCACCATCGGCTCCGCCCAGCGCTGGCGTAAGATCCGCCGCTTCTTCCGTGAGGGTTCGGCGAAGGAGCAGGAGGAAGAAGACCATATCGCACCCGTCGTGCTGGCGTGTATGAACATGGCTCGTAAGAAGACGGCGCCCTCATCGCCATCCAAGGCACCTCAGACTCACGCCCCTACCAGCACGCTGGGGAGCGCTTCCTCGCAGCCGTCAATGCCCGCCTCATCGAGACGATCTTCTTCAAGAATAGCCCCCTGCACGACGGCGCTATGATCATCGCTGGCGGGAAGATCTGCGCTGCAGGCTGTATCCTCCCCGTAGCCAGCGACACCGACCTCAATAAGGACCTCGGCCTGCGCCACCGCTCTGCCCTCGGCCTCTCACAGAAGACCGACGCAAGATCATCATCATCAGCGAAGAGCGTGGACGATCTCGCTCGCCTACCGCAGTGAGATCATCGTCGACATCACGCCCGACGAGCTCCGCGCCTCCCTCTCCTCGAAGACCAAGCACACCGCTCCACGAGCGTACGCCGTACGGGCCTATCCGCTAGTTCCTGAGCGATACATTAGCCCCACCACATCGAGCTGATCGCTCTGTGTGGGGCCAACCGCTCTCTATCAAGTAGGGCATGCGCCCTTCGCTATTACTTACGGCGAGGAGGGAGGTTGTAGTCGAGGATCTTATCCAGCCCAAGACGGCAAGCAGGGCAGAAGTCGGGGGTATCATTGGTACGCATACGGCAGTTGTAGCTCGCGCGGTACATACCCTTCGCCAGATAAGCGCCCCTTCGTAGAGCCCGACGGGGTACTCTTCTGGAGCTTCGTGGGCGTAGGCATGGGCGTACCCTTCTTGATCAGGTGCGACCACTTACCGGAGAAGTCCCGAGATTCGTGACGTTCTGCTCCCAAGGCTCTCGACCTCAGTAGCGTGTTCGCTCGCTGCCGCTGCGTCGCCTTCGTGGATATTCGTCCGTCAGGACCGCCGGTAGCTGGCCGAACTCATGCACCACCACAGGCAGGTACCACTGTGATGCGTCAGGAGATGAGATATGAGTTGTACATACCGCCACCACCGTAGACATCGCTATTGGCGAGGATGATGAGGTGCTCGTGAGGGGATGCCGATGAGGGCACGCTGATCCTTCACACTGCGCGCCGTCGATGGCGAATCAGGGACAGCAGAAGAGTGTCGAAGTGCGAGGAGGAACGCCGTGCGGAGACCAGCGCTTCCTCACGGAGGCACGGGCGATTCTCCGGACTCTTTCGGAGGGAGAGCACCGCGACAGCCTGGAAGTGCTGGCGGCTGCTCCGAGCGCTCGTAGCTGAAGAGCGCCTCGGTAGCGGCTCGGCATCACGGGAGGAAGATGAGCATTCCCAGCCTCGGTATGTGCAGCCTTCGGCGAAGGGAAACGCCAGTCGATGCAGTCACGGCTGTCGAGTGGGATGAGGTGCTCTGTGCTTCTGGAGACGCTCTGATCGTCTGGTCACGGATGAGGATACATCCGCCGGATCGACACGCTGCGTCTGATCAACGATGGTGCGCTGCTCGGCAGTGCACAGGCGGGCGTCACCTTCTACGGGAGCCTTTGAAGGGATGCGCAGCACCTCCTCGCGAGCGGCGCTGCAGCTTCACGCGTCTCAGCGGCGTCTGAGCGCCACTTCGGTAGAGCGGGTTGAAGG
>BNJV01002400.1_pt1 | contig 14311 bp, 19 predicted proteins | sample 8540591 | NCBI WGS metagenome assembly BNJV01 (sample SAMD00202457, study PRJDB9452) | human saliva metagenome | host: Homo sapiens
GGGTGCTTGGAACGAGGAGGAAGTAGGGGTATACTAGAGGAAGAATTGATGAAAGAGGAGTCCTGGGTTATGTGGATTGTATTTGCGTTGTTATCAGCTGTGTTTGCGGCGTTGACGTCGATTTTGGCGAAGATTGGGATTGATGGGGTGAACTCGAATTTGGCGACGGCGGTGCGCACGGTTGTGGTCGTTGTGATGTCGTGGCTGATGGTATTTGTGACGAATAATCAGTCTGGGCTTTCTGAGATTAGTCGAAAAAGTTGGATCTTCTTGATTTTATCAGGGATTGCGACTGGGGCTTCGTGGCTTTGTTACTACAAGGCGCTTCAGATGGGGAGTGCAACGGAAGTGGCGGCGGTCGACAAGTTGAGTATCGTCTTCACGTTGATATTGGCCTTTTTCTTCTTGCACGATACGTTCACGGGGAAGTCCTTGATTGGTTGTGCACTGATTGCGACCGGGACAATTGTAATGGTGTGGTAAATAGAAAATAGCGTACGGAATTTTCCGTACGCTATTTTTGATGTTGATTAAACAAGCGCCAATCCAAGTGTGAGAAGAACTGCGATGGTGATGCGGATGGCGTGGTGTGATTTGTTGATGTTTCCTTTTTCTTTTCCGTTCATGTACGCTCCCACGCAGCAAAGCGTTGCCCCAGGATCCATGTAAGGAATGGAATTCCAGGTAGCACTGCGAGTAATGGGATTGTAGGAAGTGCGATGAGTCCTCCTGCAAAAACGAGGATGTTTCCTGTTGTTTTGTCTCCTTTTAGAAGAGCGGCTCCTCCTGCGAGTAAATGCAAGAGCGCGAATGTGACGATAAAGAAGCTAAGAATAAAAAAGATGATGAATACATAGCCCATATGAGCCCCTCCTTGTTAAGCGATAATCATTAAAAACGTTAGGACAAGTGCGACGATGGCACGTGCTTTGTTTGGATCTTTAATTTTATCCGGAAATGGATTTCTATTTACAAAGCAGACAACAAACTCAAGCATTTGATTTTTCTGTTTTATACGGTTTTTCGTGCTGATTGTTCCAATAGGACGCGTATAACATGACTGCCCAGGCTATAATCCAGATAATATATCCGCCAACTGATTTTTGATAGATGAGGCGGACGGAATGAAGAGCAGTGACTCCTCCAAAGAATAGTAGGAAGTTTGCGAGTGAATATTTTTGCGTTCCAATCGTATAGACTCCAACGCTAATGAATGGTAATAGATAAAATAATGCGATGGAATTAATGATAAGTGCGAATACTCCGGGCATAGAATTCTCCTTTAAGGTTGATAGTAATCAGTATAAAACGGGACTTGTATTTTGTCAAAATACGGCGGGTACGGTACACTAAGGGGGACAATGAAAAGGAGTGCCAAGATGAAATTAATACTATCGCCTGCAAAGGAAATGAATTGTGATGCATTAGAGGAACGCAACTGGGAAGTAAGCCCGGCTGCTGCAAAAGTGGTCGAAGCCGTGCGTGCGGTGCCTGAAGAGGACCTCTCTCGTGTGTTAGGGGTCAAAGGGAAGTTACTCGACGAAAACAAAGCGTTCATCGAAGGGTGGAAGGTAGCAGAGTCTGCGCCTGCCATTGAACTCTATAACGGTCTGGCGTTTCGCTGGTTGAAGCAAGTAGAGGGATGGAGAGAAGGCTTAGACTATGGAAGCGAGCATGTGCGCATCTTGTCTGCGCTATATGGAGCTGTGACACCTGATGCTTATGTGAAGCCGTATCGTTTAGATATGTTGAGACCATTGCGTGTGGACGGGAAGAGCTTGAAGGCTTACTGGAAATCGGAGTGGGCCGAGTTGTTCGAAGAAGGTGAAACGGTGGTCAACTGTGCCAGTGATGAGTTCAGTACGTTACTGGACCGCACGCGTTACAACTGGGTGGACGTGGAATTTTACGAGCGTAAAGACGGAAAGTTGAAACAACACTCTACGACGTCGAAAAAAGGGCGCGGATTGTTAGTCGGATTTGCGATGCGCGAACAAGCAACAGACGTGAAGCAGTTGGAAGCTTTTAGTGAAGATGGATTCGCTTATGATGCGGAGCTATCAACGCCAGAAAAATTAGTATTTGTGAGATAAAAATAGAGGAGTAGGACAAGTGTCTTACTCCTCTTTTGCTTGTTATTTTATGATGCCCTCTAATACATCTTAATCCTCTATTATCAGCGGAAAAAAATATCTTCCCCTCTGTACATTTTATCTTCCATTTCTTTCCACTCAATGACTAGTTTATACAGTTTGTCAGTTGAAATGAAACATGGTTCACCAAGACTTTCATCATCCATTTGATAGTATACTTCTGTTTCCTCTTTCCCCTATATCGATATTCAGCATATTACCGCCAAAATCAGACGCTTCTTTTTTTGACCAGTAACAACCGCCTCTAATTCTTTTATAAATATGAGGATAAAAATTATGAACTTCAGAATTTAAAAAGTTTGACAACGATTGAAATTTTTGATCTGTAAATTTCAAAACTAACATTATATCATTTTTCTTCATTTCCAAAAACCACAACTGAATATATTCTCTTCATTAATCTTACCTCTAAATTCATTTTTATTCCATTGGGAATGCTGAGATAATCTTTCCATCAGATTTTTCTTATATACATTCCAATCTTTAATCCATTACTACTTTTTTTCCAATGTACTCATTGCCATTAGATAAAACTTTATTAGAATATGCCTCATTAATAGTATCTACAACCTCCTGAGGGCTCATACGGTCAGGAAAAAAGGTTGAATACCCTCCATTTCCTGTTTTAGGAATTCCATTTACTTCAACTTTCGCTTCATAAACTCCAGCATCATTTAAGGCAGGACTTTTCGTCCCTTCTATGATACTACCAGAAGTCCCCTCTACCATATCATAGTGATAACCTCCTGCTCGACCTTTTCTATTTATGTCACCTTCAAAAATGTGAATTAAAGACTTCTCAGTAAAGGTCTCTGTGTATTGGAGTTTAGCTAAGTCATCCATATTGTAGCTTTTAATCTCAACCACCGGCTGACTCCCCATACTTGGAATTCTCCCTTTAATCCAATCTTTTCCTTTGCCGATGGCTTCGGGGATTGTTGTATATGGTTTATTATAATACTGGTTATAGCCCACATAAGCTAAATACAAAGCAGTTCCCCAGCTAAGTGTTTCAGTGATAGGATGGATGTGATTATACCATTCAGCTGTTTGGATTTCTTCGGCTGTTGCTGGCTCAAGTGTAATTGGATTGATCTCTTCTTCAAGGATGTAATGATTGAACTTCGCCATGTAATTAGGGATTACGCCAGCTAAGTAATTTCTGACTGTCCATTAGGAAGTAACGATCAATTTCATAGTTGCGATTAGCCCTCTTAGTCTCTGACATGAATAAACCGCTATATGAATCATCAAATTTGTTACCCTATAGCAACTCCATAAAAAAATGTTTCCCATTTTTTTAATTTTTTCCACTATGTAAACTTGAAAACTCTTGACCTTACCGCCAACAACATGTTTTTTCAATATCAATTTCCCACCAAGGAAGAACATCTTCTTCCAAAATTCCTAAAAATAAGTCTTTAGAAGATAAATCATCTTTTAAGAAACCATCATAATTTTCAAAAATAAAAGTGTATTCTTCAGCTTTTAACCACGATAAGTCTGTCAGTCAATCCGTAATAGATGACCAATTATTCGCATCAGGAAGACCGACAGTTTTTCAAAAAAACGGAATAGCTCTTCTTTGTTTTTGGATCTGCTTCCCATCAAAAATTGCTACAAAGCCACTGAAAGTCAATAAGTCTTGCAATTCAAGCTTTTGTAATGTAATGAATTTTGTTTTTCACAATTTCAAACCACTATTCTATTTTTTTAATGTTTTATAATGGTCTATTCTTTTCTTGAAAGCAGGATCAACCTTAGCTAGTTTTTGAGGTAGAGGTCTATTTTGAAGAATTACACGATCTGAGTAATCCCAAGCCGTGTAATAGTTTTATGAATCGATATTGGATTCTTCATAAAATATTTAATTCTAATCAGTCATGACATTTCATAAACTCTTTATTTCAAGTTCAACTTGTTCATCTATAGCATCCAACAAAGCTCTTTTTATCACAGAAATTAGATTCTTTCCACTGCTTGTCACAAAATAATCTGATAGCGCTTTGATATCTGGACTGATATTGTCACCCCAAGGAGGCATTTTACTTCTATCTTCCTTATCCCAAACAACTTGATCAGGATTAATTCTTTCTAATTCCTTTTGGATGGTTTCCAATTCACGTAAAGCCTCCTCCAACTGTTGTGGATCTAGCCTTCCACTATATAACTCATTCATCAAAATAGGAAATCTGCTCCCCCAAACATTATTTTCTAAGCGAACACAAATTGTTGAAAAAAACGAGTGGAGAAAATCTCCTGTTCCAATAGAATACCAATATAAATCTACTTTTAAACCGACTGTCATAAGTTCCTCACTCTCTCTTGAATAGAATTTCAGCATTATAACCTGATTTTTCTATAATTTTATTTTTTTAATATCTCGGAGTATTTCTAAAATTATAATCTTGACCTCTTACATCAATAACAACTGTTTGTTCGGTACCTTCTGGTAAATTTGTGAGTCTTTTTTTAATCTGACTACTCACGTTATTTATTAAACTGTTTCTACCTGAGGAAGTTTCTACATTATAATTTTTAACTTCTACACTATGGCCATTTTTATAAAATTCCGGTCTAACACTTCCTTTAGTACCATAAGGAACTTCTTCTCCATTAATAAACGACTTTTGAGCATCATATCCCTCGTAATCTTTTCCGACATCCAATTCAGATTGTCTCCAAGTAGGCCTGCTTTCTTCTATATTTCTTGGAATCTGTTCGCGGTTATACTTCGGTACTTCGACATCTACCTTCACCTTATTGAGGCTAAACTCGCTGGCTGCTTTAGAAGCATAGTATCCACCAATAAAGGTTCCTAACAAGTTCATCAACTGTGCGGTTTCTTCGTTTCCACCGAGAAGCTTTGTACCATGATAGGCTGCTTGCCCAGTTGCTATACTTCCGACTGTCCCCCAGAAGAACTGAGAGATTCCTTGGGCAATACTTTGCGTCTGCGCAATTGGTATGAACACCCCTGTTGTTAAGGTGAAAACTTGTCCAAATCCATGGTATAACTCACCGTTTCCTAAGAAAATGGTATCTCGAATCGGATTCATCGCAAAAGATTTTCCGTCTCCAGACAATCCATAATAAATATTCTGTCCAGCTTCGATAGAATTTGAAGCCCCATACATGGACAAAGCCAATGCTCCATACTTGAAAGCTGAAGTTACAATCGGCAACATAGTCCCACCCGACATTACTAGAGCAGTAGCACCCGCAACCATCGTTAAGACACCAAAAACAAGATTTATGGCTCCTTGCTTGCCTCGTTCTTCTGCGTAGATTGATTCTACACGCAATTGTTCCCGATCTTGCGCCGCTTGAAACTGAGGCATATGATTGTTCAAATAGATTGCAGATTGTTGCACAGCCAGCCTGAATCGATTCATTGACGGCAACTGACGAAAGTCTTCTACTTGATAACTTCCCATACTGCGGTCTCTACTTGAATGCTCCGCCAATAAACTCTTTGTTGCTGCTAGCAATTCCTTAAACGCCTGCAAATCTTGGCGAGCATGCATCTCTTCATACTGCGTAATGGATTCGTCTAGATGCTTAATATCTTTCATCAGCTTCTCATATGTGAATTTCGTCTTTGTATGACTAGTTCCTTGGTAATTCACTAATCCTGCGACTCTGAGCTTAGCAGTTGTTAACTGCTCCAACTGTTGTTCGAATCGTTGCTTAGACTTTCCTAGGTCTGAATGAAGCCCTTTATAGACATCTTCAGGTAATTCCGCATGGTTATGCGTATCAATTTGATAGTAGCCATCTTTATACAGTAGGAAACTTGCGATATACTCATTCATTAACAGCGTCAGCGTCTGTATGAATGTTCCATGAACTTCTGTCATATAGCTCTTCGCACTCGTCATCGCTTCCCCTTGAAGCTCACTCTGGTTTGCGAGGGAGGCAATGGACTTTTGTAGCGCATCTAACGCAAAACCCCATTGTTGGATGGTTTGATTTGTTTGGCCATGCATGGAGGTAATGTCGTTAAACTTTACGTGATAACTCATTTATCATCTTCCTTAAACTTCTAAAAAGTAAATTTATGTTTGTAAAAAAATTGTCGCTCTCAATTGATATTATACCATATTTAATTTTTAAAAAAATGAGAGAATAAGAAGTTTAATGATATTAAAAATAAGCAGTCACTGACTGCTTATAATTATGGATTATAATTTGCTTAGGGAAAGAACCTTTTTATTTCTTCTCCTGTGCGACATAGGCTTGAATCGCGTCGCAAGCATATTGCCCAACGCCTTTGCCGTATTTGTCCAAGTTCGTTCTGAATTCTTCGTTTTTCGCATAGCCGAATCCAATGCTTGAGAAGACATCGATAGAGCAGTCGAAGGCGTAGGTGCACATGTGTTGGTGCAGTTGTTTGGCTAAGTCCACGTTTTCGGCAGCTGTTGCTGGTAGGCCTTTTTCGATATTATCCGCGAATGCGAAGAAGATTTTATTGAAGCCGTCTGCTACGATTTCTTCCTTGCCTTTTTTGTCTTTCTTCGGCCTCGTTCATCACGGTTTCGCCGTATTTTTCAGTCGCGGCCTGTTTATATTTCTCGTTATCCTTGAAGGTGAACCCTTTGAATTTTTCTTCGGTTGTCATCGTCATTTTCCTTTCCGTAGACGCAATCGTCTTTTCTAATGTGTCGATTAATGTTAGAAGACGGTCTTTTTCTTTTTGCATTAACTTCAACTGATGTTTTAAGTGGAGCAACAGATTATCCTCGCTTTGCTTCATTAGGGACTTTATCTCTTTCAGCGGAAATCCCAAATATTTATAGTAGAGAATCATCTGTAATTGGGAAAGCTCCTCGCCCTGTGTAGTAGCGATATCCATTTTCCTGTTTCTTCGGGGAAAGCAATCCTATTTCGTCATAGTGATGTAAAGTGCGCACCGATACACCACTGATTTCACTTACTTGTTTGATTAAATACATAACCTCAACTCCTAACACTAGATAGTGTAACCTATTACGTTACGTCAGAGTCAACCCTTTTCTCTTTTTTTCTTTTTCTTACTATACGAAACGAAGAAGATGACTACACCGCCCGTGCTAAAAAGCAGTTCCCCGCCTTCCCAGCACAAGTCCTCATCCTCATCCATTTAGAAGCACAGTAAAATACGATTACGGAAATCTTGCGGATTCATCGTAGCAGTAATGGGGGATAGCAACCAATGTGAATTACTGACTCTAGGGTGAAACCCGTAGAGTCAGTTTGAAGCTTGGTAGAGCTTGAGACATAAGGCTCAAGCCGTTGCCCCATTACAGTTATGATGAAACAATCCGCAAGGATTGAAGTAATCGTATTTTATATGAGCACCCCATCTAAATGGTCGATCTCATGTTGGATGACTTGCGCCGTGAAGTCGGTGAACGTTCCCGTATGCTTCTTGCCGCTCGGGTCGGTGTAGGCTACTTCAATCGTTTGATAGCGCGTCGTCTTCTTCGTGCCCGTATGGCTCAGACATCCTTCTTCCGTTTCATAGGGCCCCTGCTTTTTTTCGTAATACGCGGGTTCAGCATCACCAAATCCATCGGTCCAATCGCTACAATAATAATGTTTTTCTTCACACCAATCATATTCGCCGCCATTCCTACACAGCGGTCGCGGTTGGCACGAAGCGTATCTTGTAAGTCGAGGACCACTTGCGCTTCTATTTTCGGATCGGCAGCAGTTGATTTTTGGCTTAGGAAGAGTGGGTCTTTCATAATTGTCTTTTGCATGAGTTTTCTCCTTTATAATGACATTCTGAAAAAGATTTTTGCGATTTCTTCAGGGCTTTCCACGCCACCTTTTTGAATCCAGTGGAAGAAAAATCGCACTGTTGCTATAGATAAACACTTCTTGCGCGTAATCGTCAGGCAGCGGATAGACCATCTCGATATTTTTCTTAATCGGTCCAATTTGGCGCGTTAATTCGAGCAGAAAGTCGTGGACGAGTTTAGCCGTATAGTTGAAACGGTTCAAGGTCATCGCGTGAACAAAATCGAAGTCTTCTTTTAAATACTCGAAGATTTTCACGATACCAGGAAAGGCCTCTTGCTTACTTTTTGGCTGTCCTTCTTTTAATAGGATCAAGATATTTTGTAAAATCTCGTCGATGAGCTTGTCCATCATATCGAATTTATCGACGTAATGGAGGTAGAAGGTTCCGCGGTTCACGCCGGCTTCTTTTGTGATATCGCTGACGCTAATGGCTTCGAAGTCTTTTTCTCTGAGTAATCGGGTGAGCGCGGCTTTTAAATCGCTTTTCGTTGTAGTTTTGCGTTTTTGGGTCGTCATTGTTTACACTCTTTCCTTAAACCAACACATTGTTGAGTATTGTGTATTGTTTTTTCACTAGGCCTATTATAAAGTAGATACGAGAAAGAATCAACACGGTGTTCATTTAACGAAGCCAATAGAAATGAGGGATAGACATGGCTTATATCGAAATGAAGAATAGCTTTAAACGTTATCAAGTCGGCGATACAGAGATTATCGCAAATAATGATGTGAATTTTTGAAATTGAAAAAGGCGAGTTAGTCATTATTTTAGGAGCCAGCGGTGCAGGAAAATCGACGGTCTTGAATATTTTAGGAGGTATGGACACGAACGACGATGGGCATGTGTTTGTCGACGGAGTGGACATTTCCGCTTTTGATGAAAAACAACTCACTTATTATAGAAGAGATGATGTCGGATTCGTCTTCCAATTTTATAATTTAGTACCGAATTTAACGGCCAAGGAAAATGTGGAATTGGCGGCTGAGATTGTAAAAGACGCTCAAGATGCAGAGGAAGCCTTGAAGGCAGTTGGACTTGGACACCGCATCAATAATTTCCCAGCGCAATTATCGGGTGGGGAACAACAACGCGTTTCCATTGCGCGTGCGGTTGCTAAAAATCCAAAACTCTTGCTTTGCGACGAGCCAACCGGAGCGCTCGACTATCATACAGGAAAACAAGTGCTTCAAATTTTACAAGATATGTCACGTAATCAAGGGGCAACGGTCATTATCGTAACGCATAACTCTGCGCTCGCACCGATTGCGGACCGCGTGATTTATATGCATGACGCGCGCGTGAAGAAAATCGAATGTAACCCAAATCCACAAGATATTCAAACGCTTGAATATTAGAAGGGGTGCAGACAGTGAAAAAGAAGACATTAAACAAGGATATCCGCAACTCACTTCGCCAGTCGAAGGGACGCTTCCTTTCTATTATGCTCCTCATGATGCTAGGGGCGTTCAGTTTGGTCGGTTTGAAAGTGTCGGGCCCGGATATTGAAGATACCTTGAACAGCTATATGGAAACTGCCAACGCTGCCGATTTATTTGTGGTGGCGGGCTACGGGTTAAGCGGCAAAGACCAAGCTGAGATCAAGCAAGAGAACGCTGATGTGGAGTTTGGCTATTTTGCCGATACGGTGATTGGCGATACGCCGAACGCGATTCGTGTATTTTCACAGACGACGAACATTTCAACGTTTGAGTTGGTGAGTGGCGAGTTTCCTACGAAATCAAACGAAGTTGCGCTTGTCCAAACGATGGCGGATCAGTACAAGATTGGCGATACGATTCGTTTGAATGAATCCGGAAGTTCTACTCTACTAAAAGAGCATGAATTTACCATTACCGGGTTTGTGAACTCCAGCGAGATTCTTTCGAACACGATTAAGGGTGTGTCGAGTGCGGGGAGCGGCGACCTTAGCGGGTTTGCCGTAGTGCCAAAAGACGCATTCGATTCTGAAGTTTATACGATTGCCAGACTTCGTTATCCGGAGTTGCGTAAATGGAAAACAACGAGCCGTGAATACTCGGACAAGGTGACGGAGTTGCAACAGGCGCTGGAAGAAAAAGTTGGCCGACAATGGAACGGCACGCTTAGACACGTTGAAGACGACGGCTGATGATAAGATTTCAGAAGGAAAAGAAAAGATCGCCGATGCCAAATCGCAACTCTCGGATGCCGAGAAGAAATTAGCAGAACGGCAAGAGCGAAATCGAAAAAGAACGAAAAGACGCTCGCAGACGGGCAAAAGAGTCGATAGCAACGAAGCAACGATTGCTTCAGGAGATGCGCAGTTAAACGCGGCGTGGAATCAGTTGGAAGCTAGCCGTGCGCAACTCGAGAGTGCTCGTGTACAAATCGAACAAGCCGTGGCGACTTTAGCCGAAAAGAAAGATCAGTTAGATGATGCAAGTGCCAAGTTAACGAAGCCGAGACACAACTTGCGGCCAAAAAGAGGAGCTTGCAAGTGGACAGGGAGCAACTTGAAGCCGGCAAAAACGCAATTAGCGCAGGCCAAAGCTCAACTAAAAGCGGGTAGGGCAGACCTCGAAGCGAAGAAGACGGCTTTAGCGCAAGGGAAGGCGCTACTAGCTAGCGACCCAACAGCTGCTGCCGCACAAGGTATTACCGAAGCAAGCCTTCAAGCGATGGAGACGGCTTTAAATCAAGCAGAAACTCAAATCGCTCAAACTGAAACGACGCTTGCGGCCAAGGAACAAGTGCTCACTCAAAAGGAACAAGAACTCACAGCGGGTCAAACAGCCATTTCAAACGCTGAGGCGGAACTCGCATCTAAGAAACAACAATTACTCGCAGGGCAAGAAGCGTACCGACAAGGCTTAGCAAGTATTACGCTAGCTCACAGCCAATACGTGGACGGCCTCGACCGATACCGCGAAGGGGTTGCGGCATTTGAAGCTAACGCTGGAACGTTAGCAGAGGCAAAGGCCAAACTAGCCGAAGCCAAGAAAACGTTGGCAGACGGCGAAGCTAAACTCGCGGATGCCAAAACGCAGCTAAAAGAAAGCGAAGAAACTTTCAACGAGAAGAAAGAGACAGCCGACAAGGATATCCAGAAGGCTGAAGGCGAACTCGAAAAAGCGGAAGTGGACGTTTCAAAACTCACGAAACCGAAATACTCGGTCTACACGCACAACGATGCTTGGAAGCGAAGGGTTCTTCAATATGAAGACGACAGCTGAAGGGATTTCAGCGGTAGCGAACCTCTTCCCGATTGTGCTTTATGCCGTGGCCGCACTCGTAACGGTAACGACGATGACGCGTTTTGTAAACGAAGAACGGATCAATGCCGGAGTGTTGAAGGCGCTCGGTTATGAAACCAAAGACGTGATGAAGAAATTCGCCGTGTATGGTTTTACAGCTGGGGTCTCAGGGACAATTCTAGGGATTTTACTAGGAACGTATGCTTTACCAAGTGCGCTAGGGTGCGACCTTGATGAAGGATACAGTATTGCCAAGTATCCAGTTGAATTTCCATCCACTCATCGCTGTAATTGCGATTGTTTGCTCGCTCATCTGTAGCGTGGTGCCTCCATTATGGATTGCTCGCCGCGAACTTCATGAGCAAGCGGCCGCCCTTCTCTTGCCGAAAGCTCCCGTAGCTGGGGCGAAGATTCTTCTTGAGCGCATTCCGTTCATTTGGAATCGTCTCAGCTTCACGCATAAGGTGACGGCGCGGAATATTTTCCGTTACAAACAACGCATGCTCATGACGATTTTCGGGGTGGCTGGGAGCGTGGCGCTTCTCTTTGCAGGGCGTGGAATTCTCGGGTCTCTCGATGGGATTTCCGATCGTCAGTTCAAGGAAATTATTACGTATGATGCGATTGTTTCAAAAGACACTGTACTAACGGCCTCAGAAGAAGCGGCGCTACACAACTATTTAAGCTCTTCAAGTGTCACTTCTTATAGCGACGTTTATAGCGAATCGGTGACGCGTGAAGTGCCAGGCGTGGATGATGAGCAGTCTGTTACGGTGCTTGTTGGCAAAGAAGCCAGCATTTCTCCGTATCTTCATTTGAATGATGCGAAATCGAAGAAAGCTGTGACGCTTCCTGCAGAGGGCGTGTTGATTTCCGAGAAATTAGCCAGACTCTTAAACGTAAAAGCAGGCGACACCTTTACGCTTCCGAATAAGGACGGTGTGGATGTGACGTTAACGGTCGGGGGTGTCGTGGAAATGTACGCTGGGCACTTCGTCGTAATGACACCAGAAGTGTACGCCAAGGCTTATGGAGCAGTGCCGCAAGACAATGCGATTTTCGTACAGTTTAAAGACAAAGATGCTGCTAGCGTACAAAAAGCAGCTGCGGACTTAATGGCCATAGGCGGTGTGAAAGCCGTCGTGCAAAACACGTCCATGGTGAGTCGTATTGATACGATTGTCTCTTCATTGAGTCGTGTCATGATGATTTTAACGGCCGTATCGATTTTATTAGCAGTCGTTATCCTATATAACTTAACCAACATCAACGTTGCTGAACGAATCCGCGAGCTCTCGACGATTAAGGTGCTTGGGTTCCTGAATAAAGAAGTCACGATGTATATTTACCGTGAAACGATTTTATTATCGGTGATCGGAATGGGTGTCGGGATTTTGTTTGGGCGAGTGCTGCATAGGGTGATTATTGAGACGGTGGCACCGGGGTTTGTCATGTTCAATCCCGCTGTCGGATGGTTTGTATATGTGTTACCATGTGTGATTGTAATTGTCATCTTGGTTGCGCTAGGGTATATGGTGAACCATCTCCTCCAACGCATCGATATGCTAGAAGCCCTCAAGTCTGTGGACTAGGGAAGCTTTGCTTTTGTGACGAACGTCAAAAATCCTTGCGGATATTTCAATTATAGTAGTTAGTCGGGCACCGGATTGAGCCTAGGTCTCAATCCCTGCAAAGCCTCAAAGAGCCACAGGGCAATCAATTGCCTTGTGGCTCTATTTCACGATTGGTTGCTTTTCCGTACAACTACTATGATTGATCCGCAAGATTTTTCCGTTCGTCACTGCAAAGCTTCCACAGACTGAGGCACAGCGTATGATAATTCCCACATCCCAATCAAGTTGACAGATACAAATCCTCCTTTTTTTAGAGAGGCTGTAGATCTTTGCTTCTTTTTATGCCACAGACTTGAAGGCATAGCGTATGATAATTCCCATATCCCAATCAAGCTGACAGATTATCAAGCGTATAATCACCTCGAGTTTAGTATAATAAAAGAAGCCATCGATTGATGACTTTCTCAGTGGGCTCCCTATCAGTACCTATCTAGATGTTAGCTTTTCGTCACCCGCTACAGTTGACAGAGAGCCAGAATAGCTACTGTCTTATCTCTTTCTTTACTTAAAGCCTTGATAGACTTGACAAATGGAAGAAAATAACTCTATTAAATAACTATAAATTAATCAGCATCAACGCTGATAGCTTTATACACAATGTATAAAACCCAATTTTGATTCTGCCTCACTTCAATTTTTGCAAAGCCAACATTTTTTAAAATATTATCCAACGCATGAGTTGCAGTATATTCTGGCATATGATAATTTATTTTTTCTTTTTCGCAAGCAATAATTAAAGTGGAGTGGCTGAACATGACCCGATAGATCTCCAGAAAGCCTTTTTAAATCATACCAGAAAATATGTGTTTGAATGGCAAATACAAGGTCAAAGTGAGTCATTTTGATAAGGTGGCACGTCTACATTTCCAATCCTAAGATGAACATCACCATTTTGTATAGCATCTGAATTAATTCGTTTTTGCAACTTGATAAGATTCCTTAGAAATGTCAATGCCATGAATTTCAAGATGCTTATTCAAAGCTAAAGGAGATTTTGATGGTGCTGCCACCTCCATAGCCGATTTCTAAAAACTCGACTATTATCTATAATTGTAGTTTGTTTTATTGTCCAAAGGCTAAGCTTTTTTAAAATAGGAAGTCCAAATTTTCGCAATCACCTGTCCTACTAATACCACTAGGTTTTTTAGATTGATTAATAAGATATTGAATGAACATTTTAGATACCTCTCCTTTAGGGGGATTTTTGAAAGAATATTAGATAAAATTCAAAATATGTAGATAGTAGTTCTTGTATAGTTGCTAAAATCATGGTCACAAATATATCATTTAACATTTCTTTAGGTAATGTTAAATGATATGATTTTAATTCTTCTGGGTTATTAAAATGCTTTTTATAAATTGTTTATCTTGCGATACATGCCTCAGTTGCAATCTCAGGAAACGAAAAAAGCGATTGATTTGGAAATTTAAAAGCCAGTCTCAAAAATGCGTTAATAATATTTTTCCTAGTTCCTTTAGTCATTTAATAATCTTCATAGAAAC
>BNJV01000262.1_pt1 | contig 14247 bp, 20 predicted proteins | sample 8540591 | NCBI WGS metagenome assembly BNJV01 (sample SAMD00202457, study PRJDB9452) | human saliva metagenome | host: Homo sapiens
TACCACTACAGAATACAAAGCGACCTCCTAGAAAACTATCTATACTTTTTATAAAGAATAAGCAAATTTAATTAGATTTTTAAAAAGCTTAGAGCCATACAATTACAATGTTGGTTCTAAGCTTTTTATAAGAAATTTCTACGAAAAATTAAACTACACTACAAATCTATCCATTAGAGGCAATCTAATTAGTACACGAACTATCAAAACTCATGCTAAAAGTATGTATTTACACATATATTCTATTTTTGTTATGTAAAATACGTTTTCTTTCCTCATCAATAATACTGATTGCTTCATCAATTTCATTCTGAGAAAAATTCTGGTGATAGAATATTATTATCAATAGCTTTGTACATTATGTTGCCTATAGCTTCCAGTTTCTTATAAATCTGCTGATCGATATAACCCGGATCACCACTATCATCTGGTTCACATCTGGTCTGTAGATAATAATATCTTGTATATTGATTATCTTCTAACCCTAATCTATGGATTCTATCTCGAGATTGAAGCATAAAAAGTTAGATTAAAAATTGTATTCAAAATACAAAGCATCATGAACTTCTTTATGCAAAGATACCGATTCACCTAGAGTTTGAGGATTAGAAATCATAACCATAGTATTACCAAATCGAAAATCATCAATGAGATTCTGTCTATCAGAAACGTCCGTACCACCATACACTAAATTAGCTTTCACTCCAATTTGATCTAACCTATTTTGTATTTTTTTCATGGTATCAACAAATATTGCCCAGACTATGACTTTTTTCCCCTCAGATATGAGCTCTTGAATTTTTTCAATACCTTTCTCAAATTTAGGAGAAATCATACTAGAAAAGTCAAACTCATCATATCCTTTGGCTTCTTTGATTACTGAGTCAGAAGTATTCTGTAGTCGATTATTAAATATTTCTTCCGATATTTCAACGGTGTCATCTTGATCATTATCATCTGCATACCACATATCTTTATATTCAATCTTTTTGTTAAGTAATTCAGGATTTGTGGATGCTTGTATTAAACGAATCAATCTAGCCAAACTCGAAGATTCGTTATAGTATATGGACTGTAGCTAAATGTTTCTGCTCTTCGCTAGGTTCCACAACCAAAAATTTATCTGGATCTGGTTTTGGTACTCCTAAATCGTTTTTGTTTAAGCGCCAGAAGAATGGAATTAAAAGCTTTATTAATTTCTTCAATTTTTCCTAACACTAGGATTTTTAATTCATCTAAATTCCATCTAAAAAGGAATTATACTCATTTTGAATACAATAGATGGAGGAAGTATAGATATCTTGATAAGAATTAGGTATAGGTGTCCCAGTTAAAAACAAACTTAAATCTTGAATCCTTAACTAGTTCTAAAGCAGCTTGAGCACGAACTCCAAAAGGATTTTTATTCTATGAACTTCATCAAAGACAATCATTGTCTTAATTGACAACAATTCCTGCAACTTCTCTTTGTATTTTTGTCAGCGATTCATAATTCACTAATACAAGATTTGATGTTTTTCCAGTTCAAAGATAAATCGTAATCAAAATCTTTGGAACTTTGACAATCAATTACTTCTAACTGCTTCTTGTTTCCAAAAACTTGTTTAAATTCTTCTTTCCAACTGTTGAAGGCATTAATAGGACAAATAACCAATAAATTATCTACATACTCACTTTCAACTTTCGAGGAATTCAAAAATGCAAAAACGGCCAAAAATCATAGCAGTTTTACCAGAACCTGGCACAGAAAAAAATTCGCAGCTCTAGCCATCCTGTATTCGTAGAAGGCTGCCTCAAGTTGCAATTTTTTTAAACGGCCGTACAACCTCTGAACTAACAACAGAAACAAACTCTTCAAACTTTTCTTGTTCCCTATGAATTGTATATTGTTCAGGTGATTTTTAAATAAATTCCCAACTTACGATATTGTTCAATCAGTATTGATTTGACTTTAGGTATTCTTGTACTTCCTCTGATACTTCAACTATAATATTTTTCTATCACATCTTTTTCCTTGTTTCTTTAATATGTAATTTATATCCATATAAGAAAACTCTGGTTTTGATAGTGGAATTATTATCTTCAAAATAAGTTTGGTACTAAGTTCTTAAGAAGAGATTTAGCTTCCATTTGATTAAATCGTGAAACAATAATTTTTTTAAATCCTTTTCCCTGTTCCCGCATGTGCAACAACTCTAATTTCCACTTTTCTCCATTAACTTTATTAGTTAGATCCACGGTCATGTTTCCTGATTTAATAGGAAATTGTCTAAACAATGCTTTTTCACTTCGCGTAGGAGGATTATTAAATTCTTTTTAATTTTTTTACTATCTAAATATTTAAATTGGTTAATATCTTTATCAATAATCTTAGCCGGTAATTTTTGGAAATTTTTATTAGTTCCAGAATTTTTTATAGCTAGAGCAAAGATAGTTGAACACAAACTGCATTTCCTACCTGTCTCCACTTTGTAGACTCATCACCAAAAAAATTGGTAATCTAAAGGATAGCCCATAATGCAAGCTGCCTCTCTAACAGTCGGCAAACGGTACTCGCCATCTCCTACTCGATTTTTACTAGATTTATACAGTATAGCTTCTCTAGTGCTAGCTGATTGTGTTGCCATAATAGTACGACTTGGCTTGTTCATGTTTTCTGGAAACGACATCTTTCCCATATAAGGATGTCTCTGTTTTTAAATCTCTAGCCTTTTTGCCACTGCACTCGTAACACCTGTATCATAAAAATGATCTTTAAAGTTCTCAATTCTAACTTTTTCCATTGGATAATTAGGATCAACCACAAAATTACTCTTGATGACTGGTCAAGAGGTTTAGGAAAATCTTTAAATAATTTATTTAGAGTTATTTTTCCTGATTAAGTTTGTCAGGAAATGAGAATTCTCCAGTATCTATAATTTCCCCACTAACAAAACGTCGTCTTGACTGAGCAGCACCATAATCATCTGCATGTAATATACCGCCATTATATTTAGATTTAATAGCAACAGATTTTTGGATTTAAATTTTGTGATATTGCCCAGTTAGATAACCTAATTCTTCAAAGGTATATTCTTCTTGAACATAGTTCTGTGAATTGGAACATTCTCCATTAACCATGCTTTTAACTTGAATTCTTTTTGAAACTTTTTACTGCAATTACTTTATAAAAGTTTTAATCAAATTAATACCTGAATCTTTTATTAGCGTTTCCTCCTTGATTAGAAAGAAAACAATTGACATGGTGGACTACCAATAATAATATCTGTGTCAGGTAACTTATTTATTTCTTCTATATCCTCAAAATCAAGTACACTTTTTACATTATCATTTAGTCCATGATTAAAATTATGTGTTATAATTGCAGGCTGCCAGACATCAATCCCCATTATTACATCATATCCTGCTCTTCGAAACCTTCTGAAAAACCACCTGCTCCACAAAAAGTCTACTACAGTTAAACGGTTTAATTCTTGCATATTGATTAAATTAATTCCTATCTCTCTAACTAGATTATGTTTATACTAATTATACCAAAACTACTATAACCAGCCATATTTCTATTCCTTATAAATATTAGATTACTAATATAAGTCCTCTAAACTTCTATATTCTACAACTTCATTTTTTACTATGCTCTTTTGAATTCAAAATGATTCAAAGGATTATCGATTAATACTAACTTTGGAATGTCATCTAGATTGGTGACCAATGATAATATAAAAATCTGATTGATATTCCTTAGCTTTCTCAAATTCTTTGGCGGTCAAACGAATATGTCCCTTAGGTTTTCGAATACCTTTTACTTCAGCAAGGTATGAATGTTCTTGAACATCTACTTGGAAATCATATCCATCACCGTAAAGACGGGCATCAGTCAATTGGCCATCTTTAAATTTTTCTTCCTTATCAAAATGGTAAATGAAATAGTTCTCTGCTTCCATTCCAGTTTCTTGTAAGCGTTTGAATTTCGTCCGAACAATTGGCTTTTCAATGATGGTCCTGCCTGTTTCCTTCCCTTCACTTGCAAGCAACATTTTGACTATTTCTGCGAAACTGTGAACATCCTCACTCCCAAACATCATGTCAATTAAATCTTTTCTAAAACGGTAGACTTCAGCTTTTTGCCACCAACCTTTTCGATTGTTATCAAAATAGGGGTCGAATAAATCCATTCTATTTTTGACTACACCAGTTGTTTCTGCAACGCCTAGAGAAACTATGTAACGATAAAACTCAGATTTACTAGAGCATTGAAATTCCTTTATAAAAAGCATCACTCAAACTTAGCAAGACCATAGCCAATCAAAGTTTAACAATTCATAGTGAGGGTGTTTAGACATAATTTTTCTCCATCAATAGATATTGATTTCATTATACCAAAAACACGGCATTCCACCGTGTTTCTGTGTTTATTTAACGAGTTTCTTCATCTCATCAATCCGTGCTACGGTCGCATCGTATTTCGCTTGGTAATCTTCTTGTTTGTCGCGTTCTTTTTGGACGACTTCTGGTTTGGCATTGGCTACGAAGCGTTCGTTAGAGAGCTTCTTACCGACCATATCCAGTTCTTTTTGCCATTTGGCTAATTCTTTTTCAAGACGAGCCAATTCTTCTTCAACATTGAGAAGATCAGCGAGTGGCAAGTAGATTTCTGCACCTGTGATGATGCTTGACATAACCAAGTCAGGTACTTCGACATCTGCTGCAATTTCCAAGTGTTCTGGGTTTGTGAAGCGTTTGATGTAGTTGACGTTATCATTGAAGAAGGTATCGAGCTTGCTGTCGCTTGTCTTGATCAAGATAGTGATTGGCTTACTTGGCGCTACGTTCACTTCTGCACGTGAGTTACGAACGGAGCGAATCACATCTTTAAGAGCTTCTACACCAGCTGCTGCTTCTTCGATTTTCAAACTCTGGACGAACCACTGGGTATTCCGCAGTCACGATCGTTCCTTCAGAGATTTGGCCATAAATTTCTTCAGTCACAAATGGCATGATTGGGTGAAGGAGACGCAAGATTTGATCCAAGGTGTAAAGAAGAACTGAACGAGTAATGACTTTTTCGTCCTCGTTATCACTGTAAAGCACTTCCTTAGTCAACTCAACATACCAGTCCGCAAACTCGTCCCAGATGAAGTTGTAGAGGATGTGACCAGCCACACCAAACTCAAACTTATCGAAGTTTTTCAGTGACCTTACCGATCGTTTCGTTGAGGTTGTGGAGAATCCAGCGGTCTGTCACGTTACCTGCTTGACCAGCAGCCACTTTTAGCCACATTTTCACGAGCCACATCCAAGGTCAAACCCTTCATTGTTCATAAGGATATAGCGAGAGATGTTCCAGATCTTGTTAATGAAGTTCCATGACGCATCCATTTTCTCATAAGAGAAACGCACGTCTTGCCCTGGTGCAGAACCGTTTGAAAGGAACCAACGAAGGGCATCGGCACCGTATTTCTCGATAACATCCATTGGGTCAATCCCGTTACCGAGTGACTTTAGACATCTTGCGTCCTTGCTCGTCACGAATGAGACCGTGAATCAGAACGTTTTGGAATGGCTGACGGCCTGTGAATTCCAATGATTGGAAGATCATACGAGATACCCAGAAGAAGATGATGTCGTATCCTGTTACCAAGGTTGATGTAGGGAAGTAACGTTTGAAGTCTTCTGAGTCGACATCCGGCCAGCCCATAGTTGAGAATGGCCAAAGGGCTGAACTAAACCACGTATCCAAGACATCTTCGTCTTGTTTCCATCCGTCACCTTCTGGTGCTTCTTCACCAACGTACATTTCACCCTCAGCATTGTACCAAGCAGGGATTTGGTGACCCCACCAGAGCTGACGAGAGATCACCCAGTCGTGGACATTTTCCATCCATTGAAGGAAGGTATCGTTGAAACGAGGTGGGTAGAATTCTACCTTATCATCTGTGTCTTGGTTGGCAATGGCATTTTTCGCCAATTGATCCATCTTCACAAACCATTGTGTAGACAAACGTGGCTCAACCATCACCCCTGTACGCTCTGAGTGACCAACTGAGTGGGTCATCTTCTCAATCTTAACAAGGGCACCAATTTCTTCTAACTTCTTGATAACAGCCTTACGAGCTTCAAAGCGGTCCATGCCGTTGAATTCGCCAGCCAATTCATTCATGGTACCATCATCGTTCATGACGTTGACTTGCGGAAGATTATGACGTTGACCAACCAAGAAGTCATTAGGGTCGTGGGCAGGTGTGATCTTCACCACACCAGTACCAAACTCAGGGTCTGCGTGTTCATCCCCAACGATTGGGATTGGCTTGTTCAAGATTGGCAAGATAACATTTTGACCAATCAAGTCTTTATAACGGTCGTCATTTGGGTTAACCGCTACAGCAGTATCCCCAAACATAGTCTCAGGACGTGTTGTTGCTACTTCAAGGGCACGTGAACCGTCTTCCAACATGTAGTTCATGTGGTAGAAGGCACCTTCGACATCCTTGTGAATAACCTCGATATCAGAAAGGGCTGTACGAGCTTTTGGATCCCAGTTGATGATAAATTCACCACGGTAAATCCAGCCCTTCTTGTAAAGCTCTACAAAGACCTTACGAACAGCTTTTGATAGACCTTCGTCAAGGGTGAAACGCTCACGAGAATAGTCTACAGAGAGCCCCATCTTGCCCCATTGTTGCTTGATAGTAGTGGCATATTCGTCTTTCCATTCCCAGACTTTCTCAAGGAATTTTTCACGACCAAGGTCATAACGAGAGATGCCATCCTCAGCCAAACGGGCTTCCACTTTAGCTTGAGTGGCAATCCCAGCATGGTCCATACCAGGAAGCCAAAGCGTATCAAAGCCTTGCATGCGTTTTTGACGGATAATGATATCTTGCAAAGTTGTATCCCAAGCGTGACCAAGGTGAAGTTTCCCAGTTACGTTTGGTGGTGGAATAACAATTGAATAAGGCTTAGCCTTTTTATCGCCTGAAGGCTTGAAAACATCTTCGTCAAGCCATTTTTGGTAACGACCAGCCTCAACCTCAGCTGGATTGTATTTAGGTGAAAGTTCTTTAGACATGTGTGTGTCCTTTCTAGTTATTTCTATTTTTAATGTTGATCTTGAGTTTCCCACTCACTCTTCAGCAAGCCATATCTCAAATCATCACAGCGGTTGCCTTGAGCATCTTTGCGGTCTCTTATGCGAGCTTCGAGGGTAAAACCAAGTTTCTCAGCGACTCGTTGACTTTGGATATTGTAGCCAAAGCAAGACAATTCTACCTTATGAAGCCCCAATTCTTTAAAAGCTAAATCAATCAAGGCATGTGCTGCTTCTGGCACATAACCTCGGCCCCAATAGTCTGGGTGCAAGGTATAGCCAATCTCCAGCACATCATCTTCGTGGCGATGATTGAAGTCAACAGAACCAATGATTTTATTGGTTCCTTTGACCACAATGCCGTAACCAGCTGGAAGATTTTCTTTTTGATTGCGATCGGGAAGGATATGCTCTAGGTAATAGATCTCGTCTTCCAAGGTCTTGACGGGTGGAAAACCTGCTGGGTAAGAGACTTCTGGAAGACTAGCGTAAGCATGGATGTCCTCTGCATCAGCCACTGTTCGGACTCGTAAGACCAGACGCTCCGTTTCGATTCGTTCTGGCAGTTCAGCTCTTGTCATTCTTCTTCCTCGCTTTCTTGATAAAGCACCCCATGGGATCGACTCGGTCATCTAGATAACGGTAAACACGCTGATGGCCGTCCCCCATAAAGTAAGTCGGAGCAAAACGGTCATTTTTAAAATGCCCCTTGTCATCTAGGAGCTCTGGATCAGCCAGTCGCTCAAGAATCTTAGCGAAGATATGGCAGATGCCATCTTCCTCGATAATCCGATCTACCTGGCAATCCAAAACGACTGGACAAGCTTCTAAAATCGGAGCCTGAGTCCGTTCAGAAATTTCGTAGTCAATCCCCAGGTGTTTCAATTTCTCCCGATGGCTGATAAAGCCAGCCTGCTCCATCTCAAGCATAAAGTTTTTCATCAGGGATGTTCACGCTGAACTGTCGATAATGCTTAATCTGGTCAGCCGCATTTTCCTCAGCACCAACACCGATGACTAGCCAATCTCCCAGGCTATAAGAGGAACTGCAGGTCGTGATATTGTGCCCAAAGTTCTGGTCCTGATACCCCAAGATGAAAATCGGAAAACCATAGTAGAGTTTACTGGTGTTAAAAGATTGTTTCATGACAAGCTCCTTCAGCTAGGGGTTGTAAAAGAAAAATCGCCCCTGTCATCAATCTGACAGGGGACGAATGTGTTGATCCGCGGTACCACCCAATTTCGGGCAGATGCTCCCGCTTTAAAACTGTTATTATTTCATTTTTCATCCATTAGCAACCAGTTTTGACACATTTGTGGACTTCTCAGCACCGCCACTTTCTGTAAAATGTGGGATTCAAAACACCTCTAATAGGTTCATTTTAGCAAGTTTTCTTGGAAATAGCAAGAAATCACAAAAGCGATTATTTAAATTTAACGCCTAGTTCTTTCAATTTCTTGATTGTAGCTGGGCCGATTCCTTTAAGGGCCAACAACTCTTTTTCTGTCCAGTTTGCGAAGTCCGCAACAGAGCGAATACCTTCATCATAGAATGTTTGCGCACGATCAAGTGCCACACCTTCCAAACTTGCAGCAAATTCTTCCACTGAAGAAGCTGCTTGTTTCACTTCTTTCGCCACTGCTTTTGTAGCTTTCTCAACCTTTTTAGGTGCTTCTTTCACAGCTGCAGTTACAGTTGCGACAGCTTTTTTCAAAAGATGTCTATTTTGATGTTTGTATTGTTTCGCACGGTTTACGTTCTTCTTTGCCATTTTTCCTCCTAAATTCAGTGATCAATTCCTAAGGCAACAAGGTTTCATCACTATCATTCCATTCAAAAATCCGTTGATGTCATTTCAACTTTTTTATTGTATCACAATCCCCTAAAAAATCAAGTCATTGCTCAATTTTCAGGTAAATCTAGCTAGTAAAACGCCTTCAATAAGGTGTTTTTAATATTTTCTTTCACCAAAGAGGCCATCTGGTAAATCATGAAATCCTTTTCCAGCATGGAAATTTTCAAACTTCCCTTGCAAGAACTGATAAGCGTCCAAACGGCTTTCATAGCGAATCATGGCGATTTTAGCTCGTTCATCCTGGTCTTCCTCAAAAACCTTCTTACTCTCTTCGAGAGCCATTTCATTGATCATGACCTGGGTCTTGATCCACTCCTCAAACTCCTTCATAAACTCTGTTTCGTAACTCATCTTTACTCCATTCCTCTATAAAAATCCGTATCGATCTCCCGATAAGGTTGAATGTCCTGAACATATTCCAAGACACCTTGAAAGTCTCCAGCTTCATCACGCACGGCTGCATAGGTGACATGGACAAATTTCCCACGCGATTCTGATTTGAACCACATTTCATACTTGTCTTTTTTCCCTTCACGAAGCCCCTGCATGATGGCTTTGACCTTCTCCAAATATTTCGGAGGGTGACACAGCTCAACATTGCGTCCTACCTGCGATGGCGTCCTCTTAAAAATCATTTCCTCAAAAGGCGCAGCATCATTGTAATATTGGAAAATATCATCCTTATTGACAAAGGTGATCTCCATCGGCAGATGATTCAAGATCAAATTCGCTTGCTCCACCGATAAAAATCCATGGCCAAAAGCTTGTGGTTGCTTGCGATCGAAGTTCTCTTCTTTTTTCTTAGGGGTGAAGGTAATCGTCAATTGCCCCTCAGGAGTCTCAATGACCTGACGGTGCTCATCTCCATTGAAGAAGGAAGTGGTTCAGTTGAACCTTCTGACTCTTTCGACGCTTCCTCCTTGAAGTCCACGCGTTTCGGCACCCATTTCTCACTTGGGAGAATAATGGCATAACCATAAGCATCACTTTCTTCTGCAATGGAGAGCCAGTCATCCTGGGTAAAGGCCTCCAACAAAATCATCAAGAGGATCGATTCTTCCTTGAAGATCATGCCCTCAAACTCTTGCGCAAAGGCTTCAAAGCGTTCCTTGACTTCAGAAATACTAGAATCCGGTAATTTCTTGGCCGCATCCAAAACTTGCGCAAAGAGTTCCCGAATCTGGTCATCCACTCCCCACATCACTTTTGGTGGGGAATCATGCCCATATTTTTCCATAATCGGAAACATCAACTCTTCCTTACGACGGTAATGCCGGTCAAATTGACCCACCAAGCCCAGCTGACGTAACAAGCCCTTCTGAATCTCCTGAATCATCTCAGGATCCTCAGTCGTCTCATAATTGTCTAGCAAGCGGCGTACCCGCATCATAGCCGCACGAAGGGCTAAGTTCTCCTGTTTAAAGATTTGAACCGGATGACCTGGATGGTCGGTATCTGCCACTTCGACCCCTTGAACAGCATTCTTAAAGAGATTGGCATGGACATCACAAAGCTCCATCACATCTTCAAAAGTAACACCTGCATCGGAGTTCATCAGTTCATGCTCCATAAGAGAGATCTCAATCGCAGACACCCCTGCAAAGGTCGCATCAAACCGTTCCTGAACCGACTCAGGGGGAAGCTCCATGATGAAGCTCTAATAAGATATCTCTTAAGACGTGAATTCGTTCATCACTCATTAGTCTAGCCCCACTACTTCATAACCATTAGCCTCTAGTGTTCTCACAATCTTCTCCATAGGCGTACCTTCTAATTTTGATCCTTGTTTTAAGGAAACCTTGCGCCCAACTGTATTGCGCATGATCGGATTGGCTAAGGGTTTAAAGCCCAACTCCACCAACAAATCCAATACCTCCGGATGTTGATCAATAACTTGAGCAACTGGAATCGATACATCAATAACATTGTCCATTTATTTATTTCCTCTACTTATTCCCTTTATTCTCTCTCTGACGAGCCCGTTCTTCGCCCCACCAAAGAGGCATCAATTCACCTAAAGTAATGGTCTTGCGGCTCTCATAATCCACCATAAATTCTAGATGACGATTCTCTGCATCTAGCTCAAGGAGAAATTCACGACAGGCCCCACAAGGCATCCCAGAACCTTCTCCATAAGGAGGTTTGTCTCGAAAAACAATAATGCGCTTGACCTTGGTCTGTCCTGATTGTTGATACATGTTGAAGAGAGCTGCTCGTTCGGCACATAAATGAAAGACGCCGCAGGTTCCTTCCATACAAAAGCCCGTAAAAATCTGACCATCTGCAGCCTCTACAGCAGCGACCACATGTCGAGCATAGACAAAATCTGAAACCTCTTGAGGCGCATAGAGATCTTTCGCCTCATGATAAAGTTTTTCCCAAATATCCATTCTTCTGCTTTCACTTCTTCACTAATTTCACAACTGCTTCTGTGCGTGCAGTATGGGGGAACATGTCCACTGACTGAATGTATTCAACCTGATAAACCTTCGTCAAAGCCACTAGATCCCGTGCCAAAGTAGAGACATTACAAGAGACATAGACCATCTTTTCAGGTGCATACTGCAACAAAGTCTCGATTAATTTTGTACCCAAGCCCGTACGAGGTGGATCCACGATCACAGCATTGGCCCGATAGCCTTCTTGGTACCAGCGAGGAATGATCTCTTCTGCTGTACCAGCCTCATAGTGGGTATTCTCAAATCCCATCCGTTTAGCATTGTATTTGGCATCTTCAATCGCTTCAGGAATAATATCCATCCCCCGAACACTTTTCACTCTATTAGCAAAAGCAAAGCCAATGGTTCCAACCCCACAGTAGGCATCAATGAGATGATCCTCTGGAGAAACATCTAGAGCCTTAACCGCCTCACTATACAATACTTCAGTTTGTTCCGGATTCAACTGGTAAAAGGCTCGAGGAGACAGGGAGAATTCATAATCCAAAACACCTTCCAAAATGGCCTCTTCTCCCCAAATAATCTGCGTTTGTCCCCCATAGATCTCACTGGAACGAGACGTATTTTTATTAACAGCAACAGTGACAATTTCAGGGTGTTTCGTGACCAAGTCTTGCACCAAATTGTTTACGTTAATCTGACGACTGGTGACCACAATGATCTGAACCTGACCAGACTTCCGAGCCCGTCGAACCATCATGGTTCTGACACCCAGTTCTTTACGCTCATCAGCAATCGGAATCTGATAATAGGTCAATAAATCCGCTAGATCATTGGCGATAGCTTGAATAACCGGATCTTGAACCAAACAATCTTTTAATTCCACCAAATAATGTGAATTTTGAGCATAGAGTCCCGCCTTCACCTGGCCCTTGAATTTCCTTGTTTGAAATTGCAATTTTGCCCGATAGTAAAGAGGCTCCTGCATTCCGATTGTCGGCCGAATATCATACTGTTCAAATCCTTCAGGTGAGAACTTCTTCAAGGCCTGTTGCAATAAATCTGTCTTAAACTCCAGCTGCTTGTCATACTTCAAATGCATGATTTGGCAACCACCACAGGTCTCATAAATATCACACATGGGCGTCACACGAAACTTAGACGCCTTATTCACAGATAGGAGTTTGGCTTCCGCAAAATTTTTCTTGACACTTGTAATTTGGCAGAAGATATCTTCTCCCTTCAAAGCGCCTGGCACAAAGACAAGTGTTTTTTTATAAAAGCCAATCCCTTCTCCGTTAATTCCCATTCGTTTAATTTCAAAGGAATTTTTTGTTTTACTTTAACGTTCATATCCCTATCTTAACACATTTTTCGGTATAATAAAAACATGAAAATTACAAAACTAGAAAAGAAAAAAAGACTCTACCTCCTGGAATTAGACAATGATCAAAAACTTTATATTACAGAAGACACCATCGTCAAATATTTCCTTTCCAAAGATAAAGAAATCAATGAAGAAGAACTAAAAGAAATCCAAGAGTTTGCTCAATACTCCTATGGTAAAAACCTGGCCCTTTACCATCTTTCTTTTAAAGCTCGGACAACAAAAGAAGTCAGAGACTACCTGACAAAGTATGAGATTGAAAGTGGCATTATTGATAAAGTGGTCCAACACCTAAAAGAAGACAAGTGGTTAGATGATCGTCAATATGCAAGAAACATGATAGAGGCCAACCTTCTCAGTGGCGATAAGGGCCCTCTCTTATTACAACAAAAAATTCAACAAAAAGGGGTCCCAAAATCTATCCTTCAAGAAATTCTTGCAGACTATGATTTTTCAGAAGTGGTCGACCGTACCGCAATAAAACTCCTAAAAAAATACCAAGGAAAATATCCGTTAAAAGCCATTGAAACGAAAATCATCCAAGCACTCATTTCAAAAGGTTTTGCTTACAATCAAGCAAAGATAGCATTCCAAAATCTCGAGCTCGAAACAGATGAAGAAACAACCAATAAGCTCATTCTAAAAGAGTTAGAAAAACAATACCGTAAATACAGTAAAAAATATGAAGGCTATGACCTCAAACAACGCTTGACTCAGGCACTAGCCAGAAAAGGCTACGACTATAGTGATATAACGTCAGCCATTAGAGAATACTTAGATTCATAAACCAAATTGAAAATTAAATAGAAAAATAAGAAAAAATTTGAAAAAATATGATACAATATAGAGGATATACTTAGATTGTAGAAAGTTGGTAAGTTATGAAACTACCTAAAGAAGGCGACTTTATTACAATTCAAAGTTATAAACATGATGGCAGTTTACACCGAACATGGCGTGACACCATGGTATTAAAGATAACCGAAAATGCAATTATTGGAGTAAATGATCATACACTTGTTACTGAAAGTGATGGTAGACGTTGGATTACACGTGAACCAGCGATCGTATATTTCCATAAAAAATATTGGTTTAACATCATCGCCATGATCCGTGACAATGGTGTGTCTTACTACTGTAACCTAGCAAGTCCATTTTCACATTGACCAAGAAGCCTTAAAATATATCGACTATGATCTCGATGTCAAGGTCTTTACCAATGGTGAAAAAAAATTGTTAGATGTTGAAGAATACGAGCAGCATAAAGAAAAAATGCACTATTCAGATGACATCGACTTTTATTTTTAAAAAGGAAAATGTTAAGGTTCTAGTAGATTGGATAAACCAAAACAAAGGTCCCTTTTTCTGAGGAATATATCAAAATTTGGTATAACCGTTATGTTGAACTGCAGAAATAAATAAAGTTGGAAAGAGCGAAAGCTCTTTTTTTCTTATAAATTAATAAAGAAAATCACTACAAAAAAAGTCTAATGACAACCATTAGACTTTTTCGATACA
>BNJV01002536.1_pt1 | contig 14238 bp, 12 predicted proteins | sample 8540591 | NCBI WGS metagenome assembly BNJV01 (sample SAMD00202457, study PRJDB9452) | human saliva metagenome | host: Homo sapiens
TCCTGACAACTAACCGTGGGTTTCAGCCCGTCATATATTTGAGACCCAATGGCTTAATACGCTCGTGCAGCGTCGTGATTCAAACAGTTTAGCTCTACGGCTGGATGGGGCTTGAGCTTTGCTCATGTACACTCTTTCTATTCTTCCTATTTCTCGTATGTTCGCTCCCAAGATTCCTTCACAACGCCTTTTGCAGCGTACTAAAGCATGTCGTCAGGTGTGTATTGTAGTCTTTGTTTGCTAAACATGCCCATAATAATTGGTCCTTTTCTGTGTCTGGACGAAAATCCTCTATTCGTCGAGTCCGAGGCTGTCTTCCCTTGCATTATGGCCTGCTCTCTGTCCTTTCGGGCTGAGCCATCTCAGAATGGTTCGCCACATCGTATAGAGAAAGAAGATTAAAGGGATTATTTGTTGGAACATCACACACAGCAAAGAGGCGAGATGACCTTTTAAGTCATCTTCTACATATTCTGCAGATTAAACCACAACTTATGATATGTCTCTTTTGTTTACACTTCAACGGTTGGACCGGTCATAGCGTCCAAGATCTCTTATCTATTTCGCGTACTCTTCTTGCACCTCCAAAAGAGGCATCTGTGAGGTTGCCTGCTTCTAACTACTATGCTAGACATTTGAGTTTTCAGCACATGTTGAGCTGAGGTATGTCTCGTCGAAATAGAACCGTCTGCATCTTTATGCGTTCTGCGTCTTGTAACGATATCATCAAGGTGCCGTCGGAACATCGCATCGGTCGTCGTCTCACTTAGCCTTCACGGGCATGTCTTGCCAGAGCTTTCTCCATGAGCAAGAATGCGCGCAATGACCGCGGATCTTTAGCATAATGCTGAAAACATCATCGAACGACTCAAGGGAAGAGCAACTCCGTCTGCTGATGGTAGCTCGTTGAGTGCCTTAGCCTTATATTTATCGCGTACCTTAACGATTTACAGGCCCATGTTTCCCATGCCTCAAACTGTTCGTCGAACATGGGTTGACCAGTGCTGGATAATAGACTCTCTCTGAGGAAAAATACAGCAGAGTTTACTGAGGTTTCATCTCGTCTATCTCCAGTATTCCTCTCATCTTTTATACCTTTTAAAAGATATAGAAAGGCTGCTTTTATAACGTCAATCATTAGAAAGCGTATTGACGGGTTCCTCTTATCTCTCTGACCTCCTCCTGGTGAGAAGATACTACGATAGTGCTTTATGATGCAAAACTACTAAAAATATCCATATATCTTACAACTCCTTGTGAATAAAATCTTTCTCATATACGCATTTTCGGCTATTTTGCAAGATAGACAAACTAAGGATGCTAGAGACTGAGCTTTATTCTGCTGGCATGGTTCAAAGTTGGGAAGAGACTATGCTTTCTACGAGCCGTTCGCTCTAACATTATTCTCTATCACTGTGTTTAATCTTGCGTTTCTCCGATTTTGTCCGCTGTTATATGTAATGCCCAAAGCAGACAAAACAAATACAATATATGAATACTGATTTGCATAATCGTGTGTTGTGTATCTGTATTTTTCTGCTACAAATGTTTCCAACATATGAACGGCAAAGAATGCTGATAAGCGAAATCGTCATTTATGTAATGCATTTGGTTTATCTTGCCAAGATATGCAAACTGATTTACTATCCTTGTCTTTCCTCAATCGGCCTCAATCTGCTGAGCAGAGCGACAGTATCACTCCAGTACACACCACGAGTTAAATTCCAAAACCATTGAGCATCCACAATACCTATAGCAAGCATAAGCTTTGTGTTCTTCTGTGAGAAGCTTCCTCACTATGTTCCTTAAGACTATGTGCGCTTCTACTGCAAAGACGTATGAATACATTCCCATTACTACGCACATACCAAGATATACTTGGGAACTTGATGAGCCATCGACTTTGATATATGCACCACTCTATGGCCTTTTCCAATTTGTTGCTCATAAATACGATATGCTAAAAATATTTGCGTTAAGTAATCAACGATCTTTGAAGTGACGTTGCTGAATTTTATCTTTACATCCCAAATTGGGTCTTTTCCGTCATTCCTAAAGCTTTCCCGTTGCTGCTGCAAGTATGTATAACTTTTCTCGCTTTTCTGGAATCTTTCGACTTTAGCTTAACGACATGTATGACTACCAGACGGTAGCAAGTGGTCTCTAAAACATTCAAATAACACGATTATGAGAGTCCTCCTCATCCCTTAAAGGGCAGTATCCATTGTTCGGTTCTTTGTTTTCTGTTTGTGGAGCGATATGTTTCAAGAGATAAGGTTTGCATCAATGTCGTCATACCTCAATACCTTATGTCCTGCTCCCTAGACACTGAGTAGATTTTCATATTTCCATAGAAAGTATTTTGGCTGTGTTGTGTTCATTCGTATTTAGAGTACGTAGTCATTCATCATTGTTCTATATAGCCCACGGTCTTTTCTCCTCTGTCACATCCATTGGATCGTGATTGACTACTGTTTTAGCACTGTTATCCATATTCTTATAACATTCATTTAAACCATGCAAAGATTAGCTCGTGTACCCTATAATCCATTGACGGAGGAATATTTGTTCCAATGCTCTTGCTCATTCTTCTAGTTCTTTTTGAGTGCATTCCTTTGCATGTCTTTGATAACGAGAACATAATCTTCCCGATCTGCTGCAATTAGCAAATCATGATAAAGTGATATTTTTCTGTTTCATCTAAAAGAAGTTGCATGTTGACTAAAACAAGACGATAGTAGGCTGCTGTAAATTCTCTAGTGAATGATATACAACTATCGGCTGCTAATTCTTTGTTTACAAAGTCTGTTGAGCCCTATGTCGTCGTCCAAGGTTTCAGATAAAGCTTTTATGGTAGCTAACAATACATTGTCTTCCATCTATGTTTCCCTCAGTCTTGGAGATTGATTTATAGATATGTTCAAAGCGTTCTGTGACTGGAGGTAATGAGATTTTGTCTGTCTCCTGCAGGCGCATGCAGATGTATGTCGTACATAAACTGGGCTGATAATCTCCAAATTTGTAGGCTTCTTGCCACGATTATTTTGGAAATAAAGCATTTGTACAGCTTCACTCTCATCTTTGACTACATGGGTGGTGCAAGATGCTTTTGTGTCCATAACCTCAAGAAGCTGTAATAATTCTTCTTCTGTCTTATCGGTTAGATTCGTTACCATCAAAGGCATTTGCCTTCTTTCCTTTGAAACAGTATCATCTCATTTTTACTATGGATCGTTTGGTCTGTCGCATCTCGTCATCTGATTGTCATAACCCAGAGTTGAAAAAGCGATATTGGCTTCTCTGTTTGATGGTGTTTGCAATATAATATACAAGTCATCATCAAAATCGTCTTCTATGTTTCTAATTTCGTTTTAATCGCTACACTCGAGCCGACAGAAAGAACTAACGGTGAGTTGTCAATCGCTGTTGTCCATCTATAATGGCATATTTATTCTCTACCTCTCCTCAAGAGACATGACCAAAATAGTATGTATAGCGTAGAAGGGCGGCTATTTACATAATCTTGTAAATCAGACAGGAATGATATTGACATGGGGCTTTAGTTAGGCTATCTGTATCCCGGGAATAAGCTCCTCGTTGATGAGTGAGGCACACTAATTGACTTTCCTGCAACAGTGTCGATATGCTGTATATGATTCCATTATGATGTTTTTATTTTGTAGCCTCCAATTCAGGACTGGGTGGAGGACTAAACGTTGGCATCTTAGCGTCTTGAAGGCTGACTACCAGATCGGTCGTAAGTGTCAAAGCCATGAGCCTTTTCTACAACAACAAAAGTATCACGCTAACATCCTACAAACATGCCTATGTTGGAGCTTGAGGACTGCTGCTTTTCCGCTGCCCGTCATCAAAGGTCGCCTGCATCTCCTTTCTAAACAATAAAGAGTGAGCTATGCCCATTATTTCTCCAATGTTTTCCTGCTGATTTTGTCTTCTTACGTTCGTCAAGATGTCCTTACCAAGAACCGTGACTGCTCAATCATTAGAGAGTGCCATAATGGTTTTTGTTTTCTTTCTTTGGGTCGTACAATTCCCTATCGGACCGTTCAAGTTAATATGCAAGAAGCGTGGAACTGCTATGCTCCACGTCAGCAATGTGCGAGGCCCTGAAAACCTTTGTGACGACACGAGCGTATAGCCCACGCTATGTGCGTGGAGACCAGTCTGACCTTCTTGCTCCCATATGCGTGGAGAGTTTCTCGGGCTACATCTGCCATCGAGAATAGACATAACGCCCTCTGCCAAAATAGCAGAGGTGTGTCCAAAATTGATACGTCCTCTTTTTGTTCTTCCTTTGCGTCTACGACATAATTCGACGTTATTTACTGCTGCTATGCTGCTAATTTTCATATAAAATGATTTGTTGGGCTTTCTAAATAAGCCTCTATAAACTGTATAGGTATCTGAAGGTTCATAGTACTGCCTCCATAACGGCTTTTAGTTTCCTTGAGATTGGTTTTCTACACATTTTCCCTATGTTAAAGGCAATAGCAAAGAAGGCAGTCCATATTGACCTTGTCTTTTCCAAATATGCCTAAACCTCTATATAGCTTTATTATATTTTGTTTGTCCACAGCTTCAGGTTCTATGCCTTCGTCCTCGATGCTATGATGCCTTCTTCCGAGGTCAGTAGCGTTCCCGTGCCTTTTGTTTATAGTGCTGTAGTTGGTGGTTTACTTCTGTAATTCTGTTCCCTCTTGCTTGAAACGCCGGAGCCTCTCCAGCGGACAACCATCTACAGCGTTCTTGCTGATAACATGCCTTGTAAGTAACGATCCATTAGAGGTTGGGGAACACTTCGTGCCTATACGCTATCCTGCTCTTGTCCCATAGGGCAGACAGCGAAAATCCTGTTCCACTTATTATAATAAAGGCTTGCGGAGACTGAATGGGTTGGGTGTGTAGCGTGGACGGCGCTGCTATGGAGTAGTTATCTTCCTAGGCTTCCATATTATGTGCGTCCGCGAAGAATGATAGTTCTCCTCGGCCCATACCCTGAATCGGCTACGACTGTCTTGGCAGATATAACGATGATAGCGTGATTTAGCGAAGATTCCCAGAGAGAGAAGAAAAGTGTGAAGGCGTGTCTGTACGGTTAGCATAGAGTAAAGTTGGTGACGATAAACTGGTTCTCGGTTGCTATCTGCAGATTATATCCAGGCTTAGTCTGTCGTTCTGCATAGCATCCTCCTTCATGTGCATAAACGCGTGGCATCGGGGTCGGTCTTGCTGTAGGGGTTTCTCTCTCCACAAACCTCAAGTTGTTGGTCCTTCTCCTGGAGTTTGTACGTTTCTTCTCAAAGCTCTTTACGCTGTTTTTCTTCGGTTCTAACAGCCTGTTCTCTTCTTCTTTGTCTTGGAGGCTCGGGGCTGATTCAAAAGACATTCCAGTCCTTGGATATTTCATCGAGCAGTGTGCACAGTAAACTCGACACCTTCTGTCTCAGCGGCATTGTCCTGCGCTATGACATCATCAACCCACAAACAAGAGTGTGCGTATTTGTTCCTGCAACTTGGCGCGGTTCTTTTCCACGGTTCTCTTCCAAACGAAGTACAACATTGGCTTTCGATTCTATCTTTATGTGCCGTCCAATATGTTCAACGTCAAGACTTATCGGAAGCACCTTTGGGCGCAAGTGATAATACAACCTGTGTGAGAGACATTGACCGGTTCCTCACACGATTACAGAAAAACGTTGAGTAGTGGCATATTAATCAGAGACTGCTCATATCCTGCCAGATAGATGAAATGAATGTCACGCTTGAGGGCGACTGTACGACGGCAAGGAATGAATGTGTGTGTGTGTGTGTATTCATGTGTGCGTGAAAGTCACCTTGGGCATCGTTTGTAGCGGATGATGGAGGCTTGCGACCACTGGGCTTATAAAAGCTTGTAGACTGTTATCCAGCATAAGTTATCCACCAAGGCATCTAAAAAGACGAACAGTTCATCTTCTGCGATATCCTTATCAGTTCTTTGAGGAAAAGAATCATTTCTCTGTATATAAAGAAAACGAACGAAGATGTATCTTTGTCATGACATGAGATATGCTTTAAAGGTACACAGCTTTGGGAAATGGCAAAGCTCTGGCTTGAGAAAGTCAGGAGGCTTTGTGCATAAGAGTCTCGACATTTTTGAGCTCTACCCTCGTTGCACGAGATATAATGTAATGTCTAAAATAAAAATTATTACCTAACACTTGCTGGTTTGGCTTTATACTAAATTTTCAAATATCAAAATCTGTTCTGCATAGTGTAATTTTTGCGCGCTTTGCTGGTGGCTTTATTGAATTCACATGCAGCCTTACAAGACGCTTCTGTTTCTCATAAACCTAATTCGCAGCATAAATTCGTATGTAAGAACTCAAGTGTCTGAAACAAAGTTCTCAAAACACTTGGATATGTCAAAATTTCACCCTATCTTGGTGCTCGCTAACGCCAACAAGTAAACACTGACATGACAAAGGTAGCAATTAAAAACGAGAATATCACTTCTCTCGGAGGAATTTATCATATTATGGACGTTTTCTCAAAGTTGGGCTTTGAAAAACTTACCGAATCTGTATTGGGCAAACGTGGAAGTAGTGGCAAAGCATTCAGCCATGGAGTATTTTCGGCTCGCTCTTCTTCAGTTACCTTTGTGGTGGAGTGCCTTGAGGACATCAATGCGCTTATTGGGCGAGTTCAGGCGAGACCTGATACGCTGTTCTCCGGTGCCGACACTGTGGGGCGCGGACTAAAAGGCTTGCCGAGGAAAATATTGTCTATAGAGCGAGACCTCCGGCAGGTCGTATAGTTTTCAACACGGCAGAAAAGTTGAATACCTTACTTTTACGGATGATACGGAGAATGGGGCTTATAAAGGTGGGCAGTCATGTTGACCTGGACTTTGACCACCAGTTTGTTTCAGCCAACAAGTTCGATGCAAAGTATTCTTACAAGCAGGACTTTGGCTGATTTTCCTAGTTGGAGCTTCCATTGGGGAATCATGGTCGGAGGTGAATCGTGACGGAAACACCAATGTGAGATTCCATCAGGAGGACACGCTCCGTCGCATAATGGACCGTGTAACCTCAGAACTTGGTGTGAGTAATAGAGCGTTTCCGTGCTGACTGCGGGTCGTTCTCAAAGGAAATCATACAAACCGTAGAGCAGCGCTGCAACACGTTCTACATTCGCGCTGCCAACTGCGGCAGTCGCTACGAGATTTTCCAACAGTTGAAGGAATGGAAAAACGTTGAGATTGGCTATGAGAAATGCGATGTCACATCCATCAGCATGGACAGCTTGATAGAAGGAAAGTCATACAGACTTGTCGTACAGCGTAGTCCTTTGAAAGACAAGGATGGCAAGCAACAGATGGATATGTTCGGAGTAATATACACATACCGCTGTATCCTCACCAATGACTGGGTGTTTACCGAGAAAGACATCATTACATTTTATAATGAGCGTGGGGCAAGTGAAAAGAACTTCGACATACAGAACAATGACTTTGGATGGTCACATCTGCCATTTTCCTTTATGGCTGAGAACATGGTTTTCATGATGGTTACTGCCATGCTGAAGAACTTCTATCTCTATCTCATCCGTAATATCAGTGAGAAGGTCAAGCCATTGAAAAAGACAAGCAGGCTGAAAGCCTTTATCCTGCATTTTGTCAGCGTTCCAGCAAAATGGGTGAGAACGGGAAGGCAGAACGTTCTGAACCTATATACAAATAAAACATACTACTCTGAAGTATTCCTTGAATAAACAGTATTTCTTTGTGGTGATATCATATTTCCCCATTGGGTTTGGATGGGGGATTTCATGCCTATGCAAGAACCAAGAACCCCAGAAAAATCCCAAATCAATGGATAAATACCAAAAAGTCACGTCAATATATAAAAGTAGATCGCAAAGAATAATGCTGCGGAATTGAGGTGTTATATGAGGTATAAGTTTTTCGTCCTTAAAAGAATCTGTTTTTATCCGATTGCGTTTAACCCTGTTCAAGTATTTTCTTGTCTGTCAAGAAATCCAAGAGTCCGACAGTTAATACTCGAGTTCGTCTTCCTTGCGGTGGATATCATCACCTACAATGACAATCTTACGGAAGTGGTCATTGATTGACAATAAAGGACGTCGCTCTTGCTGTTCCTTTTCTGGCGTAGGCATGTGAAAGGCTGACTGGATATACACTCTGTATGGAGGGCGGTTCACCACAAAGTCTACCTCCAACTGTTTTCTGACAAACTTACCGTTCTCATCCTTGCCACCAAGTTCAACCAATCCTACGTCCACATTATATCCTCGACTGCGAAGCTCATTATAGATAATGTTTTCCATAATGTGCGTTTCCTCTTGTTGGCGATAGTTGAGAATGGCAGCACGTATGCCGATGTCTGCGAAGTAGTATTTCGTCTCGGTACTGATATATTTTCTTCCTTTCACATCATAGCGCAAAGCTTCTTCTATCAAGAAAGAGTCTTTCAGATAGTCAATGTATTGTTTTATAGTGTCTCTTTTTATGGTTACCCCTTGTGAAGATTGAAAAGTATTGGCTATTCTCGTTGGATTGGTTGACGAACCAATGCCCGAGGCTATTACACGCACCAATTCCTTCATTCCTTCAGAATTACGCAGATGGTTGCGCTCAATTACGTCACGCAGATAGGTAGTTTCATACAGACCACGCAAATAGTCTGTTTTCTTTTCTTCCGTTTCAAGCAAAGCCACCTGTGGCAGTCCTCCAAAAGTATAGTAATCCAACCAAGCTTTGCGTATATCTCCAACAATACCACTAAAGTATTCGTCAAAGGTGAGAGGCCATATGCGTGTCTCGTCCTCTTGCTCGGAACTCAGTCACAACATCACTTGATAGGAAGCGAGAGTTTGAGCCCGACACATCCACATCTACATTCCTCATGTGTGTCAAGCTAAGAATAACCTCCACAAATTCTTCTACCAACTGTACCTCGTCCAAGACTATATAATAAGGTTTGCCATCATCCACAACCTTTGAATCTATATAGTCGAGCAAGGTATCAGGCTTCCTCAACCGCCTGTTTCGGAAATCATCAAGTTGTATCTCAATGATGTGACTATCAGTTACCCCATGTTCCAACAGCCAGTTATGCAGATGTCAAACAGCAGGAAAAGACTTTCACATCGTCGACACCTTTTATAATCTTCCTGAGTCCATTCCACGTCGCTGCGATAAGTTCATCAAATATTTCTTACGTTCAAATATCATATTAGAGTACTATTTCTGATATTAGTATCATATTTTACACCACAAAGATAACTTTTATTTCGAAAATACGCATAACCAATGGGCTTTACGTTTAAAGTATAAAAATGTGATAAAACAGTATGATAGGCTACATTTCTATTGGTTTCTTATAGAATAAAAGGATGATTGGCAATCATATTCTTTAAAAGGTAGTCGTTTCAACCATGTCCCCTTCACAAATTTCGTCATATATAGCTTCTATTCACCACATTACGGGGTCGGTTTAAAACGCCCCTTCCAACCCTTATTTCGTGATTCCTGATGTATTGAAAGTTAAATACGTTAAATCTTCACCTTTTCGTATCTAATCAGAATCCATACGGTCACTTTTCTACCGTTTAGAGCGTATAACATTGATAATCAACTAATAATAGATACAGCGATTGTGGCTATCCCGAGCACCTGTCATTCCCAATAGTGTTACGACAATAGGTATGACTTTAGCGGATACTAACCTGCAAAAAGTACATATCGGAGATAGTGTTAAGGCTATAGGAGAATACGCATTTGATAACTGTACCAGTATAACACAGATTTCAAGTGAGGCAGTCGTACCTCCAACCTGTGAATCGGTGTTTTTACCGACATTAATAAATCTAAATAAACTTTTGTTTCTAAGAATAGTCTTGACATATAAACAAGCAGACCAATGGGAAGATCTTAATAGAGGTTGTAGTACTGGCATTTACAAAGCACTGTCTTATAATAAGCTAGGCTTGCTGATAGATGGAGACAATACGACTGGAGCTTAAAGACGGCTATGTAAAGCAAGCACTGACTAGTGTGCTATGAAATCCAATAGATGCTACCTATCCTGTCAATGGTATCTCTGTATCTTCTTGACGCAGGTTCTTCGATTGGTTATATGCTGTATTTCAGAAATTAAAAGTTATCTTTGTGGTGTAAAATATGATACTAATATCAAAAATAGTACTCTAATATGATATTTGAACGTAAGAAATATTTGGATGAACATCGCAGGACGTGGGAATGGACTGTGAAGATTATAACAGGTGTCCAGACGATGTGGAGAGTCTTTCCTGCTGTTTGACATGCTGGCATAACTGCTGTTGGAACATGGGGTAACTTAGTAGTCCCATCATTGAGATACAACTTGATGATTTCCGAAACAGGCGGTTGAGGAAGCCTGATACCTTGCTCGACTATATAGATTCAAAGGTTGTGGATGATGGCAAACCTTATTATATAGTCTTGGACGAGGTACAGTTGGTAGAAGAATTTGTGGAGGTTATTCTTAGCTTGACACACATGAGGAATGTAGATGTGTATGTGTCGGGCTCAAACTCTCGCTTCCTATCAAGTGATGTTGTGACTGAGTTCCGAGGTAGAGGGGACGAGATACGCATATGGCCTCTCACCTTTGACGAATACTTTAGTGGTATTGGTGGAGATATACGCAAAGCTTGGTTGGATTACTATACTTTTGGAGGACTGCCACAGGTGGCTTTGCTTGAAACGGAAGAAAAGAAAACAGACTATTTGCGTGGTCTGTATGAAACTACCTATCTGCGTGACGTAATTGAGCGCAACCATCTGCGTAATTCTGAAGGAATGAAGGAATTGGTGCGTGTAATAGCCTCGGGCATTGGTTCGTCAACCAATCCAACGAGAATAGCCAATACTTTTCAATCTTCATAAGGGGTAACCATAAAAAGAGACACTATAAAACAATACATTGACTATCTGAAAGACTCTTTCTTGATAGAAGAAGCTTTGCGCTATGATGTGAAAGGAAGAAAATATATCAGTACCGAGACGAAATACTACTTCGCAGACATCGGCATACGTGCTGCCATTCTCAACTATCGCCAACAAGAGGAAACGCACATTATGGAAAACATTATCTATAATGAGCTTCGCAGTCGAGGATATAATGTGGACGTGGGATGTTGGTTTGGTGGCAGGATGAAACAAGTTTGTCTGAAAACGAGTTGGTGAACTTTGTGGTGAACCGCCCTCCATACAGAGTGTATATCCAGTCAGCCTTTCACATGCCTACGCCAGAAAAGGAACAGCAAGAGCGACGTCCTTTATTGTCAATCAATGACCACTTCCGTAAGATTGTCATTGTAGGTGATGATATCCACCGCAAGGAAGACGAACTCGGAGTATTAACTGTCGGACTCTTGGATTTCTTGACAGACAAGAAAATACTTGAACAGGGTTAAACGCAATCGGATAAAAACAGATTCTTTTAAGGACGAAAAACTTATACCTCATATAACACCTCAATTCCGCAGCATTATTCTTTGCGATCTACTTTTATATATTGACGTGACTTTTTGGTATTTATCCATTGATTTGGGATTTTTCTGGGGTTCTTGGTTCTTGCATAGGCATGAAATCCCCCATCCAAACCCAATGGGGGATATGATATCCACAAAGAAATACTGTTTATTCAAGGAATACTTCAGAGTAGTATGTTTTATTTGTATATAGGTTCAGAACGTTCTGCCTTCCCGTTCTCACCCATTTTGCTGGAACGCTGACAAAATGCAGGATAAAGGCTTTCAGCCTGCTTGTCTTTTTCAATGGCTTGACCTTCTCACTGATATTACGGATGAGATAGAGATAGAAGTTCTTCAGCATGGCAGTAACCATCATGAAAACCATGTTCTCAGCCATAAAGGAAAATGGCAGATGTGACCATCCAAAGTCATTGTTCTGTATGTCGAAGTTCTTTTCACTTGCCCCACGCTCATTATAAAATGTAATGATGTCTTTCTCGGTAAACACCCAGTCATTGGTGAGGATACAGCGGTATGTGTATATTACTCCGAACATATCCATCTGTTGCTTGCCATCCTTGTCTTTCAAAGGACTACGCTGTACGACAAGTCTGTATGACTTTCCTTCTATCAAGCTGTCCATGCTGATGGATGTGACATCGCATTTCTCATAGCCAATCTTAACGTTTTTCCATTCCTTCAACTGTTGGAAAATCTCGTAGCGACTGCCGCAGTTGGCAGCGCGAATGTAGAACGTGTTGCAGCGCTGCTCTACGGTTTGTATGATTTCCTTTGAGAACGACCCGCAGTCAGCACGGAAACGCTCTATTACCACACCAAGTTCTGAGCTTACACGGTCCATTATGCGACGGAGCGTGTCCTCCTGATGGAATCTCACATTGGTGTTTCCGTCATGATTCTCACCTCCGACTATGATTCCCCCAATGGAAGCCCAACCAGGGAAATAGCCAAAGTCCTGCTTGTAAGAATACTTTGCATCGAACTTGTTGGCTGAAACAAACTGGTGGTCAAAGTCCAGGTCAACATGACTGCCCACCTTTATAAGCCCCATTCTCCGTATCATCCGTAAAAGTAAGGTATTCAACTTTTCTGCCGTGTTGAAACTATACGACTTGCCGGAGGTCTCGCTCTTATAGACAATATTTTCCTCGGCAAGCTCCTTTAGTCCGCGCCCCACAGTGTCGGCACCGGGTAACAGCGTATCAGGTCTCTGCCTGAACTGCCCAATAAGCGCATTGATGTCCTCAAGGCAATCTCCACCACAAAGGTAACTGAAGAAGAGCGAGCCGAAAATACTTCCATGGCTGAATGCTTTGCCACTACTTCCACGTTTGCCCAATACAGATTCGGTAAGTTTTTCAAAGCCAAGCTTTGAGAAAACGTCCATAATATGATAATCTCCGAGAGAAGGTGATATTCTCGTTTTAATTGCTACCTTGTCGCTTTTTGTTTACTTGTTGTGTTAGAGCCAGGAACAAATACGCACACTTGTTTGTTGATGATGTCATAGCGCAGGACAATGCCGCTAAGACAGAAGGTGTCGAGTTTACTGCAGCTCTGCTCGATGAAATATCCAAGGAATTGAACAAGTCTTTGGAATCAGCCCCTGAGCCTAAGACAAAAGGAGAGAAGCAGGCTGTTAGAACCAAGGAAAAACAGCTTAAAGAGCTTGAGAAGAAACGTAATAAACTCCAGGAGTATGACCAACAACTTGAGGTTATGGGAGAGAGAAACTCCTACAGCAAGACCGACCCTGATGCCACGTTTATGCACATGAAGGAGGATGCTATGCAGAACGGACAGACTAAGCCTGGATATAATCTGCAGATAGCAACTGAGAACCAGTTTATCACCAACTTTGCACTCTATGCTAACCGTACAGACACGCTCACACTTTCTTCTTTCTTGGAGTCTTTCAAATCACGCTATCATCGTTATGCCAAGACTGTCGTAGCCGATTCAGGGTATGGCTCCGAGGAGAACTATCTGTTCATGGACATACATAATATGGAAGCCTATGTGAAGTATAACTACTTCCATAAAGAGCAGCGTCCACGCTACACACCTAACCCATTCAGTCCCGCAAGCCTTTATTATAATAAGGAACAGGATTTCTACGTCTGCCCTATGGGACAGCATATGAAGCGTATGAGGCTGAGCGTTCCCCTAGCCTCTATTGGATTCGTTGCCCTAGCGTACGTTATCAGGCAGAACTGCCGATGGTGTTGATCCGTTGAAAGGCCATGTTTTAAGGCAGAGAGACAGAGGGTTATGAAGTAAACCACCAACCACGGCACTATAAACAAAAAGGCACGGGAACTACTGACCTCGGAAGAAGGCATCAAGCATCGAGGACGAAGGTGCATAGAACCTGAAGCTGTTTTTGGACAAACAAAATATAATAAAGCCTATAAGAGGTTTAGGCATTTTGGAAAAGACAAGGTCAATATGGACTTTGCCTTCTTTGCTATAGCCTTTAACATAGGGAAAATGTGTAGAAAACCAATCTAGGAAACTAAAGCTTTTGAGTTTTTGTACTCAGTGCTATAAAGTTTATATAGGATTAAGTCCAACAAATCATTTTATATGAAATTAGCAGCATAGTGTAGTAAATAATGAATTATGTGGTGAGGTAGAAGAAAAAAAGAGGTGTGTCAATTTTGACACACC
>BNJV01002257.1_pt1 | contig 14234 bp, 26 predicted proteins | sample 8540591 | NCBI WGS metagenome assembly BNJV01 (sample SAMD00202457, study PRJDB9452) | human saliva metagenome | host: Homo sapiens
GGTGATTGATGCCATGAGGAAAGAATTGGCTTCTGTGGCCTAATGTGCTGAACTGCTTGGCAAATCGTTTCCCAATTTTTATAGTGGATTAACTTTTAAACCAGTACGGCGTTGCCTCGCCTTAGCTCTAAGAGAACGATTCTCTAAGGTGCTGAAGCACCAAGTGAATCGGTTCCGTACTATCTGTACTGTCTGCTGCTTCGTCGCCTTGTCCTGATTTAAATTTAATCCACTATATATCATTTCGGGCTTGATTGCCTTGCTCTGCCTTGAAGCCTATCCGCCCCAACTACGCCGATAACAAAAGGTCGTCTGAAAACCAAAAATCCGGTTTCAGACGACCTTTCTTCATTTCAATACGCTTATTTTTCCATTTTCAAGCCGAAGTGCAGGTAGGCGCGTTCGGTGGCCATTCTGCCGCGCGGGGTACGTTGCAGGAAGCCTTGTTGGATGAGGTAGGGTTCGATAACGTCTTCGATGGTGTCCGTGGATTCGCCGATGGCGGCGGCAACATTATCAAGGCCGACGGGACCGCCGCTGAATTTGTGCAGGATGGCTTCGAGGAATTTTCTGTCCATGACGTCCAAACCTTGCGCGTCCACATCCAGCATACTTAAAGCGGCATCGGCAATGGCGGCATCAATTACGCCGTTGTTTTTCACATCGGCAAAATCGCGTACGCGGCGCAGCGAGGCGGTTGGCGATGCGGGGCGTGCCGCGGCTGCGTTTGGCGACTTCATTGCGCCTTCTTCGCCCATGTCGAGTTGCAGTAATTGTGCGGAACGGCTGACGATGGTGGCAAGGTCTTGATTTTGGTAAAACTCCAAGCGGGCAACGATACCGAAGCGGTCGCGCAGTGGGTTGGTCAGCATACCTGCGCGGGTGGTCGCGCCGACGAGCGTAAAGGGCGGCAGGTCGATTTTTGACGGAACGGGCGGCAGGGCCTTCGCCTATCATGATGTCGAGTTGGTAGTCTTCGAGCGCGGGGTAGAGGATTTCTTCGACGACGGGGCTGAGGCGGTGGATTTCGTCGATAAACAATACGTCGTGCGGCTCGAGGTTGGTCAGAAGGGCGGCAAGGTCTCCGGCGCGTTCGAGTACGGGGCCGCTGGTTTGGCGCAGGTTGACGCCCAGCTCTTTGGCGATGATGTGTGCCAACGTGGTTTTTGCCCAGCCCGGGCGGGCCGAAGAGCAGGGTGTGGTCTAGGGCTTCGCCGCGTTTTTTGGCGGCTTGGATGAAGATGGCGAGCTGTTCTTTGGCTTTGTCTTGTCCGATATAGTCGTCCAGCGTTTTAGGGCGCAGGGCGCGCTCGAGCAGCTCTTCCTGCGAGGAGATGCTTTGTGCGGTGATGATGCGCTGGGGCTGGGCGGCGGTCAGGTTGTCGGTTTGCAGCATGGGTTTTCCGATGAGTCAGGGGTCGTCTGAAAAGCGGTTTGCCGTTTTCAGACGACCTTTTTGAAAAGGGGTTTAGCCGCGTGTTTCGCGCCAAACAAGGTAATCGCGCAGGGGCGGCATGGGCGGGTTGATGCGGTGGGGGCAGATGCCTGTGGTGTCTTCGTCGTCACTGTCGATGTGGTAGGCGTTGGGGTCAAAGCGCACCTGCTGCATCACCGCCTGCGTCAATGCCTGCGCCTGAACGACGTCGAAGGTGAATTTTTCGAGGATTTCGTTCAGCAGGCGGATTTCGCCTTCGCTGAATTCCTACGCTGTGTTTGAGGATGAGGCGTTGTAATCTTCGTTGTTGATTTTGGGCAATAAATCGGTTTGTAGGGTCATGGTTTTTTTATATTTGTAACGAAATGGCTGAGAGGCAGATTATAGCGGATATGGTGGCGGCTGTTTCAAAGGTCGTCTGAAAGTTGACGGGCTTTAGCGGATGCTGGGATAAACCTGTTCAATTCAGTATTGATTATCTGAGCATCACGGCTGTCAAAAATCGCCGATAAGTATGGTTTTTCCTGATAATCGAAAGACCATGCGCCTTGTTTGCATTTTTGGATATGTAAGATATTGGGGATATCGTTTTTTGGTTGTTTTATACCATTTTTGGTAGTAGTTTTTGTTTGGGTACTCAGCTTCCCTTCCTCTTGCAACAGGAGCTTTGGGAATATTGTCACGAAACTGCCATTCGGAAATTTCTGATAGCGGAAAAACTACGCCAACGTCCAATGGAGAACAAGGTGTATCCATGAGACAGGGTATGGTTACGGATCTTGATGTTTTCACGTACGAAAAGTTGCCAGAGAAGGCTGTAAACCAGTGAGCCGACTAGGTAGAAAGTAAAAAGTATATGGATAAGAATTATTATTGGATCAGTGAAATAATGCTCTTCAAGGTAAAACGGCGCGATGCATGTAATAGCAAAGGAAAATATAAGAAATAGAGCGGTAAAACCGATTTCTGAGAGTCATGTACAACACGCGCAGAAACAGTAATGCCGTCGGGCGCGTGTTCGATTTTATAACGTGAGGATGTCATTAAGAGCTTCCTATTTTTCTGTCTTATACGCTTTTTGCAAAGGAGCGACTTTGCGCCAACCGCGCCCGGTCGATTTCTTCGGCGATAAGGTGCGCTTTTTCCTGCGCGCGGCATTCGGCGGCGATTTTGCCCTGAATCCACTTGGTTGGCGGCTTCGAGCAGGGCGAGCCAGTGCGCGCGTTGCGGGTAGGGGGCGTTTTCGCGGTTCAGACGACCTTGTTTGTCGGCAATGCAGACGTTCAGGGCGGCGGCGAAGCGTTCGGGTCGTCTGAAAGCGTCGGTTTTTTTCAAAACGGTTAAGATGGTTTTGTTTTTGAGCTGCCCGACTTGGTGGAACATGATGTGCCAGCGGCAGACAAGTTCGGCAAGCTCGGCGCAGTGTCTCGGCGCGCGCAACTTCTGATTGACTTCGCGCACGGGTTCGACGCCGTTGAGGTCGTGTCCGTGGTGTTTGGGCAGGATTTCGGGCGGGGTTTTGGCTTTGCCCAAATCGTGCAGCAGGGCGGCGTAGCGTTCGCAGCGTCAGACCCATATCGGCGGCGCGTTGCAGCACCATCAGCGTATGGATGCCGCTGTCGATTTCGGGATGATAGTCGGCGCGTTGCGGTACGCCGAAGAGGGCATCGACTTCGGGCAGTAAGACTTTGAGCGCACCGCATTCGCGCAATACTTCAATCATTCTTCGGGGATTTTTCCATCAAACCTTTCGCCAACTCCCTGCCAGACGCGTTCGGCGACTAAAGCATCCGCTTCGCCGTTTTCCACCATCTGCCGCATCAGCCTCATGGTTTCTTCAGCGATTTCAAACCCGTAGCGCGCGGCAAAAGCGGGCGGTACGCAGGATGCGGACGGGGTCTTCGGCAAAGGCGGGGAAACGTGGCGCAAAATGCCCGCTGCCAAATCCCTGTTGTCCGCCGAAGGGTCGATGATGAGGTCGTCTGAATCCTGCGCCATCGCGTTGATGGTCAGGTCGCGGCGCATCAAATCCTGCTCCAGCGTAACGTCTTTGTCGGCGTGGAAACTGAAACCGGCATAGCCTTGGCGGTTTTACGTTCGGTACGGGCGAGGGCGTATTCTTCGTGGGTTTCGGGGTGGAGGAACACGGGAAAATCTTTGCCGACCGGCTGGAAGCCTTGCGCCAGCATGGTTTGTGCGTCAGCGCCGACGACCACCCAGTCGCGGTCTTTAACGGGCAAACCTACAAAAGATAATCGCGGACGGCGCCGCCGACGAGGTAGGTTTTGATGGTGTGGTTTTTCTGAGTCATTGAATTGGTCTTTGGCACAATCAGAATGTATAGTGGATTAACTTTAAACCAGTACGGTGTTGCCTCGCCTTAGCTCAAAGAGAACGATTCTCTAAGGTGCTGAAGCACCAAGTGAATCGGTTCCGTACTATTTGTACTGTCTGCGGCTTCGTCGCCTTGTCCTGATTTAAATTTAATCCACTATATTTGAATAAAGGTCGTCTGAAAAAACGGTTTGGCGAAATTCACTCTTTATTCTAGCGAAACGCGTTGCACCTCGTTTTCAGACGACCTTGTGGCAAAACGTAAGGTTTATTTTGCCGCTTTGTTGCTGTCGATAATCTTCAGTCCGGCTGAAACCAGGCTGCCGATGTCGGCGACGTTGGCAGGCATAATCAGCGTGTTGCTTTCTTTTGCCAAATTGCTGAAGGCAGCGACATATTGCTCGGCAACTTTCAGGTTGACGGCTTCGGAACCGCCCTCTGAACGGACTGCCTCGGCGATTTTGCGGATGGCGTCGGCGTTGGCTTTGCGCAACCAGACGCAGGGCTTCGGCTTCACCTTGTGCGCGGTTGATGCGGGCGATTTTTCGCCGTTTGACGCATTGATGGCAGCTTGCGCTTCACCTTCGGACTGTTGGATTTCCGCTTCACGCTGACCGCTGCGCAAGGTTGATTTGCTCGATTTTGCGGCCTTCGGATTCGGGCGATGCGGGCGCGTTTTTCACGTTCGGCAGTAATTTGCGCCTGCATAGAACGCAGGATTTCTTGCGGCGGAACCAAGTCTTTGATTTCGTAACGCAATACTTTCACACCCCATGCGCCTGCCGCTTCGTCGAGAGCGGAAACGACGATGCTGTTGATTTCGTCGCGTTCTTCAAACGTTTTGTCCAACTCCATGCGGCCGATAACCGAACGCAGCGTGGTTTGGGCAAGCTGGGTGATCGCCATGATGTAGTTACTGGAGCCGTAGGAAGCGAGTTTCGGGTCAGGTGACTGAAGTAGATGATGCCGTCAACGGTAAGCTGGGTGTTGTCGCGGGTAATACAGACTTGGCTGGGAACGTCCAAAGGCACTTCTTTCAGCGAGTGGCGGTAGGCGACGCGGTCAACGAAAGGAATCAGAATGTTCAGACCGGCGGTCAGCGCGTTGTGAAATCTGCCGAGGCGTTCAACGACGTAAACTTCCCTGCTGTGGCACGACGATAAAGGCTTTGAAGCCGAAAATTACAACGACAAGCAACAGGATGACGGGGAAACTGTATAAAAATTCCATTGTTTTTCCTTATGCGGTGAGAGCAAAGATTAATATTAATAGATGAATATTTTTCAGGAAGGGTAATCAATTCGCCCATGATGCTCCCTTTTCGATTTTATCAATCAATTTAAACGAATGAGTAAAACATTACCGTTTTTACCGGTAATCACGGCGGTAGAGGTCGTCTGAACGGCATCGGCATTTTCAGCCTGCGCCTGCCAGTGCGTTCCCCGATAAGCAACTTCATAGCAATCGCCGTGAAGGCGGCGGAGGATTTGAACGGTCTGTCCGATGTCCAAAATCATCGTTCAATTCTTGGCGGGGTGCAGTTTTTGAATTTACCGTGTACCACCCAGATGCCGACGGCGGACAAAACGGCTGCCGCAGCGACGGCAATCGAATTATTACCGGTCAGCCAATACACCAATCCCGCGCCGAATAAAGCCGCGCTGACAAACCAAGAGATATACAGTACCGACAAACAGCTCGACAATCAGGACGGCGGCGGCAACGATAAACCAAGTAGTCATATAGATTCCTTAAGATTCGGGTGGGACAGACTCAATCATAACGGCACAAAGGCTGACTGACAATTCAATCATGACAATATTTTATTTGATACGTCCGGAGGAAATGGAAGGTCGGCAGAAAAGGCGTCATCTCCATTTTGCTGCGTTATAACTCATTTTTCACGATCATGAAGGCATCAATATGCAAACCTGGCACGAAGCAATCGGCTCGGAAAAAGTCCGAACCCTATTTCCAACACATCATCGAAACCGTCAAAAAGAGCGCGGCATGGGGCGGATTATCTACCCGCCTGCCGAAGACGTGTTCAACGCCTTTAAAGCAACCGAATTCGGTAACGTCAAAGTCGTGATTTTGGGGCAAGACCCGTATCACGGCGCAGGACAGGCGCACGGGCTGGCGTTTTCCGTCCGCGAAGGCGTCGCCGTCCCACCCTCGCTGGTCAATATTTACAAAGAGCTGGCGGACGACATCGAAGGCTTCCGTATCCCGCAACACGGCTATCTGCAACATTGGGCGGAGCAGGGCGTTTTACTGCTCAATACCGTCCTGACCGTCCGCGCGGGACAGGCGCATTCCCATGCCACATTGGGTTGGGAGCGCTTTTACCGACGAGGTGGTCAACCAAATCAACCAAAAACCGCGAACACGTCGTCTTCATGCTTTGGGGCAGCCATGCGCAGAAAAAGGCGCGTTTATCGACCGCAGCCGCCATCTCGTTCTCAGCGCGCCACACCCCTCGCCGCTGTCAGCCTATCGCGGCTTTTTCGGCTGCAAACACTTTTCCCGCGCCAATGCCTATTTGCAGGAAAACGGGATAACGCCGATTGATTGGCAGGTATGAAATAGGTCGTCTGAAAACGGCGAGCCCGGCAAACCGAATAATCCACCCGCCGTCTGAACAAGCCTTCCTTTTTCAGACGATCCCTTTCCCAACCCCACAGGAGAACACTATGCAGGTAACGACTGCAGCCATTGTCAACGGCGAATTTGAAGACAAATACGGCAAACGCGGCAGTCAGTTTAGCCCGAACAATATGCCGACTTACTCCATTCCCTTTGAAATCAGCGGCGCGCCCGAAGGCACGAAATCCTTTGCCGTCGTTTTGGAAGATAAAGACGCCATTACCGCCAGCGGATTTGTGTGGACGCACTGGATGATTGCCAACCTCAAACGCACCTCCGTCGCCGAAAACGAAAGCCTGACCGCCACCGACTATACGCAAGGCGCAAACAGTTGGGCGAGCCTTTTTGGGTAAGTTGACATCGAAGAAGCCACAGGCTACGGCGGCATGTATCCGCCCAACTGCCGCCACCGTTACGAACTCATCGTTTACGCACTCGATACCGTATTAAACCTGCCGCGCGGCTTCCGCTTCAACGACCTGCATTTCGCCATGCAGGGACATATCTTGGACAGCGCAAGCGTAATGGGAACGTATGATGTATAAAGCCTAAGCCGCTTATTTGAAAAAAGGTCGTCTGAAAATTTTCAGACGACCTTTTGTTATCAATGATGGCCGCAACCGCCGCCATGACTTTCGCGCAATGCTTCGGCAGCCTGCTCGTCGGCGTGGTAGCTTGAGCGGGACCATGGCGCCGATGGCGGCGTTGGTGAAGCCCAGTTCGTATGCTTCTTTTTCAAAGATTTTGAACTGGTCGGGCGTGACATAGCGCAAGACCGGCAGGTGTCCGTCTGAAGGTTGAAGGTACTGGCCGATGGTAATCATCTCGATATTGTGCGCCCGCATGTCGCGCATGATTTCGCGCACGTCTTCGTCTGTCTCGCCCAAGCCGACCATGATGCCGGATTTGGTCGGGATGTGCGGCATCATTTCTTTTATAGCGGCGTAGCAGGTCAAGGGAGTGTTGATAGTTGGCACCCGGACGGGCTTTTTGTACAGGCTCGATGGGTTTTCCAAATTGTGGTTCATCACGTCGGGCGGGGTTTCGGCAGCGATTTTTCAGTGCGATATCCAAGCGGGCCGCGGAAGTCGGGAACGAGGATTTCGATTTTGGTGTTCGGACTGGTTTCACGGATGGCTTTGATGCAGTCGGCGAAATGCTGTGCACCGCCGTCGCGCAGGTCGTCGCGGTCAACGGAGGTGATGACGACGTAACGCAGGTTCATGGCTTTGACGGATTCTGCGAGGTGTTTCGGTCTCGTCGGGGGTCGAGCATATTCGGGCGGCCGTGTCCTACGTCGCAGAACGGGCAGCGGCGGGTACAAATGTCGCCCATAATCATGAAGGTCGCCGTGCCTTTGCTGGAAACATTCGCCGATATTCGGACAGGAGGCTTCTTCGCAAACGGTGTGCATTTTTTGCTCACGCAAAATATCTTTGATTTCAAAGAATTTACGTGACGGCAGCTTGGCGCGTATCCATTCGGGCTTTTTCAGTTTTTCCTGAAGGGGGACGACTTTGATGGGGATGCGGGCGGTTTTGTCCGCGCCTTTGAGTTTTGACGCCGCGTTTGGGATCGTCAACTTTGATTTCGCTCATTAATTGTTCGCTTTCGGTGTGAGTTGTGTCTCGAGGTGTGCGGTCAGTTTTTGCGCAACTTCGTCCAAGGTGGGACAGGGTTGGACAAAATCCGCGATTTGTGTCATTTCCATGCCGGCATAGCCGCAGGGATTGATGTGGGTAAACGGGCTTAAGTCCATGTTTGCGTTTAATGCCAGGCCGTGATAGACGGAACCGTCTTTGATGCGCAAGCCGAGTGAGGCGATTTTGCGCTCACCGACATAAACGCCGGGGCGTTTCGGGTCTGCCGCCGCTTCGATTCCGTATTCCGCCAACGTGGCGATGATGCTGTTTTCAAGCGCGGAAACGATGTTGCGGACGCTGGTTTTGCGTCGTTTGAAGTTGATCATGGTGTAGATGACCAACTGGCCGGGACCGTGATAAGTGATTTGTCCGCCCCGGTCGATTTGGACGACGGGATGTCGTCGTGAATCAGAAGGTGTTCCGGTTTTGGCCTGCCAGCCCTTGTGTGAAGACGGGCGGATGCTCGACCACCCATAATTCGTCTTCGGTATGTTCGTCGCGGGCTGCGTTGAACGCTTTCATGGCTTCGGAAAAGTCGGTTGGTACTCGACCATGCCTTTCTGCACGATTTTCATATCAGTACACCACTTTCACCATTTCGTGATCGGTCAGGGCGCGGTAGATTTTGTCCAGTTGCTCTTTGCTTTCGACGTTTACTTTGACGGTTGCGCCGGTATAGTTGCCCTTGCTGCTTTGACGGGTGGTAATGTGGTGGGGTTCGGTATCGGTGCGTGCTGGCGGACGGTTTCTAAGATATCAAATTCGGGATGCGCGTTGCCCATGACTTTGATGGGGAATTGGCAGGGGAATCTCGATGAGTGAGGTTTGGTCGGTCATGGCTGACTCCTGATGTGCTGATGCCGAGAGGTCGTCTGAAAAGTTTCAGCCTTTCAGACGACCTCGAACGGCGTATATTTTTATCGCAAAAAGTTGCTGATAAAAAAATAGAAGCGTACATCGGCTTTTTCAAGTCTTGAAATACGCTTTTCCATCCCAATTTAAGGCACATTCCGAATTTATTACCAAGTAGAGAACAATATGCCGACAAAAGAAAAACATTTTGAGGAATACAGCGCACTGGCAACCCTGCCTTTACGCGATGTCGTCGTTTATCCGCATATGGTGCTGCCGCTGTTTGTAGGCCGCCCGAAATCCATTGCGGCATTGGAAGCGGCAATGGCGAATGACGATCCGGTGTTTTTGCTGGCGCAAATCGACCCGAACACCGAAGATCCGACGGCGTCCGATTTGCACCGTACAGGTACGGTCGCGCAGGTTTTGCAGGTGTTGAAGCTGCCTGACGGCACGGTAAAAGTGTTGGTCGAAGGTATCCGGCGCGGCAGGGTGTTGACCATTGAAGAGAGTGGCGGATTGTTCCTGTCACATGTTGAAGCTGTCAACGAGTATGCGGATGCGGACAATCCCGATATTGAAGCCATTCGCCGCACGCTGCTTACCCAGTTTGACCAATACGCCAAGTTAAATAAAAATCCTGCCGAAATCATCAATACCATCAACGGTATCGATGATAACAGCCGTTTGGTGGACACGATTGCGGCGCATTTGCAGTTGAAACTGGAGCAGCGCCAACAGATTTTGGAAACTTTCGGCATTATTGGCCGTATGGAGTTTCTGCTTGCCCAGTTGGAATCCGAACTGGACATCATGCAGGTCGAAAAACGCATCCGCGGTCGCGTCAAACGTCAAATGGAAAAATCCCAACGTGAGTATTATCTGAACGAGCAAGTGAAAGCGATTCAGAAAAGAATTGGGCGAAGAAGACGAACGCGGCGAACTGGATGCGTTGGAAGCAAAAATCAAAGAAGCGGGCATGACCAAAGAAGCCGAAGAGAAATGTCTGTCCGAACTGAAAAAGCTCAAAAATGATGCCGCCTATGTCTGCGGAATCCACCGTGGTACGCAACTACATCGATACTTTTGCTTGAGCTGCCGTGGAAGAAAAATCCCGTGTCAGCAAAGACATCTGCCAAAGCCGATTTGGTATTGAACGCCGACCACTATGGCTGGAAAAAGTCAAAGAACGGATTTTTGAATACCTTGCCGTCCAAAAACGTATGGACAAGCCTCAAAGGTCCGATTCTGTGTTTGGTCGGTCCTCCGGGGTGGGTAAAAACCTCTTTGGGCGAATCCATTGCCCAAAGCAACAGGCCGCCAATATGTCCGCATGGCTTTTAGGGTGGCGTGCGCGACGAAAGCGAAATCCGCGGCCACCGCCGTACCTATATCGGCTCTATGCCCGGCAAAATCCTGCAAAACATGGCTAAGGCAGGCGTGAAGAATCCGCTGTTCCTGCTTGATGAAATCGACAAATTGGGCAGCGACTTCGAGGCGATCCTGCCAGCGCATTGCTTGAGGTGCTCGATCCTGAGCAAAAACAACAAGTTTGCCGATCATTGATGCGGAAGTGGATTACGATTTGAGCGATGTGATGTTTATCGCCACATCTAATAGCTTGAATATTCCGACCCCGTTGCTCGACCGCATGGAAATCATCCGTTTGTCCGGCTATACCGAAGACGAGAAAAATCAATATCGCCATGCAGTATCTCGTGCCAAAACAAATGAAACGCAACGGCGTGAAAGAAGGCGAGTTGGTCGTCGAAGAAAGTGCGGTACGTGATATCATCCGTTATTACACGCGTGAAGCCGGTGTACGTTCGCTCGACCGCGAGATTGCTAAAATCTGCCGTAAGGTGGTGATGCAGATTACCTTGAACGAAGATAAGAAGAGGTCGTCTGAAACCAAAAACCAGCAAAGCCAAGCCTAAAAGCGATTAAAAGTCAATGAGAAAAACCTGCATGACTACTTGGGCGTGCGCCGCTTCGATTACGGCGTTGCCGAAAGTGAAAACCGTATCGGACAGGTTACCGGTTTGGCGTGGACGGAAGTCGGCGGCGAATTGCTGACTGTCGAAGCCGTGGCGTTGCCGGGCAAGGGCGTGATCCAGTGTACCGGCCAGTTGGGCGACGTGATGAAGGAATCTGTGTCCGCGGCATGGTCTGTTGTCCGTTCCCGTGCAGAATCAGTGGGTTTGGCTCCTGATTTTTACGAGAAAAAAAGACATCCATGTTCACGTTCCCGAAGGTGCAACGCCGAAAGACGGCCCGAGCGCAGGTATCGCCATGACCTTGGCGATGGTGTCTGCCTTTACCAAAAATTCGGTGCGCGCCGATGTGGCAATGACAGGCGAAAATCACCTTGCGCGGCGAAGTCTTGCCAATCGGCGGTTTGAAGGAAAAACTGTTGGCTGCCTGCGCGGCGGCATCAAACACGTCCTGATTCCGAAAGACAACGTCAAAGACTTGGAAGAAATCCCTGAAAACGTGAAAAACCGGCCTGACCATCCATCCGGTCAAATGGATAGACGAAGTCCTCGCTTTGGGCTTGGAAAGCCAGCCGACACCTTTGGGTTGCGCCTTTAAGTACCGAAGAGGCGCAGGTTGAAGCCGCCAAACCTAAGTCAAGGGCGAAAGCGACCAAACACTGATTTTGTAAAAAATGTGTTGCAAAAGATGCGGGTTTGCCTTGGAAGCCTGTAAAATAGGGCAATTCCGCATTTTTTGCTTGACACGGTATTTTCAGAATTGCTATAAAGCGCAAAAGGTACTCAAAGTACGAAGCCCCGAGTATTCGGGCATTTCATTATTTTTCAACGATAGGAAGGGACTGATTGTGAATAAGTCTGAATTGATCGAAGCAATTGCTCAAGAAGCCGGCATTTCTAAAGCTGCCGCCCAAAAAGCTCTGGATGCCACTACCAATGCTGTAACCAACGCTCTGAAAAAAGGCGACACCGTAACTCTGGTCGGTTTCGGTACTTTCTACGTTGGTGAGCGCGCAGAGCGTCAAGGCCGCAACCCTAAAACTGGCGAGCCTCTGACCATCGCTGCCGCTAAAACTCCTAAATTCCGTGCCGGTAAAGCATTGAAAGATGCCCTGTAAGCATAGATAGGGCATTAAGCCTGATAAAAATCGACTCTGATATAGGAGTCGATTTTTATTTTGTGCTGTTTTTGTACATTTAACATAGAAATAAATCTAGAAATAAATCGAATAAAATTTGTGAGCAATGCTGCCTTGTGCTGTTATGTTCATGGTTTTTGAGATGTTCGGAAGAATTTTTGCCGTCATGAATTAGGCGGAAGCGATACATTTCCAGAAATGTCTTTTTGTTTGTTATACTTTCGGCGTTTAACTTTTGCAAATTGTTTATAAGGAGCGCAAAATGGCAGATTTTAATAAAAATCTTGACGCCGGGTGATGTCGATGGCGGCATTATTAATGTTGTGAACGAAATTCCTGCAGGCAGCAATCATAAAATCGAATGGAACCGCAAATTAGCGGCTTTCCAACTCGACCGTGTTGAACCTGTAATTTTTTCCAAACCTACAAACTACGGTTTTATCCCTCAGACTTTAGACGAAGATGGCGATGAATTGGATGTCTTGTTGGTGACAGAGCAGCCATTGGCAACCGGCATTTTTCTGGAAGCGCGCGTCATTGGCGTGATGAAATTTGTTGATGATGGCGAGGTTGACGATAAAATCGTTTGCGTTCCTGCCGACGACCGCAACAATGGCAATGCGTACAAAACATTGTCTGATTTGCCGCAACAATTAATCAAGCAAATCGAATTCCATTTCAACCACTACAAAGACTTGAAAAAGCAGGTACGACCAAAGTCGAATCCTGGGGGTGATGTTGAAGAAGCGAAACAAGTCATTAAAGAATCGATTGAGCGTTGGAATAAACAAGCTTAATTGAGATCAACAAGCAAAAGGTCGTCTGAAAATATTTTTCGGACGACCTTTTTGTTTTATGACTATGGCGCGAGCTTGGCGTTTGCCTGTTTGGCAGGGGAATTTTTTTGGTATGATTGCCCTTATATTTTTCTATTGATAGGTTTGCACTATGTCTGTCTATACAAGTGTTTCTGATGAAGAAATGCGGGCGTTTTTGACCCAATACGATTTGGGCGGTTTTGTATCGTTGCAGGGAATTGCGCAGGGGATTACAAACAGCAATTATTTTTGACCACCACGACGGGGCGTTACGTTTTAACGGTATTCGAGGTATTGAAGCAAGAGGAGTTGCCGTTTTTCTGGAATTGAGCCGGCATCTGAGTAGCAATGGCGTGGCTTGTCCTGCTCCGATTGTACGCAAGGATGGTAAGCTGGATTCTGTCTTGGTGGGCAAACCTGCCTGTCTGGTTACTTGCCTGAATGGCTCGGATACCGGCTGGGCAACGGAAATGCAATGCTTCAATACAGGGGCCATGTTGGCAAAAATGCATATTGCCGGACAAAGTTTCCCGCAAAAAAATGGTCAATCCGCGTTACGACCGTTGGTGGCATGATGCTTGCAGTCAGCTTTTACCGGTATTGAGTGAAGATGATGCGGCTTTGCTGCAAAAAGGAGATTGCTGATTTAGATGGTAATCTGGGTAATCATCTGCCTTCAGGCATTATCCATGCCGATTTGTTTTAAGGATAATGTTTTATTGGATGGTGAGAAGGTGGCAGGCTTTATCGATTTTTACTATGCCTGCAACGGAAATTTTATGTATGACCTGGCCATTGCCGTCAATGACTGGGCAAGAACAGCGGAGAACAAGCTGGATAGTTCCTCACAAGACGCTTTTATCAGGGGGTACGAAAGCATCAGGCCTTTGTCTGATGAAGAACGCGAATATTTCCCGATTGCCCAAAAGGGCGGGCTGTATCCGGTTTTTGGGTGTCGCGTCTTTTAGACTTTCACTTTCCGCAAAACCGGTGAAATGACGTTTATTAAAGATCCCAATGCTTTTTAGAGATTTGTTGCTGAGTTTTGAATTGATGCATATGCAGGTAGTGAATTAATACTTGGTATTTGAAATGTAATGTATAGTGGATTAACTTTAAACCAGTACGGCGTTGCCTCGCCTTAGCTCAAAAGAGAACGATTCTCTAAGATGCTGAAGCACCAAGTGAATCGGTTTCGTACTATTTGTACTGTCTGCGGCTTCGTCGCCTTGTCCTGATTTAAAGTTAATCCACTATATATTTGGTCTTAAAACTGCACCCGAAGCTGGATGGGATGTCCGACTTTTTAGGGTGCAGTTTTATTTTTCAGACGACCTTTTCAGTCTTTCTTCTTCAAGCGATGGCTGACGGTA
>BNJV01000584.1_pt1 | contig 14162 bp, 24 predicted proteins | sample 8540591 | NCBI WGS metagenome assembly BNJV01 (sample SAMD00202457, study PRJDB9452) | human saliva metagenome | host: Homo sapiens
GATTTAGAAGTGGGAGATGGAAAAACATTCGAATTGCATAATTAAAAGACAAAAAGACTATGTAATTTACATAGTCTTTTTTCTTTGACAAAAATTCGACCGATTCACAATCGCTATTCATAAATAAACGGTAAAATACAAGAATAAAGTCTATTTCGCAACATGTTGTTGTAAAAGTACGAAAACTTGTTGCAACTAATATGTAATATTCAAGAATAATGTCGAGATTTATAATTAAAGTGCAAATAAATGATAGCGCTTTAATAGAAAGGAGTTTTTATGCTAAGCAAAAGACAATCCCGAATATTATCATTATTAGAAGAAAGCAAGCGTTACTTAACAGCAGAGGAAATAGCCCAAAGCACTGGCGTTTCAAAAGAGAACTGTACATTCAGAATTGAAGTCGATGGAAGAAGACTTAAATTCGATAGAAAAGATATTAATACGTAAACGAGGAATTGGCATTGCCATAGAGAATAAGAAGAATCTTGAGTCAAAAACATTCGAACTTAATTCGGATAAATCAAGATTGCAAGTAATAATGGAAAATTTATTATTTGGTGAAAAAAATCATCAGTTACAACCGATTGTCTGAACTCTTATTTGTAAGTAAAAGTTCAATTTCTAAAGAACTTGAGAAGGTTCAGAAAATTTTAGGAGGAATAGATTTAAAAAGTTCTGCAAAAGGGAGTTATTTAAATGGAGATGAAAGCCAATTAAGAGAAGCATATATACGTTTTAATCATTGGTTGTTTACTCAGTGTACGTCTAACAATACTTATTCTGAATGGTTAGGAAAACTAGAAGAATATTATTCAGAAAAACGTTGTAGCTGCGTGTAAAGATGTATTGATTAGTTATTTAAAAAAATAATTGGGATTTTTGTTTCTGAAGTATATGTACAAAGTCTCTTAAGTAGTTTAATTGTACAAACTTATCGAATGTATTGCGGGGAATTTGTAAAGTGTAAACCTTCAGGTATTGAGAGTGAAGAGGCGGTAAATCGCATATTAAATGAAGTATCAAATCGTTTGAACATAGATTTTTAACGAAATTGAAAAAGAATATTTTGCAGGAAAGCTTATCAGTTTCCGCTTTGAACCTGCTGCGAGTAAAGCGACTGAACAGCAGTTAGTACACCAAATAGTACTAGACATGTGTTCAGTATTGAAGTTAACAATAAATAACGATTGTGGAATTAAGGCAATGCTAGAAAATCATATGTTTTTCCATGCTTTATCGATTAAGAAATCATCAAAAATTGAAAATCCTTTTTGTGGATCAAATAAAAGAAGAGTATGGTGTGGTTTTTCCAAACAATCTGGATAGTACTACAAAAAAATATGAATCTCTATTAGGTGTTCAGTTTAATGATGAAGAAATTGCTTATTTAACAATTTATTTTTCAAACCTTTATAGAGGAAAAACAGAACAATCAAAAAGTTGTTGGTAGTTTGTCAATTAGGAGTTGCAACTTCAGAATTGATTATTAGAAAATTGATAAATTATTTACCCGCAACAACCAAAGTTGAGAGAGTTTCAAAACAACAATTTGAAAGAATGAAAGATTTAGAGGAGTATTCGCTTATTCTGACAACCATTACTTTAGATAGAGCTAACCTAATACGATTAAAGTATCACCATATTTAACGAAGAATGAATTGCAAATGATTAGAAAGGTATTGGATGAAAATGAATCGTCACATCAAAATGTTCAAAAAGGCATTTCAAATCGTTATGGAGGGATCTTTAATCAGGAGATAGATTGTGTGAAAAAAAGAGTGGACAAGTAAAGTTGAAATTATAGAAGCAGCTTCGAATGTTCTTTTTAAGGAAGGTTTCGTAAGTGAAAAATTTAAAGATGGAATTTTAATTCGTGAAAATTTAGGTGGGACAGATTTGCCTATTGGGATAGCTATACCACATGGAAAACCGCAGGATGTTTATAAAACAACTATTCTTCCTGTCACTTTAAAAAGAAAGATTAAATGGGATGAGTTTTATGTTGATATTGTGTTCTTTATCTGTATCTGTGAGGAAGACAGAATGAAAACGAAAAAGATTATCCAAAAATATTTATAGCATTATGGAAGATAAAGAGCTGTTAAGAAGGATAAGAAACTGCATATCAATGGAAGAATTTTTTTATTACTTTTGAAAAAGAAGGAGATTTGTTATGAGTGAAGTAGTTCAACAGGGATTAATTATTATCAATCAAGAGTTTAAAGGAAAGGAGGATGCAATCCGAAGTTTAATTTCTCGTGCTTTAGTATGTGGAAAAACTAAATGACGATAATAAATTTTTATCAAGCGGTACTCCAGAGAGAAGAAGAAGTATCAACTGCTATTGGATATTCAATTGCAATTCCTCATGGAAAGTCTGAATCAGTTTTAGAACCATTTGTTGCTTTTTGCTCGAAATGTTTGTGAGTTTCAGTGGGGAGAAGAGGATGATTCCAAAGTTCGATTAATATTTATGATTGGTGTACCAAATGAAAGCAGTCAGCTCCATCTTAAGTTTATTTCTCAATTAAGTAAAAATTGCTGGATGAGGAATTTCGAGAAAAACTATTAATGCTAGATTCAATAGAGGAAATTTTATATCAATTAAAAACAATAAAACTATAGGAGGTAATCGAAATGAAAGTAGTTGGTGTGACAGCTTGCCCGACAGGCATTGCTCATACTTATATGGCGCAAGAAGCAATTGAAAAAGAGTGTCGGAAAAGAGGGTTTGAGGTTAAGGTTGAGACGCAAGGAGGTATGGGAATAGAACAAGAGTTAGAGCAAGAAGAAATTGATGCGGCGGATGTTGTTATTTTAGCGGTAGCAATTAGTATCGAAGGCGAAGAAAGATTTGAAGAAAAAGAAGAACTAGGAAGAGTGTTAACCGTAGAACCTGGAGAAATGATTAAGCATCCAGAGAAATATATTGATGAAGCCATTAAATTAGTAGAATGATTTTTTTGAAAAGGGAGATGAAAAATGAGTAAAGAAAACAGTGTTTTTAAAGAACTTCAAAAAGCATTTAATTCAGGCGTTTCGTATATGTTACCTGCAGTAGTAGTTGGTGGTATTTTTCTTGCATTCTCTTTAGCAACTGGTGAAGCAACTGAAACGGGTATGTCAGTAACGAATCCTTTCATGAAGAATCTGTTGGATTTAGGATTAGCAGGATTTGGTATGATGATTCCTATTTTATCAGGTTATATTGCCTACTCAATCGCTGGGAAACCTGCTTTAGCACCAGGGATGATTCTCGGATATGTTGCTAACAATCCTATAGGAGAAGGACAAGTAAAAACAGGATTTTTAGGTGCTATGATTTTAGGGGTAGCAGTTGGTTATTTTGTACAATGGTTCAAAAAATTTAAAGTGCCTAATACAATCAGAACAATTATGCCAATCTTAATCATTCCAATTGTTACAGTATTTGTTTTAGGTATGATTTATATCTATGTGATTGCAGTGCCTATTGGAATTGCTATGACTTGGTTAGTTTCTACATTAAAGGATTTACAAGGAGGAAGTGCGATTCTTCTTGGCGTGATTATTGGAGCTATGACAGCTATTGATATGGGAGGACCAATTAATAAAACAGCAACAGCTTTTACTCTAGCGTTAATGGCTGAAGGCGTGTATGCACCAAATGGTGCTCACCGTATTGCTGTGGCGATTCCACCGCTAGCTATGGCACTATCTACTTTTTATTGATCGTAAAAATATACCGCAGAAGATAAGGACTTAGGAATGTCAGCATTCTTCATGGGGTTAATTGGGATTACTGAAGGTGCAATTCCTTTCGCGGTAAAAAGATGTAAAACGTGTGTTACCAGCAATTATTGTTGGTAGTGCGGTAGGTGGAGCTTTAGAATGATTAATAATGTAGAGGCTTTTAGTTCCTCATGGTGGATTAATCATTTTACCAGTTGTTAATGGAAAATTATGGTATGTACTCGCGATGTTAATTGGTACGCTAGTATCTGTTGCGATGTTACACTTCACTAAACCAGATTTAGACGAATCGTTATTAAAATAGGGGATTCTATTATGAATAAATTACCGATTAAAACAATTGTTGAAGGATTGCTTAAACTTCAGGAGACGGGTGACAGTGCCACAATTTTAGGAATTGGGCCAATGTCAAAAAACTGTGTTCAAGCCACATTAGAGTTGTCGAAAGATGAAGATTTTCCAGTAATGTTTATTGCAAGTCGAAATCAAGTTGATTCTGATGAATTTGGTGGTGGATACGTTAATGGTTGGGACCAAAAACGATTTGCAGCCGCAGTTGAGGAAGTAGCTGATGAGATCGGATATGACAATTTTTACTATCTCTGTCGGGATCATGGTGGACCATGGCAAAGAGATAAGGAAAGAAATGATCATCTTCCTGTTGATGTTGCAATGGAAATTGGAAAGAAATCATATTTGGCAGATATCGAAGCTGGATTTGATTTACTAATGATTGACCCTACAAAAGATCCATTTGAAATCGGAAAAGTAATTCCTTTGGAGACAGTATTAGAAAAGAACTGTTGAGCTAATTGAATATTGTGAAAAAGAAAGAATTAAACGAAATATTCCAACTATTGGATACGAAGTGGGAACAGAGGAAACAAATGGTGGCTTAACTTCTACTGAAACATATGAGACATTTATTTTGAAATTGAAAGATGAACTAGAAAAGAGAGATTTACCGATGCCGACATTTATTGTTGGCCAAACTGGGACTTTAGTCCGTAAAACAGATCAAGTAGGTAATTTTAATTTCAAAATGCATATGATTTAGCAGAAATGGCTAAAAAGTATCATGTAGGACTAAAAGAACACAATGGAGATTATCTAGATGATGTTACTTTGTTAGAACATATTCCATCTTCAATTACTGCAACTAATGTGGCTCCTCAATATGGAACTGAAGAAACTAGAGCATATCTAAATTTAGTTGCTGTGGAAGCTAAATTAGTAAAACATGGTCTAGTTACATCTCCTTCTAAGTTAAGAGAAACATTACTTCTTCATGCGATTAAATCAGAACGCTGGAGAAAGTGGATGATTGGAGATCAAACAAAAATTAACTGTTGAAGATATTCTAAGAGATGGGCAAGAAGAATTACAAAATGAAATCCTAGATATTGCAGGTCATTATACATTTAATGATCCTGAAGTGAAGCTTGAAATAGAAAAATTATACGAAAACCCTAGCTAAGCATAATATTGATGGACGTAGATATGTAATAGATCATATTAAGAGACCTATTAGAGATTATGTTGAATGTTATAAATTAAAAGGTGTAACAACAAGAATTAAAAACATTCAATTGAAAGATAAAAGGCTGGAATTTTTCCAGCCTTTTTGTTTTGAGCATGAAATCATGCGGATTAGTTTACTGAAATGTTAGAAAATCAAAAGAAAAACTTATGGAGATTGATTTTTTTATTGATTTTCTATCATTTTTGATTGGTGCAGCAACGGTGTTTGTGATACTATAGTAGAAAAGATGTAAAGAGATTGGAGTTTTTCAAACGATTATGGCAAGAAAAAGGTTTATTAATCGTTTTTATCTGGGCCTTCAGGTGTCGGAAAAGGAACAGTACGCGCAGCTATTTTTGCAAAAAGGCAATCAAAAATTTGTGTACTCAGTATCTGCAACGACTCGTAAGCCAAGACCAGGTGAAGTGGATGGAAAAGATTATTTCTTCAAATCTAGAGAAGAATTTGAAGCGATGATTGAAAATAAAAAATTATTAGAATACGCGGAGTATGTAGGAAACTACTATGGAACACCTTTAGAATATGTGCAAGAAACATTAGATAAAGGAAAAGATGTATTCTTAGAAATCGAAGTTCAAGGAGCGCTTCAAGTTCGTGAAGCGATGCCAGACGGGGTGTTTATTTTTCTTAACACCACCTGATTTTACATGAACTAGAATCTCGCATCGTAAAACCGTGGAACAGATTCAGACGAAGTGATTAAAAATCGTATGAAGGTTGCTAGAGAAGAACTTTGTTTGATGAAGTATTATGATTACTCTGTTGTTAATGATAAAGTAGAAAATGCGGTTCAACAAATTGAAGCTATTATTCAAACTGAACATTTACGAATTCAAAGAAATATAGAGAGTATTGAAGAGTTTGAAGATGAGTTAGAAGAAATTTTAGAGGAAGAGTAGAAAGAGGGAAAGTTGTTATGATGTTATACCCATCAATCGATAAAGTTACTAAAAAAATCGATTCAAAATATTCATTAGTAATTCTTTCAAGTAAACGTGCGCATGAATTACACCACCATGAACCACCATTGTTAGAACAGCTATGAATCACATAAAAATGTTGGTCGTGCGTTAGAAGAAATCGCAGCTGGAAAATTAACTATCCGTGAAGACAGCAAACCAGAACATGTATAAATTAAATATATAGTCAAGGGGGTTCCCCTTGGCTTTTTATTTTTGCAGTAGAGAAGTATAGCGTAGGCAACAACAAAATGAAGTTCAATATGGTATAATAAATAGTAAAACAATTTTTGGAGGTGAAAAGATGTATGCAAAAAGTAATCGTTGATGTACCAGTCATTCAAGTAAATCGTCATTTTGATTATCATGTCCCCAGAAATATTACAAGAGAGCATTGAAGTTGGAATGCGTGTTGCCGTTCCGTTTGGGGGACGTAGTATTTCTGGATTTGTTTTGGCTCTTAGTGACGAAGTAGATTTTCGACGGAGAAATAAAAGATATTTTGCATTTAATGGATTTAGATCCCGTCTTGTCACCAGAGATGATTGAGTTAGGGCGCCTATTTATCGAAGAAAGTTCATGCATTCCTCATTCAATGCTATCAAACTATGCTTCCAGCGATGTTGAAAGTCTAATTATGAAAAACGATTTGTATTAGTGAATCCAAAAAGAGAATGAAGATGTATTTCGAGAAATTTTTCCATTATGAGAACACATTACTTTTATACAGATGACCTACCACAAGAACAACTAAAACGGTTGATGAAGTTAAAAAAAGAAGGCAGTTGTAGTTATCGAGACGGTTGTGAAAAGACCGTGCCAAGGTGAAAAACGGAAGACTGGATTCGATTGAACTACGTGATGCAAGAGTATGAGGAGTTTATTCCTACGCTCTCTGCACGTGCTAAGAAGAAAAATATCGCTCTTAAAGACTCTCGCTTCGATGGAAAGTGAATGGAAATCCAGAAAGAAAAGTTTCTTAGAAGATACAGATTTTACAACGGCTGATTTAAAATTTGCAGTAGAGCATAATTGGATTACGATAGTTCAAAAAGAAGTAAGTCGCGATCCGTATAAGGGAAGATTCTTTAAGAAGAGTCTCCGTTTCAATTGAAATGAGGGACAACAACTGGCATTTGATAGAGTGAAAAGAAGAATCTATCGATCCACATAACTCAAAAAGTATACTTTATTAGAAGGTGTAACTGGTTCTGGGAAAACGGAGGTTTATTTGCAATGGATTAGTGAAGTTATTGCAAAAGGGCAAAGAGCGCGATGATGCTTGTTCCTGAAATTGCTTTAACACCTCAGATGGTCGAACGATTTAAGTCTCGCTTTGGAGATAGGGTTGCTGTTCTACATAGTGGACTGAGCACAGGCGAAAAATTTGATGAATGGAGTAAAAATCAAGAATAAAGAAGCAGATATTGTTGTTGGAGCACGTTCTTCTATTTTTTTGCTCCATTAGAAAATATTGGCATTATTATTTTTAGATGAGGAACATGAAACCTCTTATAAACAGGATGAATCTCCTAGATATCACGCAAGAGATGTCGCAATTTGGAGTGGGTGAATTCCATCACTGTCCAGTAGTGTTAGGGAGTGCAACTCCAGTCTAGAATCAAGAGCTCGAGCGCAAAAAGGAGTCTATACTCTTCTGAGACTAACCAAAAAGAGCTAAAGAACAAATTCTTCCAGAAGTGCATTTTAATTGATATGAGAACATGAATTTATTCATCAGAAAGGATCGTTTTTCTCAAACCTTATTAAAAGCAATCGAAAAATCGATTGGAAAAAGAAAGAGCAAACGGTTTTTGCTATTAAATCGAAGAGGCTATTCCTCTTTTGTATTATGCAGGGATTGCGGTTACGTTTTTAGAATGTCCAAACTGCGATATTTCGTTAACACTTCATATGGATACGAAAAACAATGAAAGTGTCACTATTGTGGACATGAAGAGAGAATCCCAACTTTTTGTCCTAAGTGTCAAAGTCGACAAATTCGTTACTTTGGAACTGGAACTCAGAAAGTTCAAGAGGAATTGCAAGAGGTATTCCCAGACGCTCGTATTGTAAGAATGGATGTGGATACGACAAGACGTAAAGGACAACATGAAGCGATTCTGAAACAGTTTGAGAATCAAGAAGCAGATATTTTAATTGGAACCCAAATGATTGCGAAAGGCCTAGACTATCCAAACGTAACGCTCGTTGGAGTGATTAATGCAGATACGGCACTAAATATACCTGATTTTAGAAGTTCGGAAAAAACATTCCAACTGCTCACACAAGTTTCAGGTCGTGCAGGACGTGGGGAGAAACCGGGTGAAGTATTTATTCAAACCTATAATCCAACACATTACGCGATTCAATTAGCACAAGGACATCATTATGAACGATTCTTTCGAAACAGAAATGCGAATGCGTCATATGGCTAACTATCCACCATATTTCTTTACGACGATGATTACGTTTTTCTAGTGAAGAAGAAGGAGTGGCGTTGAAGAAAAGCTATCGAAGTTCATAAGTCATTGATGGCAAATGTGTCACCAAAAGCAGTGGTGTTAGAGTCCAACTGCTAAATCGATTGCGAGAATGAACAATCGTTATTATTTCCAAATTATTGTGAAATACAAAAATGAGCCGCAGCTGCAAGAATTTTTGGAGCAATTGATGATGGAAACGCAAGAGATTGGTTCGAAGAAAATACTCATGACAATTGATATGGAACCACAACATTTCTTATAGAGGTGAACAATGAAGAAAGTTATTTTTTTATGGGAACGCCAGAATTTTTCTACAGGCGTTTTGAAACGATTAATTGAAGAGAAAACAGTTGAAGTGATTGCTGTTGTGACACAACCAGACCGTGCAGTTGGACGTAAGAAAATCATTACTACGACTCCTGTGAAGGTAGTTGCATTAGAGCATAATATTCCTGTCTACCAACCAGAAAAATTAAGTGGATCACAGGAATTGGAAGAGTTAATGCAACTAGATGCAGATTTAATTGTAACGGCTGCATATGGTCAATTCTTGCCAACGAAGTTTTTAAACTTCCCACGTTTTGGTGCGGTGAACGTTCACGCGTCACTCTTACCAAAATATCGTGGTGGAGCTCCGATTCATTATGCGATTATGAATGGTGACAAAGAAACTGGCGTAACGATTATGCGCATGGTTGCGAAGATGGATGCCGGTGCGATTATTTCGCAACGTGCGATTCCAATTACTGGTGAAGATGACGTTGCAAGTATGTTTGAAAAATTAAGCATCGTTGGAGCAGACTTACTAATCGAAACGTTACCAGAGATATTTGCCGGAACGATTACTGAAGTGGAGCAAGATGAAGCATTAGTATCATTCTCTCCAAATATTTCAAGAGAGCAAGAGCAAATCGATTGGAATAAAACAGCGACTGAAGTAGATTGCTTTGTACGAGGCTTACGTCCATGGCCAACTTCATTTACGGTTTTAAATGGAAATCGTGTGAAGATGTGGGGAGTTTCTTTAACGGATAAACAAACCGCTAAAACTCCTGGAAGCTTGTTTGTAGATGGTGGACGTCTATATGTGGCTTGTGGTGGCGGAACAGTGCTTGAAATTACACGTCTTCAACCAGCAGGAAAAGCTCAAATGGACGCGAAGGCGTTTATCAATGGATTTTCTGAATGGTTGAAGAATGATGCGATTTTTGAGGGATTAAACCATGAGTAATGTACGTGATATTTGCGTAGAATTATTAACAAATGTAGAAAAAAATCAAGCGTACTCGACTGTCGCGTTTCAAAATGTGTTGCAAAAACATAAATTGGATGTAAGAGATAGAGGGTTATTAACGGAATTGTTTTACGGTACGATTCAACGTAAATTGACATTAGACTTCTATTTAAAACCATCTATCGAGAAACAAAAGAAAATGGAACTATGGGTGCTAAGTTTACTGCGAATGACTGTATATCAAATGGCGTATCTCGACCGAGTCCCTGATCATGCTGCTATTTTTGAAGCTGTACAAATTGCTAAAAAACGTGGTCATCAAGGGATTGCGAAATTCGTCAATGGTGTTCTTAGAAATGTTCAACGTTCTGGATTCGATGGAGTTTCTTCTATTAAAGATGAACGTGAACGTTTGAGTGTTGAATTTAGCATGCCACGCTGGATTGTAGAATTATTATTTGAACAATACGGAGAAGTGGCAAGAGAGATTTTCCCAAGTTTAAATATTGCGCCGCATTTAAGTGCGCGTATTCAAAAATCCAGAGATGTCAGTTGAAGAAGTGCAAAACTCTTCTAAGAGAAGAAGGGGTAATGGTTCAAGAAAGTAAGTTATCTCCTCGAGCAGTGATTGTCGAAGAAGGAGATTTACTAGGGTCGAAAGCATTCAAAGATGGTATCGTTACGGTTCAAGACGAGTCATCCTCATTAGTGGCTCAAGTAGGAAAACTTCAACCTGGATATAAAGTGCTTGATACATGTGCTGCTCCTGGAGGAAAAACCACTCATTTTGCAAGTTATCTTGTGGCTGAAGAGGGTGGACTTGTTGAGGCGTTGGATTTGCATGAGAATAAATTACGCAAAGATTCATCAAAACGCAAAAACGCTTGGGGTAGAAGACAGAATTCATACTCATGCACTCGATGCTAGAAAAGTAGGAGAACTATTTTTGAAAAAAGAAAGTTTTGATGCAGTATTTTGTAGATGCCCCATGTTCTGGTCTGGGCCTCATGCGTCGGAAACCAGATATAAAAATACACAAAAAAATAGTGAAGATTTAACAAAAATTAACAAATAATACAGTTGGAAATTTTAGCGTCAGTTGCTACAATGGTAAAGAACAGTGGAAAAATTGATTTATTCAACTTGCACGATTAATAAAAGTGAGAAATGAGGAAGTCGTTCTTAAATTTTTAGACAATCATCCGGATTTTGAATTACAACCAATCGAAGAGTTTGGGTGTACTAATGAAAAATCCGATGCTTACGATATTTACCGCATGAATATCACACAGATGGTTTTTCATTGCAAGAATGGTAAGAAAATAGATTCGCAACAGGAGGAAAAATATGGAGATAGCCATCAAAGAGTGACGTTGGGACAAAGACGTACGTTTAAACGAAGATGCTGCCGGATATTTTTTTGAATACTCAAAACGTGCCGACTTATCGTTGTTTGCGATGGGATTGGCGGGCATAATGCTGGGGATGTAGCTAGTGCTATGGCATTATCTCATTTGGGAAAACGTTGGGAAGAAGAAAGTATTACGGATACAGAAGCGGCCTACCAATGGCTGGTTAAAAATATTCAGGCTGAAAATGATCGTATCTTTTCCAGAAAAGCAAACCAATATCGTGAATTGGATGGGATGGGGACGACAATTGTGTTGCAGCAGTAATCATTGATTCTGAATTGTTAGTAGCAAATGTTGGAGACAGTCGAGCTTATTTATATCGCAATTTTCAAATTAAGCAATTAACGGAAGATCATACACTCGTACAAGAATTAGTGAAAATCTGGAGAGATTTACTGAAGAGGAAGCCAAAAAGACATCCCTCAAAGAAATATTGTTACTCAGTCTTTGGGAATTACTTTGAATGTCCAAATAGATTTTGTACGTGTGACTTTAAAAAAATGAGGATACGATTTTTACTTTGTTCAGACGGATTGTCTAACATGTTGAAGATCAATATATAAAAGAAATATTAGGTAATTATTCTGATGTAAATACACAAGCTCAAAAAAAGCGGTCTTAGCTGCTAACGAAGCGGGTGGACGGGATAATATTACAGTGGCGATTGCCAAAATATTTGGTGAGGAGGAGGTAGCATAATGTTTGAATCAGGGAAGACAATCGGAGGTCGTTATAAAGATTCAAGTCTCATGTCAGAACTGGTGGTATGGCCACAGTTTACTTTAGCACAGAGATTTAATTTTAGAGCGACCCTGTTGCTGTGAAAAGTACTTAGATTTGATTTTCACTACAAATGAAGCAGCAATGAGACGTTTTCAAAGAGAGGCACAATCAGCAACTCAATTAGTTCATCCTAATATTGTAGGAGTCTATGATGTTGGAGAAGAAAATGGAACTCATTATATTGTGATGGAATACGTCGAAGGAACCGATTTGAAAAGAATATATTCGAGAAGAGGACCTCTACCACCACGAGAAGCCGTACGTATTATGACACAAATTGTTTCTGCCATAGAGGTGGCTCATCAAAATAGAATTATTCATCGCGACATTAAACCTCAAAAATATTTTGATTGATAAACATGGTGATGTTAAAATTACGGATTTTGGGATTGCGATTGCTTTATCGGAGACTTCACTTACTCAAACAAATACGTTGATTAGGATCTGTTCATTATTTATCTCCGGAACAAGCTAGAGGCGGAATGGCTACGATTCGCAGTGATATATACGCTCTTGGAATTGTTCTGTATGAATTATTAGTTGGTGAGGTTCCTTTTGAAGGAGAGTCTGCTGTATCAATTGCCCTAAAGCATTTTCAAGAACCACTTCCGCGAATTTCGTTAATGTTACCAACGGTTCCTCAAAGCTTAGAAAATGTCGTTCTTAAAGCAACTGCAAAAGAACCTTTGGACCGTTATAATAGTTGTGAAGAGATGCTGGAGGATTTACAAACGTGTTTAAATCCTGAAAGGCTTAATGAACCGATGTTTAAACCTACTACATTGAATCAGGAAACAAAAGTTTTACAACCGATTGCTACAGGAGCCATACCTCGAAAAATTCCAACTTCGAGTAAAGAAGTTCCTGAAATTCAATTTGATGAAGAAAGAAGCCTATTACTCAAGAGCCGAAGAAAAAAAGAAAAAAATGGCCTTGGATTTTAATACTTCTTATAACCCTTATTGGGGCAGCTGCCATTTTTGCATATATTCAATCTGCGCCAAAAGAGGTTACTATTCCAGATTTGAGTAAGTATACGGAAGCTGAAGCAAAAGTAAAATTAGCAGATTTGAATCTGGAAATTTCTGATGTTCAAAAAGTTAAATCAGACACCGTGGAAGAAGGAAAAAGTGGTTGAAACTAATCCTAAAGCTGGAAGTAAAGTTAGAGAAAAATCAAAAGTAGTTTTAAAAGTTAGTGCCGGGAAAGATACGGTGACGATAGGAAACTACGTTGGTAATACATTCGATAAAGCAAAAGATGAACTTCAAAAATTAGGGATTTCTGTAGAAAGAAAGAAATCTATTCTGATACAGTTGAAGCTGGTAAAGTTACAGAACAAAGTATCGCAAAGGATCAAAAGGTTGTTGCGAAGGAAACAAAGATGATTTTGACAGTTTCGAAAGGCAAAGAACCAGTGACCTTAGTCAACTTAAAAGGCTACACTCGTTCAGGAGTTCAAGAATACGCTAAACAGAATGGACTAAAACTTTCAAATTACTGAAGAGAATAGTAATGAGACAGAAGATACAGTTATTAAACAGTCTCCAGCAGAAGGGGCCACTTTAAAACAAGGAGATACATTAACGGTTGTTATTTCAAAAGGAAAAGGGGAAAGAGTCGTTAGTCGTAAGTTTACGATTCCTTATGAAGAGAAAAGAAACAAGCGAATAATGGAAATGGAAACCATACTTCAACTCAAGAGAAACAACCGAATACGGTCGAAAGTATTTATTCAGGATGCTAATAATAATATAAATACGGCTTATCGATCGTTCAAAAATAACGGAAACAACAACAATTAGTATTGATTTTCACCTTTAATAATCAAGTGAATAGTGGTAAATACATCATTAAAAAAAGATGGAGTAACGATTGATACTGGTGTTGTTCAGTAAGAGGTTATCATAGAGACAGAGTCTACGTTTTTAATAGTTAGACTCTGTTTTTCTTTTTCTAATAAAAAAATATTAAAAAAATCATGTCCATTTTAGTTGCAAACCAAATCTG
>BNJV01002946.1_pt1 | contig 14152 bp, 12 predicted proteins | sample 8540591 | NCBI WGS metagenome assembly BNJV01 (sample SAMD00202457, study PRJDB9452) | human saliva metagenome | host: Homo sapiens
CAGGATCCGCCGACCAGTCGCATTTAATCTCACCATCAAAAGCCTATATTTAATAAAAATATATAAATCTTTACCTCGTATTATTAAGTTGTAGCTTTCTTTTACCCGCTCTTGGTAAATCGGCCACATTATTGTTATCTGATGCTGTGGATTGGTTATCACCTCCTACCGCGCGAGACGGTGCTAGGGCCCAACACAGCCTCTTTGTTACATTGCTTGATCGTTAGAGACCGCATGGAGCGGCTGGCGTAGAACGAGGATACAATCAAGCAAAGAGCCCTGTGGGGTCGACAACAGCATCAAAACACACTCTATTACAGGAGGAGATTTACTCAAATGATTTTACGTTGAATTACGTTGCTAAGGATAAGCATGACTGTTGTATCCTTGGACCAGATACCGAAGAACTCGTTCCTGGGTCTTACGATACGGAACAATAGTGATGGCCATGGAGAGACGTCTCCACAAGATTGAGTCAGTCTCAAAATGATCATCTTGAGAAAATAGGGACCTGAGGTCGGTCACTATTCCACAACATTCTGGGATCACTTCTGACCATGGCGTACCACACCTTTGTCAATCAACTGTTACATACTAAAATCTTTACAGAAAAGGTCGTAGCCTTAGAAAGATCGAAAACGGATAAAAGTCGATGCCCGCTCCATTGCCGGAAAATGCTGTGACTTTCGATAAGACACCAAGGCCCCATGCAGAAGCACATGCTACCACAGCGAGGAGCTGGAAACGTCAACTGTTATCGTTTTGAGCTTGTTAAAGAACGCGAAACTGAAAAGCTTCTAGTTCAGGGTTTGTAAACATCCTGTTCCTCGGAACTTGAGTCTCTTGAACCCGACTCGCATTACGAACTCGGTATACTGTCTTCTTTCAGAACCGTGGGAGCATAGTTTTATCACAAAGTTCCAATCTCACCCACCTGAAAGCTCACTTGCTGATGTCAGTGACAATTATGGTCGAAAAGCGCCATCTGAAAACCAGAGATCAAAATCTTCTATCGGATCGTACTTATGCCGATTAAATCAATGGAACTCAGGCAGATACCCGTCGAATTGACACACTGACTTCCGATATTAAAAGAAGTCGAGCAGTCCGATCCAGAAAACATCATGATGAGTGTGGTTTCACCCCACAACTATTCCCGGCACCGTCATCGTATGGGCAATGATCTAGCAGAGATCAGGGAGACTTCGAAACGCTTAGCAATGCAGATCAAGTTCCTGCTTATGCAGGATCATCTCCGTCTACGTACCCCGAGTCCGGACAGCCGATATCTTTATGTCGTATGGAAAAACGTGGCTCTGGTATTCGGCGACTTTTCAATGCTCATGCTTTGTGTGGGACGAGCGATTCGGTGGCCCCTATCTGTCAAAAAGCGGCAGAGGGCAAAGTCTAATTACTGCGTCGTATCAAGTTTGCATGTGGTTAAAAGTCTTGTCAGAACCATCTTCGGATGGAAATAACCCACACGTCATATCAGCCTTTTATAAGTTGAATTAGCTCACATCTTTTCTGAGAGCATCATCGCCGATGCCTCTATTCGTCATACAGTTTTCAATGTACTAATCATCTAAAATACGTTTCGGTATTTTTATTCTTGAAAAACTAAATTTGCTGCTTCGACCATTAATAGTTAGTCTCAGATATTCGCCATCAATTGATAGCGTATATCCTTTTAACTGCATGTCAAGAAGACTTCCTCTCTATTGCAACGGGTCGGTGACAATAGGCGCTAGCCAAGAGCATTTATGGCTCTTGAATGCCCTCCAGTTACGTGACTAACACGAAGCACTCCCATCTCTTTTAGTTGTGATGTAAGATATGTATTGTAATCCCACAATGTTCATGAAAAACCACAAACCTCTTTAAAAATTTGCTCCTGTATATTCATTATATAAAGTTACAAAGCAGTAAGAAAGGTTAATCCCCCAAAATCACTCCCGCTGAATTAGAATAATGAGAATCCAGTCCTTTTTCGGTTCTTTAGTCCATCCATAACAACCCAAATCAGGGCAGGAAATTGCAGCAAATAATGGTTGAAATCGGTTGCGCTTTGCTTCCTGTAAATTATGTAAATTTGAGGGATATAGGCAAATAAAGAAAAATTCCAATAAATGCTCCCAATAGACCCTACCAAAAGATTAAGTTTTTGTTTGGTCATCTGCTTTCTCCTTTCCATTGATACGATTTCTATAAATCATTAAAATAATATCAAATATCTACTAAGAAAGTTACAATAATAATTATATTATTTATTTTTCGTCAAACACTTTTATGATTTTTCTTCATAAAATGAAAGTTCAGATGCAAAATGGAATCGAATTTAACAAAATCTAAGATTACATAAATTGACAGATGAAAATGCCAACTGGCTATCAAAGCTTCCCTTTACATGCCGGTAGAAAGTCTCAGAAGATATAGCATTTCCTGCTCCGCATAATGTGCATGAGGATAAATATAGATTTCTCCAATCTTTGAACACAATTTGTAAAGAGCGAAAGTGACAAATCGAGTCCGAAGATAAGATAAGCACTTTTAACTTTTGCGGATGATTCTCCCCTTTTTCTGTAAAAGGTAGAGATTTTTATTCGACGTGTAGTCATCAACTGCTGATTCCTGCCGCATCCAAATGATTTCCTTTTACCTTTCCTCGTATGGCATCCCCCAAAGGCACCACTAAAGAGATGGCAGAGTTGCCACCCTTCCATGGAAGGACATATTTTCATAGGAACTTTCGCCCGAAACAAGCTTCCAATTGTTTTACTTCTCTTCGTCCCTCTTTCCGGAAATTTCCCCAAAGCTTGTCTTTTGAATCGCGCCGGTGTCAACGATGCCTTTACCACTTCTTCCCCTCTTCTCTCCCTGCTCCCGGAAATGGTGAATCGAAAACGTCCTTCTCCCAGTATCCCCACTTCGTAGCTCGCTGTATTTCACCATGGTGACAATATTCTCACAGGGACAAATCCTTTAAGGTCTGTACGCCTCCCCTACCTGTTCTCTTCGGACCGTGATACAAAAATGAAGTCGTACTTTTTCTTTAAATTGTTAACAACAGGTAAATGTAAACTGACATATTTTTATTCTTTCGTATTATATAGGTCACACCCATTCTTACCTGTTCTAAGGCATAGGGTATGTTGCTGAAGATGCTGTATTGCTTTCGCCTCCTACCGCACAGACGGTTACAGAAAGGCTCCGAAACCACAGCCTCTTTTGTCAGCAGTGTTAATCGTTAGATACCGCATGACGGTTTATGTAGAACGTGAGGTTACATCGGCAGAGAGCCCTGTGATCCAATAACAAAGCGTCAAATACTAGCGAGGAGTCATGTGGATGATCCATGTTGGTATCGATGCGTTGCAAGGATAAACACGATTGCTGCATCTGATCGTAGCCGATAAGCTTCTTTTCCGGTATTTATTATCTGAATAACAGCAGCGGGCTTTGATGAGCTGTATGAGAAGATGTTCTCTGTGACTGATGATAAGATCAAAAATAAAAAGTAGGTCTTGAAGCTACTGTCACTACTCACTCAATCTTCGGATCGCTCATTGAGAGGTCTACCCACCTGTGTTATCAACCCGTTACATACCAACCCTTTACAGAATAGGTTCAAGCCTTAGAAAGAGCGAAACGGATAAAAGTCGATGCCCGTTCGATTGCTATGATGTTAATGACTCAATAAGATTCTCAAGCCCCACTCATGACATATCATATCATGACGAAGAATCCCTAAGTCATTAACTGTTATCGTTTCGACAAGGTTCAGAGCGGGCAAAACTCAAATCTTCCGTAGCTCGTCTTGTAAACATCCTCCGGGAGTTGGCACCTGTCCTCGCAGCCTCTCATATGGCTTTCGGTGTATTCTCCTTGCCGTCCAAACTCTCCCGTGCCTATGCTATCGAAACGTCATCTTACCCATCTCAAAAATCTCCAGAAACAGCCTCTCAAAGGCTGAAGCGGACGAGATATGGCGATTACTTTAAGAAACACCGCCAGGGACCTCTAATCGGCTTCTGTGACAACCGGGCAAATCAATGGTACTGCAAACAGCACCATCCATTTGATTAAGGTGATGACGGAAGAGATTGATGGAAATTGAAGATTCCATCAAATCCATCATGACACTTGTAACTTCCTCCTCGATTGGTGACAATCCCTGGGATTAGCTGGTCGCATGAGCCAAGGATCCTGCAGAGATTGGGCAGACTTTCACCGATCCAATCCATATGCTGTGATCGGGAGCATTGGCATTTGCAGTGGCTGTCACCTTCTACCCGCCCGAAATCAGGCGCTTCAGCTGGACTTCAGCTATCTTTACATGGAGAAACGAGTAGTTCTCGTACATCTCAAGATATGCTTTGTTCAATGCCGCGAAATTTAGTTCTGCATGTGCGGGATGAGAATTTCCTGGAGCTACTCTGTCAAATAGATAGGCGTATGGCCGTTAGCACCATAATGTTGCTATCGGTCTTTATGCGCAACGAAAACCATGGCACGCACCATATACTGAATGGAACTTTACAGTGAAGCCCACCGAAGACAATCCATCACTTCACATCCTTTTCTGAGAGCACCTGTTTAGATGTTCCCATTTGGTATCGCCATGATTTTCAAGGCACTGATTGAGGCTTTGCTCGCTCAGGCTACATATCCAAAACATCTGGCAGATGTCTTTATTCAAAAATCTTATTTCTCCCACCACTGACTTTACTGGTTAGTCTCAAAATGGCAGGTCACTCTATAAGCCACCAGGTACTGTTTTATAAATCACGACATTCTTTCATGAATTATAACTGACTTTATTATTTCCGAACACTTTGTAAAATTAAACTATACCTCTAATATGTATTATAAATCTAGAGAGTGGCGGTGGTATACCCGATTCTATTTTCTAAACGATTTATGATTTTCGTATGGGAGATGTTATTGTGGAGGCAACAGAAAAGAAACACGCTATCGACTAATATTTTACTGATTTCGGTCACGAAAAATGGGTTCCCGATTCTTACGTTATCGGCACTAGTATGGTCATGTAGCATGCTTTTTATTACAGTGGCTCTATTTCAACTGAGCTGACCTTATGGATATTGCTATTGCTCAAAGTAAAGGATTTGGACGCTCCTTGCATTCGCAATGCAGTGTCTCCTAATTGTTGGCAACCGGCTATGCGCTGGCTGGCAACTCCGATTTGCAGTCTTGCTCACTTTCATCAGTTTGGCGTACAGTTTTCTGAACTCGCTACGGACTTTTATATACTCATGCGTTATTCTTTCAGCCATCGTGCTTTTTATTCTAGAACGGGATTCAGCCAGTCTTCGCAGCACTCATATTTCATTCTAGCCATGACAAGCTTTACTGAAAAGGATTAAAATAGATTGACCGATATCTTATCGGTGGTGCTTCTTGACCACCTTTTATGCATTTGGGACTATGGACTGATCGTCTGCACATTAGTCGCAACAGCAGAACCATTTCATGGTTGGAAAGAAAGTAGGTGTTATTCCTTTGGCTTTCAAACAATTTTCCAACCCCTTTATAATCTTGCTTGACGCATCGTATCCGCTCGCAGCCATCATCCTTTGTACTCTCTGCTATCCCTCTCCGAAAGATGAAGACAAAATGGATCCTTATCGATGACTGGAATGAAGATTTAGGTCGTTAAAGAAAACCTCCTTTCAGCAAAGAATTCATCGTTATTAAAACGCCTGTAGTGATTTTGTGCTTATGCGGACCTTGGTGCTCTCTATTTGGTCGCCTCATGTTCGTCGCATATTTATATTACCATTTCTTTGTTTTAGGAAAGTCACCGGATATTGGTCGTTCTAAATTTCATTTTTCCTGACGCTTATTATCTTTTCTTTACGGCACACCGGCTGCAATGTTGAGCAGTAAAGGCCTTCTACTCCAGCTGCATGTTATTTACATGCTTCCTTTCGCTGACGGCGGCACCATGAAATCTGGCACAGTGATTAGTTGATCTCAATCTCACTGGCGGGTCACGCTCAGCACGGAATCAACCTTCCTGCACTGCTGCCATACGTGTTTCAGGTAAGGCATTTCTATTCCTTCACGTGCAGTGTAATGGCTGACAGCCCCTTCCTACTCCCTGCTGGCCAAGCCTTTAGGAACCCGGATGCAAGCAAACAGTTATTGCTTATGTCTCTGGTGAGACTGAACAGCTTTTAGTACAACCTCAGCTGCACTGTATGGCTGTCTGCGTGTTGGAATCTGCAAAGGACTTTCTGTAGAGATTATACTGTCGCTCTGCTTTATAGTTCTTGGGATTATTATGGTACTGTGCCTTTACTTTTTATTCCGTTTGCCATTATAACACTATATACCATTGACAATTTCAATCCTCACTGAAAGGATGACGATCATGGAAAGTAGTTAAAGGATATTGAAAACAATTCTGCACTCTCGGTTTATGCACGGATGGGATAGACGGCGACTATTGCTGCACACAAATGGATATACGTAAATATAGTATGGTCAGACTGAGGTTAGTATTGAACTCATAAAATATTAACTACATTAAATGTCATGGTAGAAAACAATCTTCTTACAGAAGCCGGTGCTAAGGAGGTTATCCTGTATTCGACGGTGTCACAACGTTAGTAGAGTGCCCATAATCGCGACTTTGTGCCATTGAATCCGTTGCTGAAGACTTCTCTATTAAACAATTCCTGTCTATAAAGAAAATGGAAGAATATTTTAGGTGGAAGACGTAATCTTTGCTACGATTCATCCGGCTGCCCCATTGGTGCAGTGGCGTCGCTGCCTTAAACAACATCCGGAACGCGTGTTGTCGCTCACTTTGGAATCCGCCTCACTTAATTCCCTCGAAGTCGGCGAAAGTACACCAAGAAGTCGTGGACACATGTGGTCACACATTGGAAAAATTGGCAAAAACCTGTTGCACTGAAAGAAGCACCCGGTTTGTCGGCAAATCGCTCATCACAGTTCGTTTCTTTACGAGAAGCTCTTCATTGGCGTGACAGGAAGATAGTTGCAAGGAGCAGCCGAAAGCGTCGATACACCCAGAATGTTGCATCGGACGCCGCTTCTGTCACCGGCCTCGGAAACAGCAGACTTAGGTGGTCTCGACATTTTCACAACATATCCGGCTATTTTGAATGCGCTGATTTAGCTGGATGACAGTTAGCAGGATTCGCTATGATTATGAAAAATGCGTAGACGAAGGAAACCTCGGTCATAGAACTCGGCTCTATCAGTGGAAGCCGGAAGATTTAACCAGCAATCAAGAAACGGCGTGAAGAAATTCTGCTGAATGGGCTCCCAAAAAGGATGGGCAAGGAGAAGAGTTCTAGTGTACATGGGTATAATCATAATCTATTATAGAAAGCAATATCCAAATTGATGAGCAGATATAGCCTCTTTAATTCTTGAACCAATATGTAAGGCCTTTTATTCGATTTCGCAATGATGGACAAGCTAGATATCTAACAGCTTATCGCTATTTCAAGTGTCGGTTGCAGGTTATTATTTAAAAAGTTTCTTCTAGATATTTGCTGTATCAATGACACAAGTTATAAACGGCGCATACTTTAAGCACGCCTTGTAATTTAGAGCTCATTACTCCGTGGGGTATATGCTTTACTGGCATAACCATTTGTCGATCATATATCCTCTATCTACCAGGTGCCATGGTTGATACATTAGCAATACATTAGAACAGGTATTGATTTAATTTATAACAATAAGTTAAAGTAATCAAAAGAAATAAAACGCTTATTGTTGCCAGCCTGAAACGTGGTATACCATGTATATCATAAAGAATTTATTCTGGTGAATAATTCATTACATGGAGCGTGAGATAAATCCGGCTCGGTACATTGTATGTTGAGTGGGTATATTGCAATGGCTTGGCAATGTCATTTAAATCGGAAGAACCAGGACGGAATCGGTATTTTGACTAACTGATCGCGCTAGGCATCTCGAAATGCGTTGAATTCCGAAACGCCGTTGGAATTAAATGACTTTGCAGGCAAACTTGAAACCTGGATAAAGACGTTCAAGTAGCAGTACTCTACCGGCGGTGGAGAGATACATCCTTTGTTGCGGCGGCGCGGGATAAGTTGGCGAAATGTCCGCTTTGAAAAAGTGCATGTAGCGGTCACTCGGTAAAATCGGTCAGACGTATTGTCTCGCATTGAAAACCTTCAGCCGGTTGGTTGCAGCCAGCTAACGGGCTTTGCTCTCGGCGGCGGTTGTGAATTGGCTTGGTAGCTATGACTTCGCATATGCTTCTGAAACAGTAGCCTTTCTCGGCCAACCATGAAGTCGGCCTCGGTATTGGCATCCTGGTCTCGGCGGCATGCGTCGCTGCCCGCGTCGGTAGGTCGCGGTTGCTGGTAAAGAATTGATTTTCTGGTCGGCCGCTAATATTAGCAGATGAAGCAAAAGTATCGTATCGGCCTTTGTTAGTGTCGCCGTTCATAGTCTCACCCTGGACGAATTGATGCCGAGTATGTAGTGTGCTAAGAAGATATGCGGCTAATCGCTCCCATTAAGCCGCACAATCCTTTCCAGCAGCCGCTAATCGCGGCATGCAGTGCGAGTTATCGTTACGGTATTAAGCTATGAAGACGATGTAGCATTCGGCCTGTGCTTCTCCAGCCGTAGAAGACTGATGTGGAAGGTACGGCGTTGTCATGGAAAAGAGAAAGAAAAGAATTTCCAGGGTAACACTACTTTCTCTCTCATTCCATAAATCATCCTCATTATTTTTGACACCGAACACAAACTCCAAAGTTTGTGTCATGAGTGCACAATAGAGTATCAGCCTCAGCTTTGACAAAATGCCCCCAAGAACTCATAAACTTTATTATCTCAAGTCTTTAACTCACAAAAGTTTTATGTATATATCCTGACTAAGACCTTATTGAAATCATTCATAATCTGTCATATCCCACTTATGATTTCACCTTTAGTAGTACTTTCGCTCTTTTTCTGTCACCCGTTAAAAAGATGTATAGGGTGATTTCTCAGTATTATCTAAAACAAAACCCATTTACGTACTGAAACAGAATGTTGAAGCCAATATCTATTAATATTGGTCAACATTACTATAAAAACTTTTTATCATAACTTTAGCTTGCCCGTCTGTGACAATAGTTCCATCTTTGATTGGAACTGTCGTTCCAAAACAAGCCGATGCTTTTCATCATCATACATATCTCTACTTTCGAGTTAACGTATCGTTAAATTTTACAGGAGCTTAAAAACTTCAACTCTGTCCCAAATGGTATAACTTTCGGTAATTCCGTTCCTAAACAGCAGAAATAAGGCTCAGCCGAAATCATACCATGTGCAATCTAGTTCCTTAAACATGCTCGTCTTAGCAAACTCATCATTTACATGTGTAAGGTTAAAATCACCTGAAATGCCCGCATACGTATAAAACATCATGTTCCGTAATAGTTTTAGAAATAGATGCTTTATCACCAATTTTAATATCATCATATGCTATACACGTGCAAGTATCAAAATCTTTCATTAAACCGTAAGTCCCATAGGGCTTTTTAAATATACGTTCATCCATTATCTTTACATCTTTGAGTAATAGGTTTGAAACCATATACGCCAATACATCTTTTTCAATATCAATACCCGGAGCCACTTCAATCAATTCCAACTTCGGCTGTCAAGCGGAAAACGGCATCGCCCGCAACATATAAAAACAGGCTGACCCCAACTTGCGTGCATAAGGTCCCGAAAAAGTAATTTGTTCTACATGCTCAGTAATCTTTTACTACTTCCTTCGGAAGTACTACCAGCTTTACCGTCACGTACTTCCTCTTTTAACCCTCCGGCCGTGAAAGTCCCACAATAAATGAGTTTCTTTTGCATTTTGTGTGATATTAATAAAGCCGCCACAACCTGCAACACGCCCGTTAAACTTGCTAACATTAATATTACCTTGTTGATCGGCTTGTCACAGGCCACGAATAGCCAAATCGATTCCTCCACCGTCATAGAAAATCAAATTGGTACGGTTGATCGAGAATGGCCTGTGCATTGTCGCAGCACCAAAAGCTGGTACCGCCAGCAGGAACCCTCCTCAATAGTACCGGCTTCCGTGGTAAGCACCATGCCGTCAATTCCCTCTTCCGCAGCGATTGCCGCTACCTTCGGGCATTCCGATTCAAGATTGACAACGGCATCCGCAAGCTCCATGGCACATCTTCTGGCAATCACTTTTACGGTTATTAAAGCGCTAACGGTTCCAGTGAACCGAGCGGCACCTCAAATCGCCGTTAAATGCAGTGATTAAACTCATAGTCCCAAGTCATTAAATGATCTTCAGCAGGACTTTTAACAACATAACTCAACCAATACCCCGGAATTTTTACATCCTTAGGATTTAAGGTTTCACGCTTTGCTATCTTTTAACCTGAACAATAACGATACCGCCGCAAGCACGCACTGCTTGAGCAATAGCTAATCGCCTCACCCGTACCGATTTCTTCATTCATTATAAAATACCATCTTCATCAGCAGTTGTCCCTCGAATAATGGCAACATCCAGTTTGCAAGGCCTATACCAAAGCCACTCTTCTCCGTTTAAATTGATAACTTCAACACGACCGGCAGGACTCTTTTCATTCAGACGACCGCCTTCATTCTCAGGATCCACAAAAGTATTCAGCCCCTACTTTGGTAATTGTTCCCCGGACGTCTTCCAGCAATATCACGGAACCACTGAGACATAGTACCTGAGGGAAATTATATGCTTCAATCTATTTTCCATGGCCACTCTCCTACTCGAGGACCAAGATTATAGTGGCCTCCATAACGCAACGCAAAGACTCTTCTTCACCGAAATGATTCAAACCGCCTTCTTTTCCATCTCCCTGTCCGGCTGCAAAAACAACAGCTTAAATCACGAGGAGTCCCTTTTTCAAGGAATGATTTTTGGGTACATGCTTAATCATGTTCGCCACAATAGCCTCTGACAAAAACCACTTGTCGCAATGACTGCACTGTCAGCAATTTTACTTACGGCTTCTTCCGCTGTTACAAAATTTGCCATAGCTTACATCTCCTTATATATGAATCTAGTGTAATCCAGTTACAGAGTAAATGAGAATAATAACAAAAACAGTAAAAGGTCTTCATCAATGTAATTGCAAATATATCTTTATATGATTCACGATGAGATAACCCGCATACTGCTAGCAGAGTAATAACAGCTCCGTTATGAGGCAACGTATCCAATCCTCCGAAGCCATAGACGCTACACGGTGAGTATTTTCCGGACCCATACCGATAGACTCGTGCCCGTTAACCAGTCTTGAGACATCAACTCCAATGCACTGACATACCACCAGATGCCGATCCAGTAATACCGGCTAATACGGTTACACTAATAGCTTCGATACCAGCGGCGTACCACCGATATGTATATTAATTAGAAATGTGCGACATCTGCAAATCCCGGTAATTGTGAGATGACATTACCATAACCGACTTCAGATGCCGTATTCATAATAGCGCAAGGAACCAATTGCACCGGCATTTAAGATTTTTGTCAATCCGTCCATGACTCTTGATTTCTCGCTTACCTACAATAAGAGCCAATACAATACCGACAACGAGAGAAATAATAGAGCCCAAATACTAACTACATTTTTAATTTACTGTAACTAAAAGGTACTCTTCATTTGCTGGAACGGAGTCAGGATGTCGGGATCCCAAACAACACATTCTAGTTATAACAAAGTTAATAATCAAAACAGCTAATAAAGGAATAACGGCCAGCTCCAATTTACATAAGTCATATCTTCATTATGTTCAGGTTCATTAATCTTATGATTACCGTATCCTTCTCCATTAGCAACAGCATGACGCAACCGATGAGTCAAATAAAAATACCGCCGCCATAGATTATAATAGCTCCGATAATTCCGGCCAAAGGAGCGGCATATAAGTTTGTTCCAAAATAAGTGGTAGGAATAATATTTTTGGAATCTGCGTGAGTTCCGGGTAGGCAGTCCATCGTAGCTAGTAAAAGCACCTAATCGCAATTACAGGCGCCACAAATCGCTTCGGATAATTGGCTTCCTTGAAAGAGTGCTGCCGCAAAAGGATAAACGGCAAATACAACGACAAACAGGCTAACGCCACCATAAGTTAAAAACAGATGCCGCAATAACTTCACAGATATCACGGCCTTCAACGGTTCCTTTTCCCAACCCATTAATAGCCTGTCGCAATACTACGAGCAAGGGCCGGTTTCTTCCATTACTTTCCCAAAATTGCACCGAGAATAAAGACGTGAGAAAAAATGCTTTGATGTATGTGACAGCTTCCATAAATAACTCAGTATAAGAGGCATGATATCCAAGCTCGACAATGTGCAGCTGCAATAGCCATAATAGGTGCCATCATAATAACTGAAAAGCCCTATACGCAAAAAGCTTATTAACCCAATCAAGCTAAGTACAATACATTACATTAAAATCCATAACCATAACCTTCCTTTCTACACCCTCTTTTGTTATGAAATTCACTTTCTTCGTTAAAAAGAGCAAAACAAAATCACTTTTTCCCACGATATAGTATTCTAATTGCTCGATTACAGGATATCTCATGTACATATAGGATATCACCATATCGCACCCTAGTAAAGGGATATTATTCACCATGAACATGAAATAAATTCATATGGAATTCCTTACGCCATGACTATTCCATTATAAAAATATATTTCTATATCACTTTATTTATCTTACTACAGATAGTTTTTCCTGCTGTAATAAATCTAAAAATAATTTTATCGGTTCAGATAAAAACTTTTCCTTATGATATACCGCAGTAGGAATCCATTGCTGATAAGGTTCCTCTAAAAGAGGAGAAATAATATCATCACGCTTAAATTTCTCTATAATAGGTTTCGGTAAAAAAGTAATGTTGTCACTGTGAGCTGTATTTTCTGTTAATAAATCCCACTGGATACTTTCAAAACAATTTAGGCATAATACCAGCTTGTTTATACATATCAATAACCATATCATGAAGCATGAAAGTCTTATCCAACAAACAGATAGTTTCATCTTCTAACTCCTTAAAGTAACGCGGGTTTTTATTTCGAATACGAGGATGTTTTTGCCGAGGCAACGCAAACCAAACACGAATATAGAAAAGGAATTTGATCTGAATCTTCAAAGGGTTGAATCAAAAATTCCGATATCAATAGCTCCTGATTTAGCCAATGAATAAATTTTATTGGCTCCCAATTCCAAAACCGTGACTTTGAATCTCGGATATTTTCACAATATTCACTAATATAGTGAACAACAGTTCAGTGACAGGTGGAATTCCTAAAGTTAACGTCCTCTCTACTCTTCAATTGAACAGAAAGTAAATCTTTTTCTGCTTTATAGTTAGATACAATTTTTACTGCACTATGATAAAAACTTCGCCGGCAGAAGTTAAATTTTAAATCGTTTTGCTGTTCTGTCAATAAGTTCAGTATCATACTCTTTTTCCAATGTTCGGATTGCTTTACTTATAGTAGATTGTTAATGTAGTTTTTGAGCCGCTACAGTAAGACTATTATTTTTAACTGTTTCGATAAAATAAACGAAATGATCCATATTCATAGAATTTTTCTCCTACTTTTCTTTCATTCAAAATATTATAGAAATATATTTATTACTGGTGGATTTTTATTCTGCATCTATAAATAAAACTCGCCCAGTGGATTATCAATACATTAAATGTACTGATTTAATTATACTACTATTATATCTAAGAATATATAATACCTTTATACACTGAAGTGAATTTGAAATATGGAAGGCTTAATCGCGCTGTAGGAACCACTAGCACACAGTAATTATTTGCTTCTTATATTTGACTGTTTATATAAAGCTTGGCTCAGCTTGTATACATCTATTTTTATTCAGTATCTACACCATAGCACTAATAGCACCTATGTTAAATAAGAATACCGAGTTCATGTAAAGCAACCAATTAATTAATAGACCTTTATCGAATACCAACTGTCGAGATAAAAGTACAAAAAGCGCTTATCCTCGGATAAGCGCCTTTCTCATGTCATTGATGATTGTCTTCAACTAAATTGTTCTTCCAGTTGCTCCGAATA
>BNJV01002359.1_pt1 | contig 14144 bp, 11 predicted proteins | sample 8540591 | NCBI WGS metagenome assembly BNJV01 (sample SAMD00202457, study PRJDB9452) | human saliva metagenome | host: Homo sapiens
GTTACGTACGGCTGGTTCCCCAGCGTGACCAAAGTCACAGAGCTAGCCAATTGTAAAATGCATAACACAAAACGAGGCCACCTTGCAAAGTTGCAAAGCATCAGGCCAAGCTTCCCGCGCCTGAATTCAATGCTTTAGAATGTGATACTATTGCTTTTTTCGCCTGGCTCTTACGTTCAACCACGTACGCATCACGAGTAGAGTCCAGCGCGTCTCCAATGAACTCGCGAAGTCTGGATCTACTTGAAGAAGTGCGAGCGAGACACGTGACGTGATCGCACCTGATTGACCAACGTATCCACCTACACGTTAACGTGTACGTCGTATGAACCTTCAGTTGAAAGTAACTGCAAGGTTGGTTTGATACGAGACGAAGGTCTGCGTGTGGGATGTATCTTCTACATCTTTTTGCGGTTAACAGTGATTTTACCAGTACCTGGAACCAAACGTAGGCGTGCAACGGCGTTTTACGGCGTCCTGTACCGTATATTGTGCTTGTGCCATTATATTAGTGCTCCCTCTCTTAGAATTGGATAAGTCCTGGGATATCAAGTACTTCTGGTTGTTGTACAGCGTGGTGTGCCACCGCCAACGAGACTCAATTTCATACCTTATGCGCGTCCAAGAGTGTTGTGTGGAAGCATACCTTAACTGATTTTTCGATCAGAGCAACAGCATTTTTAGACGAAGTTCACCTGCTGAGATTTGTTTCAATCCACCTGGGTACATTGAGTGGCGGTAGATCCTATCAGCTGCTTCGTCACCATAGTTCTTTCGTCAGCATTGATAACGATTGCAAAGTCACCTGTATCATGTGTGGTGTGAAAGTGGTTTGTCCGCGAGTACGCTAGCAACTACTGCAGAAAGACGTCCAAGTGGCATCAGTTGCGTCAACGACATACCATATTTACGTCTGCATCCTGGCCTCACGAGCTTTAGGGCATAAATGCTGTTTTGTTCACAGTTTCTCCTACTCTATAGTTCGAGCTTTTGTTTTCGAGTGATGGGTGTTCCTTCCCATCGAGTATCGGAAGGTTCCAGCCTCTCAAATGTGTGTCAAAACAATACTTCGTTTAACATATACATCATCACTCATCCAAAGGCAAGTCATCGAGATGTTTTTCGCATGTATTTTTAGTCCTCATTTTATAAGGTGTAGCAAGACTAGAGATTCAATGCCCAGCTAACACCCATAAAGAGAGTACAAACTAATCCTCAGACTCCAAAAGCTGGTTGCCCAAAGTCTATCGAGGTTTCTGCAGATAGCTATAGGCATGATTTATAGTAGGGTCTGACCACCTTTTCAATAGCTGAGATGGATCTGTCGAGAGACTGGCTAGCATCCGCCAAGCTTCCTTGTTGGGTGAGATCCTCGCATACACGAGCTGACTTCATTTTAAATTTTTCCATTTCACGTCCTATTCGTCTTTCTAAGGTTCTTCCAAACGGTTCTTCTTGCAGTTCTTTTAATGACGAAACTGCAGTCACTTGAAATAGAGTCAAAACCTGATGTCAAAATGCTACGACCTACTCATAGAGTTCTTCCCTATCTTTAAACGGCTGAAATAGACTTAAAAGGCCCATTAGCGATATAAAATTCCCACACACATTACCCAGGATAATATGAGCATCTTCTTCTCGGGGTGTCCAGCAACCATGGATGCCCATTACGTGATACTGTGAACTAATACTAGGCAATACAGAACCAGCAGTGATGATTAATAGGACTGCACTAATTCGATGGAGTGGGTCTTACTAGCAACCATAATCGTTACAAATATACCAAGCATGGCTATCCAATAACCTCTAGCAGAAGATTCTCCGCTGATCAACTGAAGCACGCTCATCCATCGTGCTAGCTACTTTTTTCCGTGACTTTTTCATTTTGTTTCCTCCATTTTCTAGATTAATTATAGCATTATTTTACACTATGTCAAATATATCATTCATTTTGTATAGATTATCTTTTTATATTCTATTAATCTATCATTTCAGAAAACAAAAAAATCAGATAGGAAAGCCTATCTGACACTTTTTCTATCTAGCTTCTTTACCAATCGTAAAGACGGCTAAAGTATCCGGTCCGACGTGAGTAGAGATGACTGGCCCAAGTGGCATAATGAGAACTTGCTCAATGCCGTCAACTGCTAACAATTGTTCTTTTAGATTCTCCGCCGCTTCAATATCATTGGCATAAGCGACAATTGCTGTGCTATGTCCAATATCACTGGGTAGCTTGTGGGACGTTTTCTTTAATGGCTTTGCGTCCACGACGGGCTGGCCAGAGGAAACCAACTTGCGCAAGAAGCGTCCAATCAAAGAAGCGTGTTTTGATATTGAATGAAACTACCAATAATAGCTGAGCTCTTGAAAGAGGCGACGCGTGAGATGGTAGAGATCATCTACTGCAAATAGGTCCATGTAAACGGCAGAATGTCCTCAATCATGGCTTTCGTACCTCAGACAAGCTCTTACGCGGTAACACAGAGCTTCACTGCCACAAAATAGAAAGATAGCCTTCCCCACCTGCTGCCGCCAGGTATCTACAATCTCAATGAGATAGCTTCTGGGTATTCATATCCAAAATCATGTCACGCGCTATAACAGCACTTTGATAAGGTACCTGCAAAGCACTGATGAGAAGCTGCAATATAGAGAAGAGCATCACCATTTTTAGCATGACGACGATTTTACCTCTCTCAAATTGACCAACATTCACCTGGCTTGGGAAGCTGGCTGACGCCCTTCTTGCATATACATGCCCGCAGAGACGGTCACTCTCGTTAAACGGTTAGGGCACCAACGGTCCTCATAGGCACATCATCAAGCGTGATGGTCAAACCCAACTGAGCTCTACCTCATTCTCACATGAGCCATTTTCATCCTGACCTGCTGTGGAATCTGTCAAAGTGTTAAATGTCATAGAGTATCCCTCTATTCTAACTTTCATTTAAAAGGTCCTGTAATTTCCCTAGTGCGCATCGTCCTGGACGTCGTTTTGGTGTGTCTTTTAAGTCCAATATTGCCGACATCTGTGTCTAGGTCAGACTTAACGGTGCTGACAGGCTCTTCCAACTCACGCGCCGAAACACGGGAAGCTCTTGCGAAAAGAGGTAGCCCACTGTTCATTTAAGTCCACGCTGCTTTCACTCAGCTAGATTTTTAGTGAGTATTCATCTCAGCGCTGTGCGCCTCAATATAGTTATCTGCTGCTCCCCATCTTCCTCAGTAAAAATAACACTGGAGGTTGACGATATCATGGATCATAACGCTGACGGCCTCCTGGAAACAAACTGAGCATCAAATACACAGTTACATACTCAATATGTCTCGTGTTAGCACAATGATTGAGCTTACGAAGCACGTTTCACGAGCTTGAGTCAAGCTTGATTGATTCATGTAAAGAGTTGACGGGTTTCTTGCCAAAAGGCAACTGCATATTATAACCATCAACTAGAAGTATTCTCTCTCATGAGTTATAATCGGTTTCGATAAACTTCGCACATGAGAACTGCAGCCGCCACACTGGCATTGAGGCTCGCACATGACCACTCGTAGGAATAGTAATCTCATCTCATCCACTTGCTTCCTTGATGCTAGCAGAGCTTTCGCTCTTCATTAACACAATGATAAGGGCAACCTCCAGCTGTGTTCCATTTGTGAGATGGTAGCCATCTATCCGTCCCAAATACCCAGAAGCCTGCTTCTTTAAGCTTATCGAGTTTGGCCAAGATTCGGTCACCTCGGGCAATGGGAATATGTCCACGCGCCCTGTTGATGTCTTGGCAACGACAGGTGTTACCCCACAGCTAACGATGCTTAGAATTAACACTCCTGCCACCTGAGGTAGCACCTCAGCTGCAGCGTAGGATAGAGACCAAAGTTACGAGGATCGCTTGGAGTCCATCTAGAAATGAGGACTAGAGGATTCTCCTCTTGTTCAGCTCCTTGATCCACAAATTGACTGAGAGCCTGCAGAATAAGCGAACTCTATTTTGACAGAACAAACCTCCTTGATGCACAGCTCCACCGTCAGCATCAGGCACAGGCTTCTCTTAGGGTGTCTCAAGAGATGGAAACCTTCTTTTCAGCTAGCCAAGGCCTTTAATGAAAGCATCAAGCATTTTTCCTGGAAAGATCATCTTGAATAGGAGTCACACCAGTATTTATTTCCTGCACCTGTTAACATGGCATGCAAAACACTAGACTTGACCCTTAATGTTTCTACAAGCCACCCCATCATAAAGCCTCTTACGAGGGCAAATACGTTGGGAATAAATGTAATTGCTGTTAGGTAAAAGCACCAGTAAACGAGGTATGTTAAAAGTCACCAATTTATCTGATCTGAGATTGATTTTGTAATCTTTCCCAGCCGAGTGAAGGTTTCATCACGCCAAAGATATCAATTGAAACTGCGCCGTTGAACTGGCCTGCAGAAATGTTGAAGGACTTAATCCATCAAACCTGCACTGTTCCTGCCACCTGCTGCAAGGCCTCTGGCTGTTCCCGCCACCATGGCCAAGGATTGGCTTGTCGGTAGCTATTTGTATCAGTAATGGGGCAACTGTATAGCTGTTGTTGATGGACAATGATTCCGCATGGTAAATCTATCAGGTGCCTGACGTCACCTTCATTGGAAGACATCAGTTACCAGCCGTAACAGAAGATTATCAACAACCACAATCATTTTGTGAGAATACTGTTGCCTGCCAACAGGTGTTCCAACCAGCATTGATGATCCAGAGTTCCTCTGTCAGCTAACTTGACAATTTGAATACATTAAGATTCAGATTGTTCTAACTTAAAGATTAAATAGCAATATTCGTATTCCCTGTAACAGAGAAGGACCTTCGCAGCCAGTGTGCAGCCCAGTACTGTCTCACTTTAAACAACGGTAAACTTCAGAAGGATTGTTACATTTGAAGCGTAACCATCCGTGTGTTAAAATTTGATTTAGAATAGTCAACTCACCAAAATATAGAAAACCACAGTTTCCAGACTTTAGTTGATGCAACAGATAACCTTCACAAACCTGCAAGGAGGTGTGTCATCTCTTACTAATGAACCAGACTCGTTTGGGAGCCGTAGATGTGTGAGAGCTTGCAGTGTTTGCAGACCCGAAGGACTTAGAAGTTGCAAATAGCTGGCTAGGACAATTTCAGAAGTGTCGTAAGCAGAATCAGTGAAGCAATACCTGATTTTTCTATAATCCGTATGTGTATTACTTCCAGTGTGTTCTGGATGTGGCAGGTGTGCTTTCACCTTAGTGGCATTGTCACAGCTTGAGACTCCAGCAGTTGCATCATGGGGAGGATTTCCATTGGTGGCGCCAATATTTAGTTTGTCAGAATCAGATGCGCCTGGTATCTCTCTGTCAGATGTCAAGCACATCGATCTCACTAAAAGCCTGGGCATTTGAGCTCTCTGAATGAGTCGTCGTCGAGAAACACTAGTCTCCACATATCAACTTGAATGTACCTCAAGAAGCCCTCATCTGTCTCACTAAAGAGACAGACCACTGGAAAGACGTTGAGTCACCAATGAATCTCCTGAATTGCTGATCACTTAGCTCCTACTGAAGAAAACAGCCTGAGGATAAATCTGAGCCGGTGCCTACCATACAGATAATCTATTTTGGGAGAGTTTCATCAGGTTTTAATTAGAATTTCATCTGCTTACCTGTTTGAAGCGGTGTTTTGATGGGGAAAATCAGCAGAAAGTTGTATAGAAAACTTTTTTTTCTGCCATTTCATTCACCTCCCTATTTAGATGTAGCTCGATTTACTAATATTAGGATTTTTACTTTCTGTCAAATTAGTTTTATTAAAAAATGTATTATATTTCCAGTTTAATGTGTCAGACATCCTTTAATTTCTAATACAAAAGTAAATATTAGTTCTCATCTTATTTTTTATTGTCAAGATTGGGAATTTTATTTATCAATAACTAAAATTTTGAAACCTGGCCAACTGTTGCTAATTTTATAGTTTTAAATTAAAAAATCCACCAGAATTTAGATTTCTTTTTCAACTGTTTACACCATAACCCTCTAAGTGAGCGATATCCTCTGCTGTATGAAGATAGCCCATGATCAAGCTTCGAAGCTCCCGTGTTGACATTTTATAGGTAATAGATCTGTGTTGTTTTTTAGTCTTGGTATATTATTCAAACATGACCTTCGTTTTACAGATGTTCAGCTCTTTTCAGTCAAAAGTTTCGCCCCAAGATCACTTTTTCACTGAGATCAGGCCTGGCTTTAGCTGAAACAGTGTGTGCTGACGGTGCAGTTGGTTTGGCTTGGTCTGACCTGAAAATCAGGTGATTATGAATGGGTTGTTGAATAAACAGCATCTCCCAAGCGAGAAAGCACAATATTATTAATACATCAAGATGTTTAGCTGGCCGTGTCCACCACGCCCTCCTTTTTGGCATCGTTTGATACCCGAGGCTTTCAACCTCACTGCCGAATGCGTCTGCTGTCGCAAAGTCCTGCTGGCGTGCCGCTTGACGCCTTCAATGTAGAAGTTTTCGATATCTCTATCATGACCCTTCTAGTTTCGGTCATCAGCGGATCGATATTTTTTTCAAAAGCATCCCCAACGGTTTGATCATACTGCCTGAATTAATCCAGTTTAGCCATGTCAAATAGAAATATGTCATCTGCTTTGCTGTATTAAAATCAACATAGCTTTCAGTGCGTCAAGATAAGTCATAAACTCAGCTCTTGATTCACCTGTTCTGGAAGATCGTGCGGCTTTTCAAATACTTTCTGGATTGACTTCAGCATCATGGATAGCTTTTTTCTGTAAAGCACTGTTTTACGATACTGCCGTGTTGTTGTAAAGCAAAGCTATTCTGACCATCAAACTGTCATTAGTTAAGGCTCATAGAATTGCCACAAAGCTACAATGCGATTTTATATTTTTTTGATACCCATATTGGGAGCAAAACCATTATGCATCCAGTAGTTAGTGTTGGCCAGTTTTAATATCGATTGGGTAATTATCGGTGGAAACGCGCCTGCCCTCCACATTGATGGGGATCAAGATCATGTTAATGACTATGCCAACCGAATTTCCAGGTCCCAAGGGCTATCCTAAGAAACTTCTCCTTTAGTGAAGCTTCCAAAGCGCAAACGCAGGTTTTCCTGCCCTGCTCTGCATCCGGGGTATGCCCCGTTGCACCACCCCAGCACCTTCTCAAACAAGGGCCTTGTTATGGTCAATTCTAGTATAGTTGTCGACCAGCCGCCTGGAAGTAAACATCACCTTCAGTATACAGGTAAATCCTTTGTCAACCGTTTACACGAATGCAATTGATTTCATCCGGTTACCACGGATTTTGTAAGTCGCTGGTCGATGCCAAGTTGTCCGGTATCTCCAAAGGCCGCGATAAACTTGTCCACACCCCTTGAAGAAATACCATTTATTGCTTCGATGATCTTATCATCTACATCTCGTAAAGTTGAAATAGTTGACTGTGAAACACAATACCAAATAACGACGAATAGGACGCCGGGTGCCACTGCTGAACGGCATTGATATGAATACCATATTCCAGACATATATTATTGATATATTTTCTGTCAAAGGTACAAAAATCACGATGCAAATGTTACCCAATACAAATTTTAGACCACGTTGTAGACTCTTTTCTCTCAATTAACTGGAAACTATTTTTTACTTCTCCCTGTTATTTGCACAAACACAAGAGAACGAAGAATGATAATCCAAACAGCCGCACTAGCTGACCTTGAGCTGAGAGACATAGCTGAAAGTGAAACTCAACTATATAGAAGACCAAAAAGGATTGTCCTTGAAGAATCATTACTCAAATCCTTCACTGTGCTGTTGTTTAAAACCAGACCGGGTCATAACAGAGCAATGTAACAAACCAGGTAAGTGCGCTGTTTATAGTCTGCTCTATGTGAAAAGCAATGTAAACAAGAGCAAGAGGACCCACAACCAGTCAATCGAGTCACCTTGAACTAAAGAGTTTCATCGTTTCCTTTTCCTTATAGACGTGATGAGTGAAGCTAGCCAGCTTTTTAGAAGGTCTTCTATCATCATAGCTATTCACGCAGCCTTCTTCAATATCGTGGACAACTTCTTCATCCTTTTGACCATGAACACGCACAACCTTAGCAGGAACACCAACGACTGTAACATCTTCTGGGACATCCGCAACAACCACGGCTGCCGCCCCACCTTAGCATTCTTTCCAATCTCAATAGGGCCTATGACCTGAGCATGAGCTGGAAACGGGCACCTCACGAGTCGGTTAAGTGACGTTTTCCGACATCTGCCTCATAGTACCACAAAGGTGACACCGTAAACATAGCACCCCTCCACAACAAGCTGTCCCACACCAATAACAAAGGCCAGAGCCATGGTCAATGAAGACACCTTCAGCACCAACTCCCCTTGGCACCCCAATTTCCAGTCCAAAAGCGCCAAAACTGACCATGCTTATGACCTGACAAAATGGTGGCGCCAGAGAAAATGTGAGATACGATGAGTAAGCCAAGGCCAAGCCAGGGTAGGTTGCAAAGAACCTAGACTGTCCGAGCTGCCGCCGGCTCATTCTTTCACCATACCAATACTTTCCACCAAACCCATTTAGGCACCGCCTCCTCACATCAATAATATTGTTATTATTAGTTTGTCAAACCCAACAATTTGGAAGCGGTCTACCAACACTAGTTCACTCAGCATCCCTCAAATAAGAACAGTCGACTCAACTCAGGCTGCCCATCAAACGATTGACAGACAATACCTTGAACCTTATCCAACCCATTTCACCCGTTATTGAAATTTCGACAGTGGCCACTGTATCCCTGTCCCTTTAGCCTTTTACGGAAAAAGGTAGACCAAAGTCTCGTTACCGTACCATTTGCAAAGCTCGTTAAGTTCGTAAACACAGCAACATAACTTTGTCCCTTCTAGCACCGACATGGTCGCAAAGAAACGGTCATCCTGGCCATCTTCCTCACGTTTTGTGAATGAAGGCTGGAACAAGATAAATCTTATCTTTAGGATCTGCCTTTTGATTTTCCTCACCCAAAAGATTATTAAGGGTCTGAGTGAAATAGTTGATAAACTGGATGAGTTCACTGCTTGCAAAAAGAGTGGTATTCGAGAAGTCACCATCCTCTTTTAAATTGAAAGCAAGACCAAAAAGCTCTGCCTGAACCAGTTAAAAGTGTTAAAACATCTAAGCTCGAACGTTCTACCCAAGTTTGTTTTCGAGCACCTCTTTGAGTAGATTTGAAAGATTGTAGGTCCTGTTCGTTGGTGAAGACAGGAACAACCTTCTTTCCTTCCACTTCAACTGCGTAGAGGTCTTGGGCAGCCAAGACGGGAGTACGTTGTAGATGATTAACCAAAGCCAGACTAGTCAAAAAGTGGTCTGGTTCCTTTAAAAATTCTTTTAGAGTTTCATCAAAAGCTTGCAATTCTTGATTTTCTGTCATTCTTCTGTCTGTTCTTTCGTTTCTGATTTATCAGGATTTTTCGGTGTTTCACCACTTTCATTATGGTGGCGTGGTTTTATAGCTATCGAGAACTTGACGGCGATGTCGTCGTTCTCCTCCGTGTTTCTGCCTCAAGTCTCGCAGGCTGAGGACACGGAAGCACTTGATTGAGGCATCGATACGTCCTTTTTCATCGATTTTGATAATCTTAACAGTTACCGTACCCCCAACTTTAACCACATCTTCGACATGCTCAGTACGTTCCCAAGCTAGTTCTGAGATGGATGAGAGCATCTGTCTTATTGAAAAGGTGGACGAAGGCACCGAACTTTTCAATACGCACAACGGGTACAGTGTAAACCCTCCAACCCAGCTTCACGTACAAGATCGAGATGATAGTTTTAGCACGGTTAAAGCATCCATCACGAGAAATCTGAACAAGACCCTTTCATCAATATCAATAGTGACACCAGTCTCAGCGATAATCTTGTCATTAGTTTTCAAGCACCTCACCGATGACAACCTTGATCTCGTCAACAGGAATCCGAATACTGTCAATCTTAGGTGCAGTTGAAGCCAACTTGGACGTAGTTCAAACGATTAATGACCAATAACATCAAAGAATCTCAAACGAGCTCACTCTTTTTCTTGAGCCAAAGCTCTTCAGAATGGCCGGTAATACCTGAAATCTTATCCATCTGAAGAGCTGTAATTCCCTCGACGTACCAACAACCTTTAAAGTCCATATCTCCAAAATGATCTCCAAACCTCAAATACTAAAGTTAGGACAGTGTAGTTAGCACCATATCTGAGATAAGTCCCATGGCTATCCCTGCAACAGGTGCCTTCCTATCAGGCCACCACCGTACCAGTCTACAAGAGCCAAGGTTCCTGCACAAACTAGAAGCTTGTGGATGTACAGGTCATTTGACTCCAAAGACTTCTGGCACACCAAACGGATAGTGGCTATAGTGGGACTCTTCAACACTTAGAGAACCTGAGCAAGCAAGCACGTTCACGCAAGGCTCCGTGGACCAACTCTCACGTCGGCCTGGCGCACCATAACGCCCTGTTTCACCCACTGAATACTGAGGGAAATTATAGTGGTGAAGGAAACGTTTTCTATACTCTGGATCCAAACCATCAACAAGCTGTGTATCACTCATAGGTGCCAAAGTCAAAACTGACAAGGCTTGAGTTTGACCACGTGTAAAGAGACCTGAACCATGAACCTTAGGAAGAAAGTCAATCTCTGCGTCCAAAGGACGGATTTCATCCACACGACGGCCATCTGGACGAACCTTATCCTCGGTAATGAGACTGCGCACTTCAGCATGTTCCATCTGCTCAAGGATTTCTGCCACATCACGCAGAATGGTTTCCTTATCTTCATCTTCTGCAAAGCGTTCTTGATAAGAAGCGAGGACTTCTTCTTTTACAGCCTGAGTTGCTGCTTCACGCGCCAGTTTTTCTTCCACCTGAACAGCCTTAGCTAACTGATCATAATAAGCCGTTTCGATCTCGACTTTCAAATCAGCATCAACTTGTAGAAGTTCAACCTCAGCCTTTTCCTTACCAACAGCTGCAACGATATAATTTTGGAAATCAACCAACTCTTGAATAGCCTCATGTCCCTTCAAGAGTGCTTGCAACATAATATCCTCAGACAATTCCTGAGCACCTGACTCTACCATATTGATAGCTTCCTTGGTACCTGCCACTGTCAAGTCTAAAAGTGAAACTTCCTTATCCGCTGCACTTGGGTTGATGATGAAATCTTCTGCAGCATAGGCTACTTGAACCCCAGCAATTGGACCATTGAAAGGAATATCAGAAATAGAAAGAGCTAAAGAGCTACCAAACACAGCAGCCATTGGAGCACTAGCATTCTCATCATAAGAGAGGACCGTGTTAATGACTTGAACTTCGTTACGAAAGCCCTCCGCAAACATAGGACGAATAGGACGGTCAATAAGGCGAGCAGTCAAAGTGGCATCTGTTGAAGGACGACCCTCACGCTTATTAAAGCCACCCGGGAACTTACCAGCTGCATACATTTTTTCCTCATAATTAACCTGTAAAGGAAAGAAATCTGCAGTTGCCATCTTTTTAGACATAACAGCTGTTGATAATACAGTTGTATCTCCATAACGCACGACGACAGCACCATTAGCCTGCTTGGCTACCTGCCCAACTTCAACGACAAGCGGGCGTCCTGCAAAGGTCATCTCAAAAGTTTGTTTAGCCATGTTTGATCCCTCTTTTTATCCATGACCAGCCCTTAAAAAAACGAACCGGTCAACTTTATGTCATTCATTTGATATAACTTTCATTTTACCATAATATAGTCAAAAATGGCAGAGCTCCGGCATAAGTTAGCGCCCAAGTCTCCCTTTCTCTCAGATATTTAAGTCGTTTTGTGATATAATAAACACTTATGAGAGACAAAGGAATGACTATGAAAAAATTACAACACATCATTATGATTGCCTTAATCTTACTAGGCCTAGTAACACCTGCTCTAGCACAAGAACAGACAGATAACTTCAATGTTTCTGCTAAACATGCGATTGCTATCGAAGCAACTACTGGGAAAGTCCTCTATGAAAAGGACGCCACTACTCCTGATGGTGTGGCTTCAATGACTAAAATCCTAACAGCCTACATGGTCTATAAAGCAGTTGACCAAGGAAAAATTACCTGGGACACTGAAGTAGATATTTCAGACTATCCTTTCAACTTAACCGTTGATTCAGAAGTTTCAAATGTCCCACTAGATTCCCGAAAATACACTGTTAAACAGCTCCTGGATGCCACCCTCATTTCCAGCGCTAACAGTGCTGCTATTGCTCTAGCTGAAAAAATCTCAGGATCAGAGAGTGCCTTTGTTGACACTATGACAGCCCAACTTAAAGAATGGGGCATTACAGATGCTAAATTATTTAACGCTTCTGGCCTAAACAATAAATACCTTGGGGATAACCGCTATCCTGGCTCTAAAGCAGATGACGAAAATACTATGAGCGCTCTAGATGTTGCCATTATTGCAGACCACCTCATCAAAGACTATCCTCAGGTACTTGAAATCACCAAGCAAACCGAAACTGATTTCGAAGGTGACAACAAATTAACGACGCACAACTACATGTTGGAGGGGCAAGACAACTACCGTGAAGGCGTTGATGGACTCAAGACTGGAACAACTGAACTTGCAGGGGCATCCTTTGTAGCCCACGCCAATGAAAATGGCATGAGTTTAATTACCGTTGTTATGAATGCGGACAATGGCGGAGAAGATGAAGCAGCCAGATTCACGGCCACAAATGAGTTGCTAGATTATGTGACTCAAAACTGGAAAATCAAAACCCTCAACACCAAGGGACAAATCATCAAGAAAAATGATATTAAGGTAGCCGATGGACAGTCAACCATCTCCAAACTCGAGTCAGACTCAACAGTCAAAAAAAGCAAAATGAGCTGTTAAAATCAAAGAAAACTATAATCAGCCCTATCAAAAAGGTAGACAATACTAAACAGCGACCCTTGATGATAAGGATTCAAGCTAACAGGCTACACTCTGATCAAATTTCACCCTGTAACAGCTAACCAATCTACTCAAAAAGTTTCTTCTTCAAAAAGTTTGTGAACCATCACAATTTTACAGAACAGAAACACAAAAACTACCTTTAGATACAAAATGAAGCTGATCTTTACTTTAAAATTATCTTTTGCAAAAGCTCTCAACACCTTAAGTCTCCAAAATGTGTATAATAAATATCCAAAACACAAGCGAAAAACAAAAAAACTGATCACGCTTAGGATGACCTTCTTACTCTGTCTGGGTACTAGCCCCTGCTTTTAAACAGATAAGAAAAGGAATACAATGTCTCACAAACATGCCATCGCTGTCGAAGCCCAATAATCAGCAAAATTTATGCACAAAACATGCAACCAACCCACGAGGGACCACATACCAAGCTTCTAACAGCATATGGTTTATAAAGTAGATCAGAGAGACCCCACGGACAGCAAAGTTGACATCTGACTCACCCTTGAACCAACTGTCATACCCGGAGCAAATCTAATATTCCACTGACGCCCGCAAACACACTCGTCAAACCAAACTTTGACAAACCTTATTTCAGTGCCAGTGAATCTATTGCTCTAGAATGAGAAATCGGAGGAACTGAAAGTGTTTGTCGACATGATGAAAGCCCAACTTAAAAGACATTAAAACTGATGCCAAGATTGTCAATGCCTGGTCCTCACAATTCTTACTAGGTAGACAATATCATCCAGTTCTAAATCAGACGAAGAAAATAACATGAGTGCTAAAGATGTTAACATCATTGCACACACGGCAAAGAACATCCCGAAACTCGATATCACTAAAACTGAAGCGATTTGACTGGCAAGCCAACAAACCCAAAACTCAAACATATGTCAAGACAACGAATACTGTAAAGGAGTGGATGGCCTAAAACAGACCACTGATTTAGCTGGGCTTCCTTCAGGCCCACTCAAAATGAAAAGTGCGCGAGCATTACAACAGCCATTTGAATGCTGATAATACCGATACTGAATGACTACGCCCGTTTCACTGCAAACCAATGACCTACTAATTACGAAGTCTATCATTAAGCAAGACCATTGCCAAAAGTACAAGCTATCG
>BNJV01002188.1_pt1 | contig 14138 bp, 20 predicted proteins | sample 8540591 | NCBI WGS metagenome assembly BNJV01 (sample SAMD00202457, study PRJDB9452) | human saliva metagenome | host: Homo sapiens
TTTCGACTACGGATCTTAGCACTCGCAGTCTGACTGCCGACCATAATTCATTGGCATTCGGAGTTTATCTGAGATTGGTAATCCGGGATGGACCCTCACCCAAACAGTGCTCTACCTCCAAGAATCTCTAATGTCGACGCTAGCCTAAAAGCTATTTCGGAGAGAACCAGCTATCTCCAAGTTCGTTTGGAATTTCTCCGCTACCCACAAGTCATCCAAGCACTTTTCAACGTGCCCTGGTTCGGTCCTCCAGATGCGTCTTACCGCACCTTCAACCTGCTCATGGGTAGGTCACATGGTTTCGGGTCTACGACATGATACTAATGCGCCCTGTTCAGACTCGGTTTCCTACGGCTCCGTCTCTTCAACTTAACCTCGCATCATATCGTAACTCGCCGGTTCATTCTACAGAAGGGCACGCTCTCACCCATTAACGGGCTCCGAACTTGTTGTAGGCACACGGTTTCAGGTTCTATTTCACTCCCCTCCCGGGGTGCTTTTTCACCTTTCCCTCACGGTACTGGTTCACTATCGGTCACTAGGGAGTATTTAGGTTGGGAGATGGTCCTCCCAGATTCCGACGGGATTTCACGTGTCCCGCCGTACTCAGGATACTGCTAGGTACAAAGACTATTTTGAATACGAGGCTATCACTCTCTTTGGCTGATTTTCCCAAACCATTCTTCTATAATCTTTTGAGTCACATTGCAGTCCTACAACCCCGAAGAGTAAACTCTTCGGTTTGCCCTTCTGCCGTTTCTGCTCGCCGCTACTAAGGCAATCGCTTTTGCTTTCTTCCTGCAGCTACTTAGATGTTTCAGTTCACTGCGTCTTCCTCCTCATATCCTTAACAGATATGGGTAACAGGTAGTACCTGTTGGGTTCCCCATTCGGAAATCCCTGGATCATCGCTTACTTACAGCTACCCAAGGCATATCGTCGTTTGTCACGTCCTTCTTCGGCTCCTAGTGCCAAGGCATCCACCGTGCGCCCTTATTAACTTAACCTTATTTTCTGACCTTTCAGTCATAAACTCTTATTAATACTACAGCGTTTTTCGGTTTATTTTTCTTGTTACTATTTGATATAGATATTCAATTTTCAATGTGCATTACTTGGTGATCTCTCACCAATGGAGCCTAGCGGGATCGAACCGCTGACCTCCTGCGTGCAAAAGCAGGCGCTCTCCCAGCTGAGCCAAGGCCCCACAAGACCTCTCAAGACTAAACAAGACCAATGTGCATTCCTTATCCTTAGAAAGGAGGTGATCCAGCCGCACCTTCCGATACGGCTACCTTGTTACGACTTCACCCCAATCATCTATCCCACCTTAGGGCGGCTGGCTCCAAAATGGTTACCTCACCGACTTCGGGTGTTACAAACTCTCGTGGTGTGACGGGCGGTGTACAAGGCCCGGGAACGTATTCACCGCGGCGTGCTGATCCGCGATTACTAGCGATTCCGACTTCATGTAGGCGAGTTGCAGCCTACAATCCGAACTGAGACTGGCTTTTAAGAGATTAGCTTGCCGTCACCGACTTGCGACTCGTTGTACCAGCCATTGTAGCACGTGTGTAGCCCAGGTCATAAGGGGCATGATGATTTGACGTCATCCCCACCTTCCTCCGGTTTATTACCGGCAGTCTCGCTAGAGTGCCCAACTGAATGATGGCAACCAACAATAGGGGTTGCGCTCGTTGCGGGACTTAACCCAACATCTCACGACACGAGCTGACGACAACCATGCACCACCTGTCACCTCTGTCCCGAAGGAACTTTCTATCTCTAGAAATAGCATCGGGATGTCAAGACCTGGTAAGGTTCTTCGCGTTGCTTCGAATTAAACCACATGCTCCACCGCTTGTGCGGGCCCCCGTCAATTCCTTTGAGTTTCAACCTTGCGGTCGTACTCCCCAGGCGGAGTGCTTAATGCGTTAGCTGCGGCACTGAATCCCGGAAAGGATCCAACACCTAGCACTCATCGTTTACGGCGTGGACTACCAGGGTATCTAATCCTGTTTGCTCCCCACGCTTTCGAGCCTCAGCGTCAGTTACAAACCAGAGAGCCGCTTTCGCCACCGGTGTTCCTCCATATATCTACGCATTTCACCGCTACACATGGAATTCCACTCTCCCCTTTTGCACTCAAGTTTGACAGTTTCCAAAGCGAACTATGGTTGAGCCACAGCCTTTAACTTCAGACTTATCTAACCGCCTGCGCTCGCTTTACGCCCAATAAATCCGGACAACGCTCGGGACCTACGTGTTACCGCGGCTGCTGGCACGTAGTTAGCCGTCCCTTTCTGGTAAGATACCGTCACAGTGTGAACTTTCCACTCTCACACTCGTTCTTCTCTTACAACAGAGCTTTACGATCCGAAAACCTTCTTCACTCACGCGGCGTTGCTCGGTCAGGACTTCCGTCCATTGCCGAAGATTCCCTACTGCTGCCTCCCGTAGGAGTCTGGGCCGTGTCTCAGTCCCAGTGTGGCCGATCACCCTCTCAGGTCGGCTATGTATCGTCGCCTAGGTGAGCCGTTACCTCACCTACTAGCTAATACAACGCAGGTCCATCTTGTAGTGGATGCTGTGCCCTTTCAAGCAGCATCATGCAATAACTGCTGTCATGCAGTATTAGCTATCGTTTCCAATAGTTATCCCCGCTACCAGGCAGGTTACTCACGCGTTACTCACCCGTTCGCAACTCATCCGGACGAGCAAGCTCCTCGCTTCAGCGTTCTACTTGCATGTATTAGGCACGCCGCCAGCGTTCGTCCTGAGCCAGGATCAAACTCTCATTAAAAGTTTGAGTTCTCACTCATTTCTGTCACTGACAGATTTATTGTTTTTTTCATTGTTCAGTACTACAACCTTGGTTGTAGTGCCCTGCCATTGGTTCGTCTTGTTCAGTTTTCAAAGGTCTTTGCTCGCAGTCTCTCAGTGACAACTATATTAGTATATCACTAGCTCGCTTTTCACTTGTCAACAGTGAAACTTTTTTATATCCTGTTTCATCATCTTTCATCGATACACTCATAGTCCGTACGGGATTCGAACCCGTGTTACCGCCGTGAAAAAGGCGGTGTCTCAACCCCTTGACCAACGGACCGGAGTTGTTATTTTCAACTCTTACTATTATACCGACTTTTCTTGCTTTGTCAACACCTAAACTTTTTCATTTCTCTGTAATGCTTTCCTTCAGCTCTCTGAGAAGGGCTTTGCGGCCTTTAAATCGTTCGTCTGCCCAGAGGCGTTCATAGGCTTCTTGCTTTATCTTGTGGTAACTTTCTTCTATACGTATTCAACAATTCATGAAGCGCGTAGTAATCATCCAACCACAATCCTCCTTCCGGTAGGCGACTGGCTAAATCTCTCCTACTTCTTCGTAGGCCATTCGGTCTAGGCGACGTTTTTGACTCTCTTGTTTTCTGACACTATCAAGGATCTCGATTGCGAAATTTTTGTTTTGAAGTAGACGTAGAGTTTCTTTTTCCTCTTCCACTAGTTCTGGATGCTGTTTCTAGAAGTTCATAGGGAGACGAGATCATGCCTTCTTGAGTCCCAATCCTCTTTTCTCCCACAGGTGGAGATAGTAATCTTTTTCGACATCTATGAGACAATTCTTTACCTTCGCATAATACTTTTTCAAAGCATTTGCTCCCCTTTCTCTGCTTGTAGTATAGCAGAGAAAGGCGGAAAAAGGACTTTAGATTTCTGTCTTGTGTTTTTGGTCTGATAATGTTATGATTATAAGTTTGTAATTCACGTAAAGCTGGCTAGTTTTTCATAATCTAATTTTCAGACAAAGCAAAAAGCCCACTGTTGTAGGCTTTCTGTAAGATATTTCTTAAAATTAAAGCATTTTGTTGTAGAATTCAACGACAAGTGCTTCGTTGATTTCTGGGTTGATTTCATCGCGTTCTGGCAAGCGAGTCAATGAACCTTCCAATTTTTCAGCATCGAATGATACGAATGCTGGACGTCCAAGAGTAGCTTCTACTGCTTCAAGGATAGCTGGAACTTTCAATGATTTTTCACGAACTGAGATCACTTGACCTGGAGTTACACGGTATGATGGGATATCAACGCGTTTTCCGTCAACAAGGATGTGACCGTGGTTTACGAATTGACGAGCTTGACGACGAGTAGTCGCAAGACCAAGACGGTAAACAACGTTATCCAAACGACGTTCCAAAAGAAGCATGAAGTTGAAACCTAGGATTCCGCCTTTGATTTTTGTAGCTTGTACGAACAAGTTACGGAATTGTTTTTCACCTACACCGTAAGTGAAACGAAGTTTTTGTTTTTCAGCCAATTGCAAACCGTATTCTGACAATTTAGAACGGTTGTTTGGTCCGTGTTGTCCTGGTACGTAGTTACGACGTGCCAATTCTTTACCTGTACCTGTAAGTGAAAGGCCAAGGCGACGAGCTTGTTTCCAAGATGGTCCTGTATAACGTGACATGTGAATGTCCTCCTGATATAAATAATATTTCGGTGGAAATAGTCACTTAGAAAGCCCCTGATTCGTGCAGATGCCCTTCGCCTAAACAGCCAAGGTTACTTATTATAAGACACCTGTTGACGAGCTTCATGCTTTCCTGCTGATATTTCACACAAAATCCATTTTACCATGAATGGCTAGATTTGTAAAGGGGTTTTAAGCTTTATTTTCATTGCCAGAGAGGTTAAGAAGGAGGGTAAAGGTGCTTCCCCAGTCCGTACTGGCTGGTAACTGTGATTTCTCCACCCTAATTGATGGGCCAATTCACGCGCAATCGCAAGACCCTAAACCATGACCACCTGTTTTCATATTGCGCGAAGTTTCGACACGATAAAGGCGTTTGAAAATATTCTTTAAATCCTCTGGAGCAATGCCTTGCCCCTCATCCGTTACACTGATTGAAAGCTGGCTCTTCTCCAGCTTAGCTACCACCTCCAGCTTGGTTCCTGGAGCAGAGTATTTAAAAGCGTTATTGACTAGATTTACTAGGATACGAGAAAGTTTGGCATAATCTCCTTCAATCCTGGCAGACTCTGGAATCACTTGCAAGTGGACATCTCGCTCCTCCTGCTCAATCAAAAATTGAAACTCACTCATGCACTCAATCAAAAGTTGATCCAGAAAAAAATACTATCTTTGTTAGTTGTCTCCTCCTGATTTCTAGCTGTGTTTAGAGTCAAAAAAATTCAACTCTTCAACCAGTTTATTAAGCCGTTCTGTCTGGCGTCCAATAGTTGCTAGATAATGGGCTTGTTCTCCTTCTTTGATAACCCCGTCTAAAATCCCTTCTACCGTCGCTTGGATCGAAGTGATGGGAGTCTTGATATCATGCGATAATTGGGCAATCATCAAGCCCTTTTCTCGTTCGCTTTCTTTCCAAGGAATCAAAGGTCGCCTGTAAATCATGAGACATTTCATTGAAAAGCTTGCCCTAATTGCTGAAATTCCACAGGCCCTTGAACCTCAAGATTTGAAGGAAAAATCCTTGTCCGCTACTCGCTTGGCATGTTCCTTGAGTTTACCCAATGAAGTAAAGACCGGGGATAAAAGATAGAGACTAATCCCAGCACCAACAAAACTTGCCATGAGAGTCATTCCCACTAGGAAATAAATCTCTCTTTCGTCAATTAACATTCGCTGGACTGCCCAAAAAACTACGATAATCGTTAGGAGTGTTGAAATGATATACCCCACTAGAATATAACTTTTTAATTTCATTAACTACCTCGTGCTTTTCTCAATTTTGTAGCCCAAGCCCCAGACAGTTTTTGATAGTAGGGCGTTTCTGCACTGGCATATTTAGCCAACTCCTGTCGAAGAGCATGAATATGAACATTCAAGGTATTGGTATCATCCACATAGTCTTCCTGCCAGACCTTTTCATAGAGGTCTGTCTTAGAGAAAACCCGCTCTGGATTACTGGCTAGAAGCCATAGAAGTTCGAAGGATTTGACTGTCAAATCAAGCGCCACATCTCCGACTTGGACCTCATGGCTACCGTGATTCATCCGTAAATCTCCGAGACTGACGACCTCTGTCTCACCTCCACGATGAAGGCGACGCAAGATATTGTGGACACGCAAAACCAGCTCACGAGGGCTAAAGGGCTTGGCAATAAAGTCATCTGCCCCTAAGCTTAGACCGTAAATCTTGTCCTGCTCGCTAGTCTTAGCCGTGATAAAGAGAAAAGGCTGATCCGGAGATTGATACTGGACCTCGCTAATCAAATCATAACCATCCATCCGAGGCATCATGATATCTGTAATAATCAAATCAATCGATTTTCGCTTGAAGATTTCTAAGGCCTCTACTCCATCATGAGCCACCAAAACCTGATACCCTGCCTGAACCAGATAGCGTTGATGAATATCTGTGATTTCTACCTCGTCGTCAACGAGTAAAATGGTCTTTCCCATCTGTCTCTCCTTTGAAAAAAACAGTGCTATACCACAATAGTATAACACTATTTTTAATCGCTTTACGAACATTCTAATCGCTATCTGGATTTTTTTCAAATCCTAGATAGAAAGTCTGTAGCTAGACTAGTCATTTTTCCTCTTTTTAGCTTTCAAACCGAGACCACCCTAGCAGTCCAGCCAAGGCGAGTCCAAAGAATCCAATAGCAGACATTGATGTTTGGGCTTCACCAGTATATGGAAGCATGTCTTTTTCGGCCTTTCATTTTATCAGCCATCATTGGATTTGACGCCTTGTTATTAGCTGCCATCTTGCCTTCATCAGACATTTTTCTTGAGGCTGCTGGAGCTTGATCTTGTTTCATGCTTGGTGTTTCCATAGGCTGGCTAGCATTCATGGTTTTATCCTGCTCTTTGTTAGGCATCATCTTATCCTGACTAGCAGCTGGCATTTGCGATTTCATCGGAGTAAGAGACTGATGTCCCATTCAAGTTTACTGTCAAATCTTTAGTCGCTACGAGATTTGTCAAATCAGCTTTGCCATCTTTTTGCGCCGTACACCTTGATAGTAGCTTTTATAGCTTTGAGTGCCGTTTTGTTTCAAGAGGTCTAGAAGCTCTTTATCAGATTTGCCTTGAGTGCCGGCCAAGTCCACTTCATAGAAGTAGAGACCCTTGCCCAATTTTTCTACTGGTGGAAGGGCGGGATTTTTAGCCGAACCGTTGTCTGACCATGGGGCCTTGTCTGATGCTTTCAAAATCAAACGAGTTAACATACCGTCTCCAGCGAAGAATTCATATGGAATAACTTGGTTGACACCAGCTGTGAATGGGACCGGGGAAGTTGGCCTTTGTCCAAGTAAGTAGCTGGAACATCAACTGTATCTTTAGTATTGTCAGCCACACCTTTTTGAACTTCAGCTGGAGTAGTCAAACCATTCAAGTTGACATCCAAATCTTTTGTCGCTACGAGGTTGCTCAAATCGGCCTTGCCGTCTTTAGCACCGTACACCTTTGATGGTAGCTTTATAGCTTTGTGTACCGTTTTTGTTTTCACAAGTCAAGAAGTCTTTATCAGATTTTGCCTTGAGTACCGGCCAAATCCACTTCATAGAAGTAGAGACCTTTACCCAAGTTTTCTACTGGTGGAAGGGCCGGATTTTTAGCTGAACCATTATCTGACCATGGGGCCTTGTCTGAAGCTTTCAAGATAAGGCGAGTCAACATACCGTCACCAGCGAAGAATTCGTATGGAATGACTTGGTTGACTCCGGCTGTGAATGGGCCAGGGAAGTTGGCCTTGTCCAAGTAAGAAGCTGGAACATCTACTGTGTCTTTGGTATTGTCGGCTACACCTTTTTGCACTTCAGCTGGAGTAGTCAAGCCATTCAAGTTGACATCCAAATCCTTAGTCGCTACAAGGTTACCCAAATCGGCCTTGCCATCTTTCGCACCGTACACTTTGATGGTAGCTTTATAGCTTTGTGTACTATTTTTGTTTCAAAAGGTCAAGAAGCTCTTTATCTGATTTTACCTTGAGTACCTGCACAAATCCACTTCATAGAAGTAGAGGCCTTTGCCCAATTTCTCTACTGGTGGAGAGCTGGGTTTTTAGCTGAACCGTTGTCTGACCATGGGGCCTTGTCTGAGGCTTTCAAGATAAGACGAGTCAACATACCGTCTCCAGCGAAGAATTCGTATGGAATAACTTGGTTGACACCAGCTGTGAATGGGCCAGGAAGTTGGCTTTATCCAAGTATGTAGCTGGAACATCTACTGTGTCTTTGGTGTTGTCAGCCACCCTTTTTGAACTTCAGCTGGAGTGGTCAAGCCATTCAAGTTGACATCCAAATCCTTAGTCGCTACGAGATTGCTCAAGTCTGCCTTGCCATCTTTCGCACCATACAATTTAATAGTTGCTTTATAGCTTTGTGTGCCGTTTTGTTTTAACAAGTCAAGCAACTCTTTGTCAGATTTGCCTTGAGTACCTGCCAAAGTCTACTTCATAGAAGTAAAGGCCTTTGCCCAATTTCTCTACTGGTGGAAGGGCCGGATTTTTGGCTGAGCCATTGTCTGACCATGGGGCCTTGTCAGAGCCTTTCAAGATAAGGCGAGTCAACATACCGTCACCAGCGAAGAATTCGTATGGAATGACTTGGTTGACTCCGGCTGTGAATGGGCCAGGGAAGTTGGCCTTGTCCAAGTAAGAAGCTGGAACATCTACTGTGTCTTTGGTATTGTCGGCTACACCTTTTTGAACTTCAGCAGGGGTAGTTGCTGGTTGAGCTTCACTTGCCTCACGGTCTTGTCCAGAGACTACAGGAGCAGAATTTGTTGCAGGTTTAACCGCATCTGCTGTTTCTTTCTTAGATTCAGGTTTTGCTTGCACTTCTTCTTTTGGTGCTACTACTTGGTCTTTAGCAGCTACATCCGCTTTTTCTGGAGAGCTTGTAGTATCCAAGCTTGCTTTAGGTGTTGAAGCTGCCTCTTCTGAAGGAAGAGCTGTATCGACTGCTTCTTTTGAGAAGCTCTACTGGTAAGTCGCTCTTTTGCACTCACCGAATCTGCATTTGGCACGACTTGAGCAGGTGTCGGATTGAGCACATCGGCACGTACAGAACTTGGTTGACCAACTAGGACAAAGAAGCCACTAGCCACAAACTAACTGAGGCAACACCGACACTGAGACGACGAATAGACCAACGAGTATATCTTTGATTTGGATTGAATTTCATAGGATTCTCCTTAGAGTTTTTCTTTTATTTGATGACTCTAGTATAATCTCCTAAAATTAAAAAGGATTAAGAAAAAAAGTTAAAATTTTTTTCTTAAATTCCCTCTTATAAAAATACTTATATTGACTCAATAGTCGTTGAAAAAGAATAGTCACTTCTCTTCACTCACTGAGGCTTGCTAGGGTATCCAAATATTGGTTATTAATCACCGCCATGATATAGGTATCCGATCTTAGTAAGTCATTTGGTCCAAACTGTACATCCAAAGGAGCATTTTTCGTAGTCACGAAAACCGAGAATATTGAGATTGTACTGTCCTCTAAGATTTAATTGGCTAAGACTCTTTCCCTACCCACGATACAGGAACTTTCATTTCTACAATTGAGACATTCTTGTCTCAACTGAAAGACATCTACACTATTATGGAAGAGAATCGTCTGTGCCAAAGAGCGTCCCATCTCAAACTCTGGTGAAATGACTGAATCTGCGCCGATTTTTTTCAAGGACTTTTTGCTGTATGGCTTTTTAACCTTAGCAATAACAGTCGGTACACCCAGACTCTTGCAATGCATGACTGCAAGAACACTAGACTCTAGATTTTCACCAGTTGCGACGACTACGGTATCGCAGGTATCAATTCCAGCCGATAGCAAGAGGTCCTCATCTGTGATATCTCCAACAACACCACGCACCAAGACTGGTTCAAATTGATTGATTCGTTCTTCATGGTTGTCAATAGCGATAATATTTACATCATGCTTGGCGAGAGCAGCCAGAACACTACTCCCAAAAATACCCAAGCCTAAAATTCCGATTGTCCGATCTGACATAGTTTATCCTTTCTTATCCTATGGTAATATCAGCTTTCATATAGTGGATCATATCTTTCTTATCTGGTTGATACTCAGCCAAACTAACTAATAGCGTCAGAGGTCCGATTCGCCCAATAAACATCAGTAGCATGATGACGCTAAGCGCTAGCTTACCTAACTCTGGTGTCAAATTAGCAGTTACTCCAACCGTGGCAAGCGCTGAAATAGTTTCAAACATCAGGTAGATAAAGCGCGGATTCCCCTCGGCTGTTATTCCTATTAAGATCAAGCCCGCTAAAAAAGTTATCAAGAAAATGATAAAAACACTGAATGATTTTTTTGAACTGTCCGAGGTTCAATAGTTCTCCGAGCTACATTTGCATGAGGTAACCCTAAAAAGTTCACTGCGTGCGAATACCAACAAGACAAAGAAGGTTGTGATTTTTAGTCCCCCTGCTGTACCCTGCCAGGTGCCCCACCCAGAAACATCTGCAAAATATAGATCATCAAGGTAACAGGCCCTAGCCTGAGTAAAAATCAATAGAAGCAAATCCTGCCGTCCGCATGCTGACAGTTTGGAAGAAACTAACCAGCAATTTATCTGGGAAGCTGAGATTGCCAATCGTTCCCGAATTGTTCCACTCTATCAAGAGGGTTGAAACTGTTCCAGCAACAAAATCCCTCGCTGTTAAGAAGAGGACTAGCTTAGTATGGAAACGAAGACGACGCTTTTTCTTCTTTCCTAACTGTGCAGCTAGGTCAAACCAGACCATGAAACCTAGGCCACCTGTAATAATCAAGCCTGCTATCACTAGATTAATCAATGGGTCTGTCTGAAAGGCTAGCAAACTCTGTGCTACCAAAAATTATCAAATCCAGCATTACAGAAAGCTGAAATAGCTACGAAAATGGAAGTAAAATTCCCCGTCCCCCAACCAAACTCGGGGACAAAACGAAAACTTAGCAGAAAGGCTCCGAATCCTTCTACTAGAAAAAGTCGTCACGAAGATGGAACGTAGAAAATCCCTCAGAGACTGGGTTTCTTCGAAGCTAAAGCTCTCAGAATCGTTTCTCGACCTCGAAGACTGAGTTTTTGCTTACCCTGGATATAGAAAATTCCGATAAAGGTCATGAGACCCAAACCACCAATCTGAATCAGGAACATACAGATCAGCTGCCCCCAGACATTGTAGGTCGAAGCGACAGGTAAGGTAAAAAGTCCTGTCACACAGACCATAGATACGGCTGTAAATAAATGATCAAAGTAACCGGCATGAGATGTTGAGATTGTACAAATGGCAGACTCAAAAGGAGAGACCCCAAGAGGATAACCAAAGCAAAACTTAAAAAGATTCTCCGAGCGGGTGATAAACGCCCTAGAATGGTATTTATTTTTTCCGAAAATGATTTGAATAACATAGCTACATTGTACCACAAAAACAGTTAAAGCAGTCACATATGACTAACGATCTCAAGACAGAGTTCTAGCGCCTTTTCGAAAAGCTTCTAGCACCCCAATCGCGCTGGTCATAGTTATCAAGATCTGCCAAATGAATCAGCCGTGAACAGCAACTCACCCCAGGTAACTCCACGAAGTTGAGCCACTGCCGCAAGAGCTGCACACTCCATCTCCACAACCGCACAGCCTTCTTCCTTTGCGATAGGCAACTTTTTCAGCGGTTTCTCGGTAAAAACCGTCTGTCGACCAGGTCATAACTTCTTCGTAAGAGACACCTAGTTGTTCCAAAACTTGCTCGATGGCAGAAACAGCTTCTACATGAACATCCATATAACGAGAAGGGGGTGCATAATGGTAACTGGCTCCTTCATCACGCAATGCTCTGACCGGAACTAGAAAGGCATTTTCTTCTATACTAGTAAGCACCCCACAAGTACCGGTAGAGATGATTTTCTCACACCGTAACCAATCAACCAATCCATAAACTGGGCGGCTGGGTGCAGAACCAACAGGAGCTTGGGCTAGACATACTTTTTCACCTTTAGTAACCCATGACATAAAACAGGATAAGTTTTAGTGGCAGAAACAAACTCCCCAACGCACTCCGCCCCTACTTCCTGGGCATAGTGGTCAATCTCTTCCTCCAAAAACGCATAGATGCACTTCTTTGGCAACTGTAAATCTAATCCTTCGTGATTTGGCATGATGACTGCCTGAGGATTATCATCAAAACTCTAAAATAGGAATGGCATGTTTTTGAATCATAGAATACCTCCTCTAAATTTTTACTATTGTATCAAAAATAGAAAGAAAGTCAAGGTCGAGTCGTCAAATTCAGAAAAATTGAATTTAAATAGGAAACAACAATTAAATGCTTTTTCGTCATAATAAAATTGCTATAGCTTAGGAAATAGTTTATAATAGATTGAATTTTTAAAAAGTGGAGGTTCTTATGAAATTCTATTCCTATGACTATGTGCTCAGTCAGATTAGTCAACAGAATTGGGTCATGATTATTGTATCAGCTTTACTGCTTATCGTGACTGGATTTTTTGCATTTAAAGGCTTTCAAAGATAAGAAAGGGACCAAGTTCCGTGAACTATCGATCATTTCTATTTTGACTTTAATCGCATTCGTTTTTGATTAGCATTACGAATTTCCAAAACTAGTCAATCCAATGATAATCAATTTCGTAGTTCCTTACACTTTCATCGAGATTGTATCAAAAAGAGTTAGGTGTTGATAAAAAAGAGATTTATGTCAATACTTCAGCTACTAACTGATGGAGCTGATTATTAAGGTTGGCGACATTTTTATCGTGCGATTAGCGGGACTGACCAAGATAGCTATTTATTAGAAAAAATGGAACTGTATAAATCAGACGTTGAACTCGTGGAGGTTGAAAAATGATAAGCTTTTTTGCTACAATTGCGATTAAATTGGCCTTGGGGCTTCTGTCTCTTGTTTTTGTTATCAATGTAACAGGTAAAGGAAATCTAGCACCAAGTTCTGCAGTAGACCAAATACAGAACTTTGTTCTCGGGGGTATTATCGGCGGGATCATCTACAATAGTTCAATCACCATCATCCAATACATTGTTATCCTCATTATTTGGACTATTCTCATCTTACTCCTCAAATGGTTGAATACTAATGTTTCCTTCATTAAACATCTGATTGACGGAAAACCTACGATTATCATTAAAAATGGAAAATTAGATCCAGAAGCCTGTCGTTCAAAAGGTCTTGCAGCTGCAGATGTAGCCCTTAAATTGCGTGCTCAAGGAATTTTCCAACTAAAGGAAGTCAAGAGAGCTGTGATTGAGCAAAACGGACAGCTAATTGTCGTAAGAATGGGTGACGAAAATCCTAAGTACCCAGTCATTACAGACGGTGTTGTCCAAGTTGAAATCCTAGAAACCATTGGCAAATCCGAGGAGTGGCTAACTGATAAATTGAAAGAAGAAGGTTTCGAAGATGTTTCAAATATCTTTATCGCTGAATATGATAAAGGTCAATTGAATGTTGTAACCTATTAAAAAATAAACTGATGCTTTTCGTATCAGTTTTTTGCTTTTTAGCATAAAAGGGTATATACTTAAAGCTATTATCTGATGGAATTTAGATGATGGAATAAATTAACGGAGGTAAATCCCCCATGTCAATCGAAGAAAAAAATTCAACCAAGCTAAAGGTTCTGTTAAAGAAGGCTTTTGGTAAACTAACTGGCGATACAAAAACTCAAAGCAGAAGGAGCTGCAGAAAAAGTAGCTTCAAAAAGCTAAAGAAGTTGCTGAAGAGGCAAAAGAAGCTGTCGAAGGTGCAGTATCTGGCGTAAAAACATCTTTAAAAAAAGACGGAGAATAATTCTTTCTCGTCCTATTAACATAAAAACTCTTATTCCAAGCTTTTAATAATGCTAGGGATAAGAGTTTTTCTTTAAATTATTATGTTTTTAAATATGAGAAAAGTACTTCTTATGATGCATTGCTCAACCTAAAGCAAAAAGAACTAATTCCTATACTCCTCCTATTTCCACAAACCACCTAAGATTTGTTTTTTTCCAATAAGCCTAAGTCCACTTCACTGATTTTCGACATTGTCACCAATGATATATAGTTGAGAGAAGTAAGTTAACAAAGGACCTACACAAATTACTCTTAATTGAGAAGTAGAAGAACCAAGCTCTCTATCGTACTCTTTCTATCGCC
>BNJV01001855.1_pt1 | contig 14117 bp, 24 predicted proteins | sample 8540591 | NCBI WGS metagenome assembly BNJV01 (sample SAMD00202457, study PRJDB9452) | human saliva metagenome | host: Homo sapiens
AATCGAAAAGGGGACATGGTTGTGAACCCCCGATAAGGAAGCCGTACGATATGGACGGCTTCCTTTATAGTATTGAGAACGGGGATCGGCTGAACAATGATATATGACAGAGCTGACGGAGAATGCTGTACCGTCTTGCATAAATCTCTAAAAAATGAAATCAAGGACATCACATTTCGTCAGACAGAGATGATACCCGACGGAGACGAAGGGAAACTATCTCGTCTGGATATTGCCTGTGAACTTGATACAGGAGAACTTGTTGATGTAGAGGTTCAAGTTATCAATTACAACAATATGCAGCGTCGGACCTTGTTTTATTGGGCACGTTTATATCTGCTCTCGCTGACACGCGGTACAGGATATAATCTCCTGCGTCCTGCGATTACGATTAATCTTCTTGCCTTCGAGCTTCTGCCGCAGTCGGAGCCCACGGCGATGTACAGCATCTATAACATCGAGAACGGGGATCGGCTGAACAATGATATGGAACTACATTTTATAGAACTACCGAAATATATCAAATCCCCGCATAAGACGATACGTGAATCATCGAAGATGGAACGATGGCTTGCGTACTTTGCCAAACAGATTGACCAATGAGGAAAAGGAGGAACTGGCGATGAGCGAACCTGCGATCAGAGATGCGATGGAGGCAGAGAAGATCTTTATGAGCAGCCCGGATGAATATCTGCGCTATGTTAATCGTCAGATGGCGCTGATGGACTATCGCTCCGGACTGGAGGAAGCGACAGAAGAAGGAATAAGGCGAGGGATAGACCAAGGACGTCGTGAGGGGCGTGCTGAGGGACGACATGATGGAATCGCACATGTAGCGATAAATATGCTGCGTGCCGGAACGCCAATTCCGATGGTGGCACAGATGACAGAGCTGACGGAGAATGCTGTGCGACAGATGGCGGAGGAGCATGGAATTGAGATGTTGCAGTGAGGAGAATAAGTCATGCGAACGAGAAGGTTTAACGCATTGAATGACATCCTGTTCAAATTCATCTTTGGGCACAGAGAGAACAAGGATATAACGCTGTCCTTTATCAATGCGGTACTTGGACTGGAGGGGAAAGGGCATTTGTCGATTTGCAGTTTGCCGACCGAGAAGTCGACCCCGACGAGGGAGAGTGGCAAGGGCTCGACACTTGATCTCCTTTGTATGACGAATGATGAGACACAGATAAATATAGAAGTTCAGGTACAGAAGCGGCAGAACATGGGACAGCGGAGCCTGTACTACTGGGCGAAACTCTACCATAGTACACTGAGGCGAGGGGAAGATTACGCACATCTGCGACGAACTATTTCAATCAACTTACTTGGCTATACCTATCTCCCGCTAAGGGCTTTCATCACATGTATGGACTATATGATGAGACGGGAGAGCATCGTCTGACAGAGGATTTGAGATCCATTTTTGGAGCTACCGAAGGTGACGCGTACGGATATACGCCAGATGCGGACATTGGATAAATGGATGGCGTTCATTGGGAACAAATTGAGCAATGAGGAAATGGAGGAGATTGCCATGAGTGAAGCGGCGATTAACATGGCGTGGGATCGGATAGAGACATTCATGCGCGACGCCGGGAGACGGCGCAAATACGAGCAGCGGGAGAAGTATGAGCATGATTATGTGAGTGATATGAACGGCTCGCGACGCGAGGGCCTTGCCGAAGGACTCGCCAAGGGGCGCGCTGAGGGGCGACATGATGGAATCGTCCATGTAGCAATCAATATGCTGCGTGCCGGAACTCCAATTCCGATGGTGGCGCAGATGACAGAGCTGACGGAGAATGCTGTGCGACAGATGGCGGAGGAACATGGAATTGAGCTGTTGCAGTGAGGAGAATAAGCCATGCGGACGAGAAGGTTTAACGCATTGAATGACATCCTGTTCAAATTCGTCTTTGGGCACAGAGAGAACAAGGATATAACGCTGTCCTTTATCAATGCGGTGCTTGGACTGGAAGGGGAAAGGGCATTTGTCGATTTGCGGTTTGCCGACCGAGAAGTCGACCCGACGAGGAGAGTGGCAAGGGCTCGACACTTGATCTGCTTTGTATGACGAATGACGAGACACAGATAAATATAGAAGTTCAGGTACAGAAGCGGCAGAACATGGGACAGCGGAGCCTGTACTACTGGGCGAAACTCTACCATAGTACACTGAGGCGAGGGGAAGATTACGCACATCTGCGACGAACTATTTCAATCAACTTACTTGGCTATACCTATCTCCCGCTAAAGGGCTTTCATCACATGTATGGACTATATGATGAGACGGGAGAGCATCGTCTGACAGAGGATTTAGAGATCCATTTTTTGGAGCTACCGAAGGTGACGCGTACGGATATACGCCAGATGCGGACATTGGATAAATGGATGGCGTTCATTGGGAACAAATTGAGCAATGAGGAAATGGAGGAGATTGCCATGAGTGAAGCGGCGATTAACATGGCGTGGGATCGGATAGAGACATTCATGCGCGACGCCGGGAAGCGGCGCAAATACGAGCAGCGGGAGAAGTATGAGCATGATTATGTGAGTGATATGAATGGCTCGCGACGCGAGGGCCTTGCCGAGGGCCTTGCCAAGGGGCGGGCTGAGGGTCGCGTTGAGGGGCGTGCTGAGTCGGCGAGATCGACAGCGAGTGCATTGATTGGCCTAGGTAAACTGAGTATCGAGCAGATCGCAGCAGCGACGCAGCTACCAATAGAGGAAGTTGAGCGATTGGCAGATATGAAGATGACATCACTGTGATGGAGGTTATGCTGCGGGTAGAACGCCAATTCCGATGGTGGCGCAGATGGCGGCACTCCCGGAGACAGTCGTTTGTAAGATGGCGGAGGAGCATGGTTTCAAGCTTCGTAGAGGTGAGGGGTGGCATTCATAGCAACGAAAGAACAATGGAATCACTGATACAGCTTCGTCAGAGATCTTTTTGAAGTATGGCATTGAGTGGACGCATCTCACTGAAGATAAAACAGTTGCTTGCGTGCAGGGCGGAGCGGACGAATGCACGGATGAAATATATTAAGGAAAGTTCTGTAAAGACGACCAGAACCGTGATACAACCCGTAAATTTATCATGACAATAGGAAACAATAAAAGCCTTTGACGAGAGAGTGCGAGGGCTTTATTTTTATGGGCAAAACAGAAGAAAATGAGATTGACATAAGAAAGCAAATGTGCTATGTTGGGACTATAGAACTATTGAAATGTGCGGAATTGATGGTATTGCTGATGTGTTGATGGGGCGCAGATCAGAGATGCCATACATGAAAAGAAAGGGGAACATCATGTTATACGGATGGAAGGCAAAGCGGCATTTGGCACTCTATGTTTCTATTGTTCTTTCTTGGGGGGCATTTCTCTTAGCTTCTCCGCACGCGTACAGCGCAGATGTGACGGGCGGAATGTTGTGGTGGATGCGACACATCCGGCACCGACCCCGATTATCGCGGGGAATGCGCTCATTGCTATCCCTGGAGCGACGGACAATCGCAATGTGACGGGAAATACGCTGACAGTTGATACTGTGACCATTAGTGTGTCTGTATATGGTGGGTATAACCAGTCTTTGACAGGGATGCAAGCAATAACGAGGTGGCACTAAAAAACAATGCGTTTGTGAGTGCTGGTGGTCCTGTCATTTATGGAGGATATACAACAGGCTCGGGGAATGCGACCAATAATACGGTTACGCTGAATGGCAATAACCTGAACCAGTACTACGGTAACGGTGCCGATATATATGGAGGATACAGTGCAGGGGCGGCGATGCCATTACAGGGAACACACTGCACATTGCGGGAAAGAACAGCTATGGAAATCACCTTTATAATTTCGAGAAGGTACAATTTGACCTGAGTTCGGATGTGAATTCTGGTGATACGATGCTCACAGGCTGGATTTACGGGTCATTTGATTGGGCTAATATCACCGCAAAGAATGCAGCTGCATGGAAAGCCGGCGTGGATGGATCGCACAGGGTAACGCTTGGAGCGGTTAATCCCTGCCGTTCTAACCATCAACAACTACAAGCTTACGGGCGGCACTGTTGCCGGAGATTTCGAATATGGTCTGCGGACGAATATACAGGGAACCGCAACACCAAACTCGATTAGTCCAAATTTTATATATTTTGATCACAATAAGATTTCAAACGGAACCCAGACGTATGGGGATCTGCACCTTCGGCACTTCCCTGCCGACGACGGGACCAATTTTTGGCGGTACATCGACCTTGGGGAATACGGTGCATCATAATACAATCACATTGGATAATGTAACGTATAGCGTCGGAAATGTATATGGCGGGTATAACCAGTCTTTGACAGGGGATGCAAGCAATAACGAGGTGGTACTTAAAAACAATGCGTTTGTAAGTGCTAGTGGTCCTGTCATTTATGGAGGATATACAACAGGCTCGGGGAATGCGACCAATAATACGGTTACGCTGAATGGCAATAACCTGAACCAGTATTACGGTAACGGTGCCGATATATATGGAGGATACAGTGCAGGGGCGGCGATGCCGTTACAGGGAACACACTGCACATTGCGGGAAAGAACAGCTATGGAAATCACTTTTTACAATTTCGACCGAATGCTGTTTGATCTAAGCGATAACGTGGATTCCGGTGATCAGATGCTAACCGGGTATGTTTATGGGACGTTTGATTGGAACAAGATTAAAGTCGGTGGCTTGGCGACGTGGGCAGCTCATCTGGCGAATCAAAATGTTACTGCACCTACACTTACCTTGTTGCAGGGAACAACGTTAACGCTCACTAACTACGTCCCCACCATTGTCGGCATACGGGGTGACTATGAGCTCGGTAAGCGGGCGAATACCGCAGCAACGGGAACTGTGGCTGCATCGGTGTTTACGCTCGACGGCAATCGTTTCAGAATGCAGGAAAGGGCCAAAACGTAACGACAGCGGGCACAACGACGCGCGGGACGTATGCGGACTGTCCATCTATGGCAACACGACGAACAATAACGAGCTGAACCTCACGGGGGGCAGTCATCTGAATGCGCGTGCAGGCTACACCGATGCCCAAAGCGGCGGGTCGGACGAGAACACGCTGAATCTCAAGACGGGAAGCAGTGTCACCAACGGCTATGCGAGGTTATACGACGGGGATTCATTTGCTCAAGAACCCCGAGGACGAAAAAAATCCGGAGCTGGTTGACGCGACAAAGAACGCCGACGCGAAGGGCAACACCGTCAATATCAGCGGCGGCACGGTCAATGCAAACGGCAAGATTGCGGGCGGCTATATCGCGAAGAATACGACGCTCGCTACGCCTGCGGCGTCAGCAGGCAACGCCTCGGGCAATACGGTCAACATCACGGGCGGCACGTTCGGCGGCAATACCGTCGTCTATGGTGGCTACACCGAGGGCACGGGCAAGGCGACGGGCAATACCGTGAATCTCGGCAAGGCGGACGGTACTCTCAGCGCGACCGGTCTCACGAACGTCACACTCTACGGCGGCGGGGGTACATCTGCGAGTGACCGCGTGACAGACAACGTGCTGAACGTCAACGCCAAGGCGACGGCGAAGAACATCCAGAACTTCGGCAAGGTGATGTTCAACTTCAACAGCACGATTCATACGGGCGATACGATGCTCACGCTGAATGACACCGCCGGGACAAGTCTGGACTGGAAGAAGTTCGACATCAGCGGCGGTGGACCCGACGGTGAGACGACGCTCATGCACAATGAATCGGGCATTGCGCTCACAAGCTATGACCACAGCAGAGCCGTTTCGAGTACCGGGACAAAGGAATTTGTCATCTATACGGACACGGGAACGGGCACGGGCGTCAAGAAGATCCTCTACGGAGGCTATACCTTCAAGGGCAAGACATCCGCCTCGACAAATGCGGAGGGAGACATCTGGGCAGGACGCTCCGTCATCGGCAATACGACGTCGGGCAATACGCTCACGGTAAACAACAATACTGCGACATATCGCGATGCCTACGGCGGCTGGACGGCGGGGACGGGCACGGATGCGACGGGCGATGCTGCAAACAGCAGCACGGGTAACACGGTAAACCTCACGAGTGGCACGGTGCGCAACATCTACGGCGGCTTTTACGTCGAGTGATGGCGGCAGCGCCACGGGCAACAAGGTCAATATCTCGGGCGGCACAGTCGCCCCCTGCATCCGGCGTCGGCGGCACGGTCTATGGCGGGTATATTTCCTCTGCCACATCGGCAGGGAGACGCGACGAGCAGCAGTGTCACGATCACGGGCGGTACGGTCGGTGATGTCTATGCGGGCTTCACGAACGGCACGGGCAAAACGACGGGAAACACCGTGAATCTCGGCACGAAAAGACGATGCTGTTTCCTCAGGTACGGTCATAGGCACCATTTACGGCGGAAACAAGACGGACACGACGGGCAACACGCTGAACATCTATGACAGTGCGACGGCGAAGAATATCCAGAACTTTGACACGGTACATTTCAAGGGCAATAGCCCACATATTGCGGCGGGCGACACGCTCCCTGACCCTCACGAACGGCGCGACGAATCTGGACTGGAAGAAAATCTATGTCGACGACCTCGACAGCGTCACGGCGAGTGCGACGGGCGACCATATCTTTACGCTCCTGAAGAATACCAATACCATCAACCTCAGCAACTACAGTACGACAGGAACGCGCGGAACATCAAATCCGACGACTACGAGGCGGATCTTGTGACCGACGGCAACAGTGCCGCCACACAGAACGTCTACCTCAAGGGATACCGCTTCCAGAACAACAAAAATGCAGCCTATGCGGGGGCGCAGCACCCGATGGCGCATGGGGCGGACGCTCCATCATCAGCAAAAACCGTCAAGAACAACACCTTGACGGTGACGGGCGGCAGTGCGTCGCTGAACGCGCGCGGCGGCATGGTCGAAAACACCGCGCGGAACGCGGATGGAAACCTCAAGACATCGGGCAACGCTGAAACGAACAAACTCATCCTGAATGCGGGGGCGCATACAGCAGATGCCTACGGCGCAGAGGTAAAGACCAAGGATGGAAGCGCCACGGGCAACGAAGTGCACCTCACGGCGGGCACCGTTGGCGGCCGCGTCTACGGCGCAGCACTGACGGCGGCAGGTGCGACGGGATCTCGTCACGGGGAGTATCGTCGAGGTGACGGGCGGCACCGTTGGCGGCAGCGTCTACGGCGGCGCGGTCACGGCGACGGGCGCGACGGAAAGGCGACGGGCAACAGTGTCACCATCACGGGCGATGCGACGGTCGGTGGCGATGTCTACGGCGGCTTCGCGGCCGGCACTGGTGCGACCACGGGTAACACGGTGAACCTTGGCGACGGTACGGCGGCGGGCAAGATCACGCTCGCCGCCGGCACGGCGAGCGTCACGGGCACCATCTACGGCGGCAACGGGGCGGCACGACGGGTAACGTCCTCAACGTCAATACGAACGCCACGGTTGGTAACATTGCGAACTTCGGCATGGTGAACTTCAACTATAAAGCCACCACAACGAGCGATGCCAATCCCATGCTGACCATATCGGGCGGCGCGACAACGTTCGACTGGGGAAAGTTCACCTACAGGGGCTATGCCAACAAGTGGCAAACTCACCCTGATGAAGAACACGGCAAACATTAACCTCGGGACGACGTACACAGGGGCAAAGGAACTCCCGGGCAGCGATACGACCGAGGCATTCATCGACACAAACACCTCGGCGGCGACGGCGACGGAGATCCTGATCAAAGGCTATACCTTTTAAGGGGAATGCTCTGACCCCAACGACGGGCAGTGCGACAGAGGACGTCTGGGCGGGACGCTCCGTCATCGGCAACACGACGACGGGGAATACGCTCACCGTGAATGGAACAACGCATCGTGATGCCTACGGCGGCTGGACGGCGGGCACGGGCACGTCGAAGGCGGCGAAGAAGGACAGCACGGGCAACACGGTGAACCTCGATGAGCGGCACGGTGCGCAACATCTACGGCGGCTTTACGTCGAGTGATGGCGGCAGTGCCACGGGCAACAAGGTAAATATCTCGGGTGGCACGGTCGGCACCGGCGGCACGGTCTATGGCGGGTATATTTCCTCTGCCACATCGGCAGGAGGCGCAACGGGCAACAGTGTCACGATCACGGGCGGCTCGATGAAGGACGTCTATGCGGGCTTCACGAACGGCACGGGCAAGACGACGGGCAACACCGTCAACCTCGGCGACGGCACAAATGCCATGGCGAGCGGCACGAGCATCACGGGGACGCTCGCGGGCGGCAACCAGGCCACTGCGACGGACAACACGCTGAACGTCAACACGAACGCCGCCGTCGGCAACATCAAGAACTTCGCGAAGATCAGCTTTAAGCTTGACGGTGCCGTGAACGCCTCCGACGCGCTTCTCAAGCTCACGGGCGGCGCGACCACAGGCCTTGACTGGGCGGGCGTCGACGTGACCCCTGCGAACTATACCTTCACGCCGAAGACCTACGAGAAGCGTCTCTTCACCCTCATGGAGAATGCCGCCGGCATCAGCTTCATGAAGAACGGCGACAACACATATTCCCCGCTCGGCGCGAAGGAGCGCACGAGCGGCGGCAAATACGAGTATGTCATCGACACGGACAACCATAGCGTCAACGCGACGCGCTATGTCTACGTCGACGGCTACCAGTTCAAGGACAATACAGCGGCGACGTATACGACGGCAGATGGCTCGCACACGGAGGCATGGGCGGGACGCACCGCCGTCGGCAACAAGGTCGAGGGCAACGCGCTCAAGGTCGAGGGCGGCACGCTGACGGCGGCAGCCTACGGCGGTCTTGTCGAGAACAACAAGCTCACGGCGGGCGGACAGCCGCTCACCACGGGCGATGCCGCGAAGAACACGCTGACCGTCACGGGCGGCTCGGTGGCGGACGGCTACGGCGCAAAGGTCACGACGAAGGACGGCGCGGCGAAGACCAACACGGCTGAAATTTCGAGCGGCACCGTTACGGGCAGCCTCTACGGCGGCGCGATCACGGCCGCCGGCGCGACGAAAGGACGCGACGGGCAACAAGGTCAAGCTCACGGGCGGCGCTGTTACGGGCAGCGTCTACGGCGGCGCACTCACGGGCGCGGGCGCGACCGGCAATGCGACGGGCAATACGGTCACCCTCATGGGAGCGGCGACCGTCGGCGGCAATGTCTATGCGGGCTACACGCAGGGAACGGGCGCGACCACGGGCAACATCGTGAACCTCGGCGACAAGACGGGGACGTTCACCGGCTCTGTCACGGGCACGGTCGCGGGTGGCTCGAACGCGAACAACGTCACGGGCAACACGCTGAACATCAATACCAATGCGAACGTCGGGAACATCGAGAACTTCGAGAAGCTCGTCTTCGACCTCAACAGCACCGTCAACACGGCGAATGCCATGCTGAATCTGACGGGCGGCGCGGTGACGGGCAGTCTTGACTGGAGGAAGCTCGAAGTCAATACGGACAGCCTGACGGGCGCCGGCATCAAGACGTATGAGCCGTACCGGGTGAAGCTCATGGAGAACACATCCGGCATCAGCTTCCAGAAGGGCACGGACAACACCTATACGCTGGGCGGCGGGGCGAAATCCGCCGTGACGGAGAAGCTCGAATACGTCATCGATACGAATAACAGCCTCGGCACGGGTGCGACGAGCGTCAGCATGGAAGGCTACCAGTTCAAGGGCAACACAGCAGCGGCATACGCGGCGGCGGACGGCACGCACGCCGAGGCATGGTCGGGGCGCACGAAGATCGGCAATAAGGTCGAGGGCAATACGCTCACCGTCTCGGGCGGCTCGCTCACGGCGGCGGCCTACGGCGGACTTGTCGAGAACACGAAGCGCAATATCACGACGGGACAGCTCCTGACGACGGGCAGCGCGGCGGAGAACACGCTGAAGCTCGCGGGCGGCTCGATCAAGGACGGCTACGGTGCGGATGTGCGCACGAAGGAGGGCGGCGCCGAGAAAAACATCGTGACGGTCAGCGCCGGCACGGCGACAGGCAATGTCTACGGTGCAGCACTCACCGCCGCAGGGGCGACGGGCCAGGCGACGGGCAACACGGTCACCATCGCGGGCGGCGCCGTCACGGGCGACGTCCATGGTGCGGCGCTCACTCCGGGCGGACGCGGCGGGCGAGGCGACGAAGAACATCGTCAACATCTCCGCAGGCACGGTCGGAGGCACAGTCTACGGCGCGAAGAACGCCGGCATAGGTGCAGCGACGGGGAGCACGATCACCATCACGGGCGGTACGCTCCACGATGTCTACGGCGGTCATGCGGCGTCGGGTGCGACGACGGGCAACACCGTCAACCTCGGCATGGCAGATACGCCCGCCGGTGCGGCAGGTACGCCTGTCGCGGCGGGAACGTCCATCGGCAATATTTACGGCGGCAATCAGGCGTCTGTCACGGGCAATGTGCTCAACGTTTATGACTCCGTGACGGCGGCGAATGTCGACAAGTTCGAGAAAGTGAACTTCAACGTCACCGCGAACGTCGCGGCAGGAGATACGCTGCTGACGCTCACGAACGGCGCCGCCTCGCATATCGACTGGAACAAGATGTCGCTGAACAATCTGAACGCTCTCGTCCCGAGCAATACGACGGGGCATCTTCTGACACTCGTGAACAGCACGGGCAACGTGACCTTCGACAACTACGCGGGCACGGGCGCGATCGAGAACAAGAAGGACGGCGACTACGAGTATGTCATCGATACGGACAGTCACAGCGGCACGGCGAAGAAGGTCGACGTGACGGGCTATCGCTTCCGGAACAATACGAATGCAGCCTATGCGTCCGGCACAGATGCCGAAGTATGGGCCGGCCGCACGAAGGTCGGCAATACCGTCACGAAGAACAAGCTCACCGTCACGGGCGGCACGCCGACCGCCGTTTACGGCGGCATTGCGGAGAACTTCGAGCACGTCACGGGCGGCACGGAAAAGCCAACGGGCGATGCGGACGGAAAACACGTTGATTCTAAACACTGGTGCAAGCGTCACCAAGGCATACGGCGCAGATGTCCGCACGCTCAGCGGCAATGCGACGAAGAACAGTGTCACCCTCGCGGGAGGCGTCGTCACGGGAAGCCTCTACGGCGGTGCGCTCACCAAGGCGGGCGCGACGGGCAGCGCGATGGGCAACTGGGTCACCATCACGGGCGGCACGGTCGGCGGCGATGTCTATGCGGGCTACACGAGCGGCACGGGCAAGACGACGGGCAACACCGTGAGCCTCGGCGACGGCACGAATGCGGTCGCCGCCGGCACGACTGTCACGGGCGTCATCTACGGCGGCAGCAGCGCGGCGGATACAACGGGCAACGTGCTGAACGTCAACGCCAAGGGCGTCACGGCGGGCAGCGTCGCGAACTTCGCGAAGATCAAGTTCAAGATCGACAGCAGCGTTGCCGACGGCGACGATGTCCTGACGCTCACGCAGAACACCACCCTCGCCCACAGCAGCATTGAGGAGCCAACTCCTGCGGTCATCTCCGGCTGGCTTGGAAACACGATGGAAAAAGACGGCGCATCTGATCAAGATGAACGGCAGCACGCTGAACCTCACCGGCTATACGCCGGGCAGCAGCCGCAGTCGCAGGGGCGATGTCGAGTACGCCTACAAGACGGACAACGATGCCGTCTCGACGACGGGATCGCTTTGACCTCTTTGCCTACAAGTGGCAGAATGCGGGCGTCGAGATTAACAGTAATGCTCATGCCGATGTCTTCGGTGGTAAGTCCACCCTCGGCACGACGGGCGAGACGCTCAAGAACAAGCTCACGCTCAAGACGGGAGCGAGTAGTCACGAACGCCGTCGCGGGTGACACGCAGACGGCGAACGGTACGGCGACGGGCAACACCGTCAAGATAGAGGCCGGCACGGCGACGAATGCCGTCGGCGGCAAGACACTGCGGGCAAAAGCCATGGGCAACACGGCGGAAGCTGTGGGCGGCAATGTCACGAACCTCGAGGGCGCAGAGAGCACCAGCGGTCTCGTGCAGGAAAACCATGCCAAGATCACGGCGGGAACGATCGGCACAGCCGTCGGCGCTGAAAGCACGAACGGTGCCGCCGCAGGAAAATGATGTCACCATCACGGGCGGTACGGTCACGAACGCCATGGGTGCCCATACGACTCTTGCGGGTGATGCGACGGAGAATCATGCTGTCATCTCGGGCGGCACGGTCACGGTCAGCCTGAAGGGCGCACAGAGTGCGGGCAAGGCGTTGAAGAACACCGTCGAAGTGAAGGGCGGAAATCTCACTGGCGCGTCGGTCATGGGCGCAGAGGCAGTTGGCGACGCCGAAAAGAACAGCGTCACCATCTCGGTGACACCGATATCGAATACTGCAACCGTCATCACGGGAGCGCGTTCCGCGGGCGGCAGTGCCGTCAACAATACGGTGAACATCACCGCCGATGTGACCGGCAATATCATGGGAGCACAGGCAAGCGGCTCCGCTTCGCAGAATGTCATCAACATTGAGAACGCGACCGTCATGGGCAACGTCACGGGCGGCAGCGGGGCGGTGACGGCGGATAATGTCATCAACCTCAAGGGCGCGACCGTCAGCGGCGATGTCGTCGGCGGCACGGCCGGGATACGGGGAATACGCTTGCCGTTCGCTACAGTGCGGCGCATCCGACCTCGCACATCAATGATTTCAGCAACATCAAACGGCTGCATTTTCTATTTGGACGGGAGGTCGACAGCAATACGCCGACGCTCCTGCAGCTCGGTGCATCGACGAAGGACATCACAAATCTCGATGTCGGCGTCGGCGTATCGGGACGTGCGAACCGTCTCACTGTCGGCGATACGATCAGCCTCATGAAGGTTGCGCCCGGCGGAACGCTCACCATGGGCACGCCGACGCAGGACAACAAGACAACGGGGATGCAGGGCGTCTCCCTCTCTACGAGTTTTCTTTGACCAACCGCAGCACGGATGAGCTGGTCGCAAAGGTGCTCAAGGTCGCCGTGAACGAAAAAGAACAAGTCGTTCGCAGAGACAGCGCGCGGCGGCGACAGACTTCATCAATCGCGGTGCCGACCTTCTGGCGGGCGCCGGGATATCCTCGGCGCGGAAGGAAGCCGCCGGCGATAAGATGGATGGCAAGATGCACGGCTACCATATCTGGGCAGCGATGAGTCAGGGGACGATGCGTGCCGAGACCGGCTCCTATGCGCGACACGAAAGGTTACAATCTCAGTCTTGATGGGCAAAGAGCAGAATGTAAAGGCGGGCAGCTGCTCTTTACTCCCTTCGTGGAGTACGGGAAAGGCTCGTATGCGACTCCTACCTTGACGACGGAACGCATGGCAGCGGCAAGATTAGCTACCTCGGCGGCGGCGTCATGGGCCGCATAGAGAAGGCAAATGGTATCTGGGCAGAAGCGGCGCTCCATGCCGGACGCGCACAGAGCGACTATGCTGGAAGCATCTTTGCGGGAACGACCTCGCGCTCATGACGGGTCAAGCGGATACTATGCCGCACATTTTGGGATCGGCAAGATGCGAAAAGATCGGCGCGAGCGACGGGCTCAATACGTACCTGCGGTATTTCTATTCGAAGCAGGATGGGATGAGCGCAGCTCAATACCGGCGAGGACTATGATTTTTGGTGCAGTCGCATCGCATCGTCTGCGGCTCGGCTTTACCCTACTCGCACCGCGAGAATGCCGGCAAGGAGCTCTATGCAGGGCTTGCTTATGAGTATGAGTTCGATGGCACGGCAACGGCGTCGTATCAGGGCTTTAATGCACCGAGCCCCTCGCTCACAGGCGGAAGTGTGATGGTTGAGCTCGGCTACCGCTTTGCGCCGAAGGGCAGCCGTGTGTCCTATGATCTGCACGCATGACGGGATGGCAGGGGAAACGTCGCGGCGTGACGGGCGGCGCACAGGTGAACTGGGCGTTCTAAGAAATACAATATTTTTGGGAGTTGTTGCATTATATGCAGCAACTCCTTTTTGTGAGACCACGGCGCTTTTTCGTTTCGCACTATTTCCATCGCAGGTTGAATGCGTTATAATGA
>BNJV01000688.1_pt1 | contig 14112 bp, 17 predicted proteins | sample 8540591 | NCBI WGS metagenome assembly BNJV01 (sample SAMD00202457, study PRJDB9452) | human saliva metagenome | host: Homo sapiens
GTGGTGGAATAAAGTCAAAAGAGATTCGCAGTAGCGAATCTCTTTTTGAAAACTAGTTTCACATAGAAATTATTGTTTTTACGAAGGATTTTTGTAGTATAGTAAAGGTGGAAAAAGTGTATTTGCTAATCCCTGTATCCTAATTTTATTTAGTCTCGTGATCGTTTTCTTAAAGGAGAAAAAAATCATGAAAAAAAGTTCATTTATTCCTTGTACTTCTGACTTTGCTTGGTTTATCTGGCTGCACAGAGACACCAAAAGAAAGTAAAACAAGTCCTTCCAGCTCTCGTAAGGTCACATCTGCTTCATCAACAAGAGTCAGTGTAGAAACAAAGGAGCGTACGGAACCCAATCCACCAATGCCAGCAGAGGTAGCAGAGCGATTAAAAATTAAGGAAGGCAATACGGAAGCCGGTGGTCAGGAAACATTGCCATCTTCAAGCGAGGAACAAGCTTCATTGAAAGAGAATACGAAACCTTCTCAATCGGTCACACAAGAAACATCGTCCAAAGAGAATCAAGGAATCCGAAAACTATTGCCTATTTCTTTAAAACTTCAAGAAGAATGGTATTTCTGTGCTCCTGCGACAGTCCAAATGATCCTGGCTAGTCGAGGGGTTAGCGTCTCTCAACATCAATTGGCTAAGGAAATGGGGACTTTTGAACCCTATGGGACTCATAATCGAGATGCCATTCGCGTCTTGAATCAGAATCTATTTGGCTATCCAGAACCAAGTGGAAATCAGGCTGGTTATCGACTAGCTACTGTCACAGATGGTAGTCCTGATTCGGAAGATATCCGCCTCTTTAAAGAACGCGTTCGCAAAGATATTGATGATGGGTACCCTCTCTATTACACCTTTAATGTTGCTCAAATCTATCCTGGAAAAAGTGGGGAACATAATGTGATTGGAGTTGGCTATGAATTGACAGTAGATGGCAAGGACATCGCAGCAATCTATTATTTAGACCCCGATACACATGTACAGGATCCTAGCTATGGAGGTTTGAAGAAGCTGACACCAGAGGAGTTGTTAGCAGCAATGGCTACGTGTGGTGAGAAAAATTATGCCTGGTGAGAAAATATAGTCGTAAAACGTAAGTTAGTTCATGACACGGTCTCTTTTCTTGATATTCGAAAACTATGAGTGTACAATATAGAGGAAATCTGAACACAAAAGGGGATTATATTCGATGATGAGAGTTCCAGTGGAAAATCTTGGTCTATTTGAACAGTTAGATCGTATAGTCGTGGCTTTTTTTAGAAAGCAACAATCTTCAAGTCCTTATGATTTGAATGTCAGTATTACACAAGAACACCTTGACCAGAAAAAGCAAGAGCTCGAACCATTAGGCTATCAAGCTGTCAAACTACCATTAGGAATGGCTTTAGATAATATCATCCAGCAACCTCATTATCAAAACTTAATCATTGGTGGTCTTGCTCCTGAGGAAATAATCGTTAGCAAAGAAGAATTAATACCTTTGAAAGATATCGTGGATAGCTTTTGTATTATGTACGCTGCAGCGAATAATAGATTGGAAAATAGTAAAGCTTATGAATTAATGAAAGATAAGACGGTTTATTTTATTGGTAAACTATTTACAGATTTTCCGAAGGCCGATGATGAAATTGCTTATTTAGGAATTGATCGAATAGCGAGTGACGGAACACCATATGAAGCAGTTAAATGCTTTTTAACAGAAGAGAGTGCAGAGAAGTACAATGGTGAAAAAAGACCGGTCACTCCTGCAAACTTGGCCTATCTAAAATCATTTTTGGGAAAACCAATCATTATTGAGCCCCACCGTAATTATTGGATCGAATTTTTATAGAAAGAATAAAAGAGCGTAAGATTCCATATAAAAATCTACGCTCTTTTTCTAACAGAATACCTTTTACATAATTTACGTTATGTAATTTTATAAACTATCCAAGGCATTCTTTTGTTCGTCATTGACAATATGGGTATATAAGTCGGTAACTTGTGTGCTGGCATGTCCCAGCTGGTGGCTGACCAAAACCTGTGATTTGGTTGCATCATAGAGACGCGTTGCTAATGTATGGCGTAGTTTATGGGGCGTCACGCGGACTTTGAAGTCTTCTGAATACTTGGCCACCATTTTTTTCAACACTAGAAGCATCAATCCGGTTTGGAACACCTCGATACAAGGTTAAGAATAGAGCTGTATCAGTCTTTTCTGTCTTGTAACGTTTGTCTCGAATAGCAAGATATTGCTCCAGATAAGGCTTAGCAAAGGCAGCCACATTGACCGAGTCACGTTTTCCACCTTTTCGAGTGACGTCAATGACCATCATCTTAAGATTGAGGTCACGAAGGTCTAGGTTAACGGCTTCAGAGAGACGGACGCCAGAGGCAAGAAGGAGTGCTATAATGGCTAAATCTCGCTCTTTATTCTTATTAAAGGAAGATAAGGCGCGATTTGAGAGTGTTTGAGGGTACTCCTGGTCAATATAGTTAAGAAAACCTTCTGTTTCATCGCCTAAAAAGAGCTTTTGCTTGATATTTTCAGCTCGGGCCGCCAAGGTTTCTTTCTTTTTCTTGGTAGCAACCTTCTTCATGACATTACGGTAGAAATAAGGTTCACCTTGTTCATTTTCAACCTCCTCAGTCAAGTACTTATAAAGACTAGAAAGCGCTGATAAAGTCCGATTAATGGTTGTTTGGGAAACTCCATTCTTTGTCGTATTAGCATTAAGCAAAGGACGTTCACGTAAGTAAAGAATAAAAGATTCCATGTCTTTCTTAGTCATGTTCTCAAGAACATCCAAAGGTATATTTGCCATGGTGTCAGCATTCGATATACCAGATTCTAAAACCCAGCTGAAAAATCGATCGTATTCCTTTAAGTATTCGTACAAGGTCGTAAAACTGTATGGAACGGCCAGTTTCGATTGGTAATATTCCAAAACGTACCAGGGCATGACTTGTTTGAGTTTATCAATCCGTTCTAATAAGATCTCGCGTTTCATGTTTTTTTCTCCAAATCTTTCTATACTAGTAGTATAGCATAACCAGATATTTTTTTCAAGAAAATTATAGTTTTTCGGAAAGATGTTATAGGGGTTAATAGGACTGTTTTTTTCCCTTTTTGTCAATAATAGGAGTAACCAAAAAAATTTTTTTAAGCCAATTATCCTCAATTATGTACTTTATTTAAGTGAAAAACTAAAAATTTTTTTCAAATGTACATTTTGACAATAAAAAAACACTTTAATATCAATTTAATGATTTTTAGAGTGTTTTTTTAGCTTGTTTGATTTCAAAGTTGTCGTCTATTCCTCAGAATTACTTGAAAAAAACAAGAAAAAAATTCGATAACAAAGTTGTTGATCTCTTCAGCTATAAAACCTATGAAGGTCTTTTCTGCAGGAACAGGGCTACTCCTACTTTGGTGATGGAGATTATACTCTTACTTATTCAACCGAAAATATCCCTCATGATTTTGCATCATGGGTTGTAGGTGACTCAATGGAGCCAGAACTTCCTGATGGTGATGTAGTACTGATTAAGCAATCAACAAATATCGAGGATGGACAAATTTACGCAATTGAGTTTAATAACCAAACCTATGTAAAAAAAGTATATCGCCATAAAACTTATCTCCGTCTTGTTTCTATCAATGAAAAATACGAGGACATCTTTGCCCCCTATGAAGAAAATCCTCGTATTATCGGAAAAATCGTAGGCCACTTCACTCCAATTGAACAGTAAAAAGAAAGGGAACTATATATACCAGTTTACACTTGAAGCAAGCAACAACCTGATTAAGATTATCAAACGGAATGCTTATGGTTTTAGGAACTTTGAAAACTTCAAAAAAGACATTCTCATCGCTTTAAACATACGAAAATAGAGAACGAATCTCGACCTCTCTTGGTGTTGTCTTTTCATCAACCCACTACAGTTGTTGATAAAGAAGCAGAAAAAGACGATTTCTGGAAGGAAGTCGTCTTTTTCAATTTCAATAAAATCAATCATTTAAAATGCTTAAATAATAGTCTTTATCTTTCAATGTATCATTTTTAATATCTGACAGAATAGTATCCAATAAGGACCTGCATAATACTCTGAGATTACTAATCTCATATATTCCTAAATGCCTTATTTTTTTCAGAGTCAAATTCAAATGGATTTATGCTCTGTCCGCTATAGTATAACTTAGATATTTCAGATAAACTATCATTACTAATATTTGGAAACTTGATCATGTCCCAATATTGAACAGCAAAACTTCCACCTTGACCACCAACGGAAATTTTTATCCATAATACCTTTGTGTTTCATATAATTTAAAAAAATGTAGTAATCAGTATTGTATTTTTGCATGGAGTGTTTCTTTTGTTTTTTTGGAGTAATAATAATACCATGTATATTAGTAGTAAACTTTAATGAGTTATCACAGATTGCAAAAGTTTTTCCTATATTACCCTCAGCAGAAAATAATATATCATCTTTTTGTAAAAACCATATCTTTCCACTTGTTCCTATAGATGACGTTCTTCCAACAAAACCAAAATTTGATATGTCGCTAGGATAAACTAAAATTGGATAATTTGGAATATAGCGTCGAGAAATAATTGAACGTCCAATATCCCTCTTTTGTAAACTAGGACCTCTTTTAGTCTTATATCCCAAATCTTCAAGTGATGAAAAACCACTAGGGTAAGTTTCAATACAGTTAAAAAAATTCTGTACTTCTTCTGAGTGAATACCAGCATCTAACCTAAAATTATGAAACAATTGAGAAATAGTAGTGCTTTTGAGTTCATTTTTATTTATCAAGAGTAAATTATCATATATATTATAAATATTATGCAAATTATTTTTTTAGCTTGTATTTCAGAATATGTAAGATTTTTTTCACCAAGTTTTCTATAAGTTTGATAACCCACGTTTCATTATTATTGGGAAGAGGAATTAAACATTCTAAAAAAATCTATTGCCAGAATGCCTAATTGTAGACCCCTTTGGAGTCATTGCATCCAACTGTTTCCTAAAAATATTCATCTCTTAGAAATGCAAATAGATAATATTTGTTAAAACCATGACCAATATTCAATCTCACAAGACCCGAAGAAAATATATATTTGTTCTGGTTTTCTGATAAAAAAACAATGACGCATCCCCTATATTTGCATCAACTGACAACAAAATATCTTGCTCAGATAAAGTGAATTTTTTTCACTGTCAACTAACTTTTATCATTAAGGTATAAAGATTTGTTGCTTTGAGTTACATAGTTAATATTGTCTAAGCAGCTATTCCTTATGTAATTAACTGATGATTTTTAAATTACTCAAATATAAACTTGAACCAGTTTCAATTCCTTTTTTTGATAAGGAATTTCCTCATTTAAAAAGTTCAGCTAATTTTACAATATTGATATTCTTTATTGCAATTTTTTTATAGTTATTTGCCGAAAGATTTTTTTCTTGTTTGATAAAATCTGACTTATAGATATATCTTTAGGTAATAAAATATTTTTCCATAATCACCTACCCGATAAAAAAATTTTTGTTCGTAATGTGTCTTCCTGAAGTAAACACCATTCTCTGAAGTCTGATATTATTTCTGAAAAAAATCCTCATTTAATAAATTCTCCCCTGTTTCTGAATTTATTATTGTTTCAAATGTTTTTTTGGATTTAACTTATAATCATTTTCAAAAAAATAACGTTTCTTTTAAGTGTTTTTTTCGTATATCCTACATTCGCTACTTCTCTTACAAAAAAACTGAATAATCATCTTTGATTAAATTTTTCCAGTTCTGACTTAGGTGGCTTGTAGCCAATGATTATAGTCGTATTGACACCCGTCTCTGCAAATATATTTGGAGGTAAGTCAATCAATGCTACAATCCGTACTTGATGCAAAAAGCCACTCTCTAGCAAATTCAAAGCTCTTATTAGATGCTATGCTATTACTTAAAAACTATACCAAACCTTCCATTTTTCTTTAATAGAGCGAACAGCATTTTTCTAAAAAAATACAACACCTAAATCCAGTCCATCTTTAGGATTGGTCTCAATATATTTTTCGTACGTTTCATAAAATTTAGCTACTCTAAGATCTTCAGATTTTTTTAAATCTAGATTACGACCTTTACCAAATGGTGGATTAGTAAGAACAACATCATATTTCATCAACTCCGTTCCATCTGGTCTATTATCCCAATTTCCACTTAGATGATAATTTTTCATCTAAAAGCTATTATTTTTTTCCATCATCAAGTAATTTATGGTCGATTGAACCTTTATCCTCAACATAATGGATGTTTGCATTTCCATCGCCATTTAATAGCATATTCAATTGTGCAAGCACTGTCATATTATAGTCGTTATCCAAGCCGAACAGATTGTTATCTTTAAGTTTGAAGTCAGAATTAGCGTAACTCACTGATAAAAAGTCTGCTATTCCACAACAAGGATCACAAATAGTCTCTGTTCTTTTTAGGATTAACTAAACTAACTACAAAGTCGATAATAGGAATTGGTGTTAAAAAAACTGTGCATTCTCTTCTTTCTTGAATTTGGTTGCAAAATTATAAAACACCAGTTGATACAAATCACCTCTAGATGATTTTTGTAAAAGAATATCGTTGAAATTCCTGAACAATTGTTTGCGCCACTCTAATATGACGAGAATTATTCCAGTCAATTTTATTTTTCCGAAAGAATGTTTTTTTATATTGTTTTTTTAGCACTCTTATATATTGACTTTAAGCGATCAATGAAAATTCTGGTATCTGATTTTAACAAATCTCCATTAACTAGCATTTCATGTTCAGAAATATGAAATTTTTAATTCTTGACCATACTTTTTCAGATTCATTTTTCATCAAAAAAATTTTTTTAACGCAAGCAGTTGAATTAGAAGTAAATACCCTTCCTCGTTAAACAAACTATCCTCAGAAAGTTGTCTTAAAAATATTATTTAGCGATTTTCTAAGATTCTCATCGGAAATTCTATCAACAACATCTAAATCTTCTATTTTTTTAACTGTGATTTTTTTCTAAATTAACACCGTTTATCTTTTTATATAATTCATCATAACTCGGAATAACGTGGTAAGGATCAGTTAGTTCAAGCTGGTATTGTTCTAATATTCGCTGGCTAGTTGGGAAATTTTTTTGCTGTTATCATACCTTGAGATTGTTCCGCCGATATCTTTTTTTAAAAAGATATAATCGACCTTCATTGTAATAAACTCCTAATGTAAAAAGACTGTCAGACTCCTTGATGGCAGCTCTAATTTGTGAATTAAAAAAACCTGTTCAATTGTTTTATCACTTTCTTTTTTTGAACTCAATCATGACAATTGCAAGTTTTTCTCAATTCACTAAGTGCATCTTGATTCTTATTATCTCTATATTCTTTATATAATTTTTCTCCAATTACTATCAGAAAAAAATGACTGCATCAATTTTTTTATTGGATTAGAATTTTTGTTTCCTTTAGGAAAATAAATCTCCGTCCCAATCAAATCTTTATTGAATAACTGGGCATCAATAAGAGCATAAATAAACTCCCACTTGTAAAACTCTTCATTCGGTTCATTATCCTTATTTTTTTATGGAAATGTTAGTTAAGATTTTGCCATCAACTGGAACGAATGATTTTTTTCTAACTTCTCACGTGTCAGGTATTCACTTCTAAATTTTTAATCTTGCAGAAGAAAAAAATTTTTTTACTCATTGGAAAGCCTCGCTTTCCAAGACAACAGAATGTGTGCTGATGGATTGTATCATCGTCTTCCTTCCTATATCAAAACATTTTTAACCGTTTGATACGGTTTATTTTTTAGCTTAATGCTATTGAAATGTGCTTAAAAATCACTCTATGAAGCACGTTACCATTATTATAACATAATCGGCGATACAATCGCATTAGAGTTGAGAGAATTTATTAATTTCTTTAGTCATTTTTTCAATCACTTAAACTCTCCCCTAGAACATGTCGCCATATTTCAAATCTAAACGCTAGATATAGCATCACATTGAATAGTTTTAAAAATTGAACTTGATTTAACTCCTTGTCCCACCGTCCATGTCCGATCATGTGACGGTTTGGTTCGTCTAGCGTAAATCGTTTTGTATCTTTGAAAAATTGATATAGCCATTTAAAGAAACCTAAATCCACAATTGGCTTGTTAAATACTGAATTATCTAACTCTTCCACTGCTCGACGGCCAACGGGTATAGAGCGTGCATTGCTTTGTATTTCAGAGAATCTGGTTATTACTCCATCAATAGCTAAGCTTGCTAAAGTATAAGCAGCATAGTAATTTTCTGAACGATAGCTTTGTAGCATTGAATCAAGCAAGGGCTTTGGATAACAACCTGCATTTATCAATTCTTGATAAATGTTATCATCACTAACATCTTCACTTAGCTGTTTGAGCCATTCTTGCTCCAACTCATCTGAAAGCCCACTCTTAAACTCTCTGAGGTCTCCTGCATAATTAAGATAAATAACCCAACCCTCATTAGCCATAGTCTCAAAACCAGCCATAATCTCTTTGTTTTCTTCTTCAGAATATGGAGTCGGAATAGACCCAAAAACTCTTTTTAGGTCAGCAAGGATATTTAAAAAGTTTATTTGTAATCCTTCATTTACTTCGGCAATGCTTTGAGCAATTTTTGTTTGAGCTTGAATAGCATCTTTAATATTATCAGGTAAGGATACAGTTTTGATTGTTTGAGCAAAACTCTTAGCCATAACTGCAAGTACTTTTTGGTTGATTGCCTTATTCTTAATTTTTTTGTAAATTCCGACCAAGATGCTAAAATAGGTGCGATATTCTTCATCAATTGGTTTACGTCAGACTCTTTATTTGGATCTATTTTTGATTTCTTTGGTCATTTAATATCTCCCTTCTTTATCTTAAAAAAATACGGCTTTTTTTCTTTTTTATTCTGTAAATTCGTTTCAATTCATGTACTACCCCATTATATTTTTTTCCATCTTTATAAGAAATTATGAGATTTCCTTGAGCATTAGGAATAAAAAAACATTGAATTGAGAACCTTCATAACCAACAAACCTATGGCTTTTTGCTCTGCTATGTGCAATTCTAGCTTCTAAAAATAATACCTCTAGGGATAGGCTCGAATTCTAAATCATTCTTCTTAAATACAGGTGTTACTCTGTAATGAATATCTCGTCCTTCATCAAGTGACTCTTGAATTATCTTCTCAAAATATTTCATTCCATAGGCTTTTTATCTCCATTAAATGTTTCAGCTGAGTTAGTCCAATCAGTTAACATTACAAAGTTTTGCCACTTTTTGTAATCGAAAGTATGAGCGTATTTAACAAGAGATCGGGCAATTAGATGCCCCTCGTGAAAGACACCAGTAGATGAAATTTTATTTTGTCCCCATATTGAATTTGGATGGTTGCTCCAAAATGCGTCAATATCATCGTTTTTTTGCTGAGACCTAGAACCCTTAGATAAGATGGAGAGTTCACAGTAGATTCTGCTTAATAAAATCTCATCGTCTGGTTTTTGAATGTTAAAGTGTAAAAAATAAGGAATCGCACTATTAAACCACTTTCCATTATTTAAGCTATAATAACCCGACTCGTGAAACACACTGTTTTCAAGCAACTCTTTCAACTCAGTATAATCGGCATAGGTTCTCTGAATAGCCTCCTTAGTAGGCATAAAATCTTTTGTATACCTGTCACTTCTGCTCATACAAAACGCACTCTCTTTCGTTTATTTACTACAATTATTATAACACGCTACATGACTTCAACGTATACTCTTTGAACAATAAAAATGTACAAAATGCTTCTTATTTTATAATCTATTGCGTGCTCTGAAATAGACTCTTGCCACTCTACAACTCAAAACAATCTTAGCACTCAAAATGAACATTATTCAGTCTAAATATAATGTAAAAAACAAAAATAAAGTACACTCCTTAAAGAATGTACTTTATGCTTCTAATTCAGTTGTATCAATGGTTTAACTCTAGTTTAGTCAATTGTACATAAACTTTTTAGTTTAACACTTTTTTTAAAGAATGTACTTTACACCATACACATGAAAAAGATTAGCCCTTCTAATTAGTTAGACAGACGATTTTTTAATAAAATTCTTCTTTTGTTATGTACCCTGTTCTCTTCCTCACCTTCCCAAAAAGCAAACTCAATAAGGTCTTTAAATTCTTCTCTTTCTTCTGTTCCAGTGAGGTATAATTCACAGTTGAAGTCATTGAAATACACTACAGCTCTTTCAAAGTCATCGTATAACTGCCCTGATTCGTTTACTAAAATTTTAGGATCTAATAATTTATCAAGCAACAAATCAAAAGCATTGTTGTATTCCCATAAGGCTAAAGAACATTCATCGTCATGCAACCCAATAAAGTTTTCAATTTCTTCAGATGTTGGATATGATACATCAATCATCTCTTCTCGATTTTTCAATAACCAGATGAATGCTTCATCCAAGCTTTGGTATTTCACTTTAGCCAACATAAACTTATCTAAAATTCGAACATTTAATTCAGAAATTGCTTTCTCACCCATTAACTTTTCTAGTGTTTTATAGCGAATAACTGGTGGTAGGTGAGAAAAAGCAGTTAGAACATTGGGGTCTGACAACACGGTAAGCTCGAATTTTGTAAAGTATTTTACAAATAAGAGTGAAAACAACTCAGACACTAGCTCTTCAGCTCTTAAATATTCTTCGTCAGAAGCTGGTTTGTTGACTTGCGTGTGGGCGTACTGGTTACATAGCTCTGCAATCTCTTGCACAATTTTTGAAAAATCATCTCTAAAGGAAGCATCTAGTTTTTCCCATAACTTATACGTCCGTGGAAATTTTTTAGGATTAGGATGTGCTATTTCACCTAATGTCATCTTAGCTCCTTCACCTAAATTTAAAATTTTTCTCGAAATCAATTCCGTAAATTTGCGGATTAATACCAATTTACTACTGGTACTTACTCCACTATAATAGATATCTTTCACGAGTTCTATAATAACAACACCATAATCTTGATTTTCAAATTCTGTAAACTGTTTTTGACTCATAACACTTATTCTCCTTAAAATAAGAAAAGCATATAATCGTACAAGATCATATGCTTTTATATCGTTAATCTCCAGAGTTTGTCTCAATTTGAGCAATCATAACCTCTTTAATGGAAGTAACGACAGTTGTTGCAAAGTCTAGTAGACTTAGAATAATTTTAGTTTTGTCAATTTGCATAACAAAATTCTCCTTCTAGGTACCCTTGTACCAAAAACCAGAAGGTTGCAACAACTTGATTTTAGTAGCCTTGGAATGATTTGTCAAGGCCAATCTTAGATAAACTCAATAATCCAATAACAGCAACTCAGCCAGTTCATCAACACTCATATCAAGTGCTTTAGCTAAATTAACCACATTCTTGAATGGGATATACGCAATGTCTTTATTCCATCTTCGAATGGTTCGATGACTCACACCTACCACTTCGCCTAACTCTTTCATTTTGAACCCCTTAGCTTCGTATAAGTCTTTCAAGGTCACTGAATTATCGTTCAAACCAATTTCTCCTGTTCTATAATCAATAACAAGGCCCCTCTGTGCATTTGGAATAAAGACATTAAAGCTCTTCTCGAACTTCTTGCCTAGTCGTTCTACATTCTGACCAGTGAAGGCTTTGTCATTAGTAACAATAGCTTCCATGATAATACCTCTAGGCAGATACTCAAAGGATTGCCCTACTTCTTCATCATCTGAAGCATCTAGTTTCTTAAAGGCAGGTGTCACTCTGTAACAGATGTCTACACCATCTTCCAATGAATCAAGCAATATCTGTTCGAAGAATAACATCCCACAGGCAATATGCTTATGATTGCAAGCTGTAGCTCGATTACACCAATTGGTGATCATAACAAAGTTTTCTCTTTTATAGTAATCGAAATCAGTGCAATACTTAATGAGGGATTCAGCAATCAAGTGTCCTCTGTTAAAGTCCTCTCTGTATGAACTTTCGAGAATCTGCTTTCTTCCATAAACTTTATCTGGTTTACTTTTCTTACCTATATCTCTATAACATTCTTTGGATAATGAAACTTCTATTGCTCCAAGTTCGATATGTTTGTCAGCTTCTAACAAGATTTTATGTTGCCTAATATCTTGATATTCATTACTAGAAAACACTTTGTTTCCATTCAAAATGTAAAAACCACCTTCATGATATCTTGATGATTTTCAGCAACTTTTCTAGCTCTTCATAACCGGCTTGAACTTCAAGCAACTCTTTTTCGGTAGGCTTGAGATATTGAGTATAAGTTTCTGAACTTGCCATAACACTTCCCTCCTTTATATTGCTGCTACCTTGATTATATCACTACTATAAAGGTGGTGCATTTACAGTATGGTTAAACTACAAAAAGGTAAAAAATTTTATTGTTAATGTAATGCCCCATAAAATGTACTTTATTCCAACTCATCTCACCCACTCCATACCCACCAAAATGTACAAATGAACACACTACCTAACCACCATAAATCACAACTCAAAATGTACATTATTCACCCCTAAAATAATGTACAAAACAAAAAAATAAAGTACACTTTTTTTAAAGAATGTACTTTTAATTTAATTGTATCAAGGGTTTATCTACTGTCTAGGGAAAAGTACAAAAATTTTTAGTTTTTATGGTATTTTTCGAGATAATATTTAAATTCTTCATAATGATCACTCATATATTCTGCCAACCATTCAATACCATATGTTATCTCAAATACTTCCAATATCAATGAAAGGTCTGGTTGAAAAACCATATTCTTTGAGTTTATTGATAATATCTTTTATAGAACTAATTTTCACTAGTTTAATAATTTCCCCAGCATCCTGCTATCTTTATCTCGTCCGCTGTCTAGTTTCATTCCGAGAATGTAAGATAATGGTGTTACAAAAACAGTCAAATTTGAATAGCTATATGCCTTCTCACAGATAGACAGTGGCGGTAATTTATTCATATTTGCAACATTGTTGTTCAGCCATAACTCATCAGGCTCATTCACATCAAAATCATCGCCAACTTTCTCAATAATACTTCTGATTTTAGCACCTTCTTGATAAAAGGCATCTACATCTTGTGTTCCTCGGAGATTGTAATAGTCCAGAACAAAATCACCAACACAGATAATTTCTAGGTCAATATTTTCCTTAGCTAATTCCGTATTGAGAGTCTCAAATAAAACTTTCTCATCCATAGTTACCTTCTCTAAAGAGTTTCAAAATATCTTTTGACTGACTTTTACGGTTCGCCTGCAAAACGTGTTCTCTTGTGTGTGTACCTTCTGTTAAAGCATCTTGAAGGGTTATTTTTTGGAAAGGTGTTAAGGTAGGATTTTTCAACAATTTCTCTACATCATCAGTAGTTAGTTTAGTCTCCTCATCTTTAATGACTTTATAAAGATAGCGAAACCACAAATCACCGTCACTTCCAGCATGTTCACTAGCTCTTACCATGTAATCGTACCATGTTGTCATTATTATTCCTCCTCATTTTTTTAGGGTTATAGTGCATTGCTATCCAAAGTTTATGTCAAAATTAGATAACTCTTTTTTCTTCTGATAAATGTAATAGTTCAAATCAGGAAAATTTAAGACTGTATTTTTTCTCAAAAAAAGTTTTGAAACTCCTCTTTACTTTCTGCAATATCAACCAAGGCTTCTAACTCTGCCATTTGTTTGGCAATAGCCTTTCTGTCAATTTTCTTTTGACCATCTCTAAGTACGTCATAAACACAACGTTTTGTCAGTTGAGTATAAAAAGAGCGATGTTCAGTAACAAAATCAAAGGAATAGGTCTTATTGTTTTTTTGAACTTCACTATGATTGTTTTCCATAGGGCTATTTCTTTCTATATGTCCTGTTTTAATTATACCACTAAGTATTCAACATTCACGAGTTTTGTAATGATTAGAAAAAGAAATATTTTCCATTAAAAATGTACAATTGAAAGTGTTAATACTTTTTTTACCAAAATATACTTTATAAATGATACTTATTGAACGCTACTAAATCAAAAAAATGTACTTTATCCAGCCTTAAAATAAAGTACATTTCAATT
>BNJV01002116.1_pt1 | contig 14048 bp, 13 predicted proteins | sample 8540591 | NCBI WGS metagenome assembly BNJV01 (sample SAMD00202457, study PRJDB9452) | human saliva metagenome | host: Homo sapiens
GATTGGTTGGGATGAGGAGAAATAGATAAGAATGAAGTTACCAGATGGTGGTTTTCAGATTGAAGAAAAAGACCTCAGAAGTTATACTTATGAGGTCTTTTTCTTCTTCGAAGGAGTATAATAAAAGAAAATGTATTTGATGAGGTGCCCACATGTTTCACAAAGAAAAATCCTTAATAAAATCGACGACAAGTAGGATTCTATACGCTTGATGAACTTGTACCTAAAGACCATTTTTCTAAGAAAAGTCGAGGAAACAATTGATTTTTTTCTTTTATTTATGATCTTGTTGAAGATAGTTATTCCTCGGATAATGGTCGCCCTAGTCTAGACCCTGTTTTATTAGTTAAGATTCCGTTGATTCAATGTTTTTATGGCATTCGTTCTATGCGCCAAACCATCAAGAACATTGAAGTAAATACAGCTTACCGTTGGTTTCTTGGCTTATCTCTGGATGATGCAGGAATTAATTATTGGTGATCTACTACCGTTTACTATGATTTTTAGAACGTAAACCACCAAAATATAATAATAGTCTAATCCGAAAAATATTACTTAAGGTCTATAGGTTTATGCAAGTTTTTATAAGAAAAACGTCAGAATTAAGATTGAAAAATAGTCACGTCAGTTAAGTATCTCGGTTAAATAAAGTGAATCTAATATTTGTTACCCCACCTTTAGTAGAACTATGCTAAAGATTTTTTTGAAAAAAAATTGCATTCGAGGAAATATTTCATGCTTAGTGTAATCTTGATAGTTAATAAATGATATAATTAAAAGCAACAGTTGAACAGAGGTGAAGTATGTCAATTTCTTATAACAAGTTATGGAAGTTATTGATTGCTTTGAATATGAGCAAAACTCAACTCTGCAAAATATCAGGCGTCGGCCCTAATGTAATTGAATAACTCGGAAAAAATAAGTTAGTGGCCAAGGAATCATTTTTGAAAATTATGTCGACTTTGAATGTTGATGTCAGTGAAATAATTAGTTCATATGTTATAAACGTGAAGGATGTTAAATAAATGGCAAAAAAATAAGGTTTTAAGCATTACTGAAATTGAAGATGGTGTAAAAAGATTACTTTCGAAAAATAGCGGGGATGATTTTATCACCCAATTTTTGGCTTTGTATGATATTCCTAAAACATCAATCACACGTGCAAAATCAAAATTCGATAAAGGTGGACCATTTATAATTAAGAATAAACTTCACTATGAAGAAATTGAAGGCGATGTCGTCATTGCGATTGATGCGATTGCTCAGTCAATTAAAGAACAAAAATCTAAACCACGATATATCATCGTAAACGATTATTCTGATATCGCTGCAATTGATACGAAAACACATGAAACGCTAAATATTCCAATTGAAGAACTGCCAGCAAATGCTGACTTTTTCTTAGCTTGGAATGGAATTGAGAAGGCTGATTATCAAGCTGAAAACCCAGCAGACCGTAAAAGCAGCTGAACGTTTTTGCAAAAATTGTATGATGTGGTGGCAAAAGATAATCCAGATGCTAATGAACATGCATTTAACCTGTTCCTGATTCGCGTGCTGTTCTTGTTATTCGCAGAGGACACAGGAATTATGAATAAGGGTTCTTTCACAAATGTTCTAAAGACAAGAACACTTGAGGATGGTTCGAATTTTAATGAAGTCATAAAAGAGCTATTTGCGATTTTGGATATTAATGAGTTAGCCCGCAGCGGCAAAGATGAATGGTTACTCGAGTTTCCATATGTTAATGGAAAATTATTCGGTGAACCACATGTAGATTTGAACTTTTCAAAAGTTTCAAGAGAACTGCTTATTGAAGCTGGGGAACTATTGAATTGGAATGAAATCAATCCCGATATCCTTGGCGCAATGATTCAATCGGTTGCATCAGCCGAAGACCGTCATGTTGCTGGTATGCACTATACAAGTGTGCCGAATATCATGAAAGTCATCAAACCTTTATTCTTAGATGATTTGACGGACGCTTTTGAAGCGTTAAAAATTCGGAGTGAAGAAAACGAGTTGAAAGATATTACAGAAAAAACTCGTAACGATAATAGGAAATCAATCATTAACGAACTCGGTTCTTTATTGACAAGAATTTCCAAGATTAAATTTTTAGATCCAGCTAGTGGATCCGGAAATTTCTTAATCATTGCGTATAAAGAAATCCGTCGACTTGAAATCAAGATTTTGCAATTGTTGGGTGACTTACAAAATAATGATTCCATGCCATTATCTGTTATCCATCTTGGCAATTTTAACGGGATTGAATTGGATGATTTTGCTCATGAGGTAGCAAGACTCTCTCTATGGATTGCTGAGCACCAAATGAACAAGGAGCTCGAAGAAGCAATCCCAGGGACCATTGCTGAGTTGTTGCCATTAAAAGATGCCGGTAATATAGTGTGTGCGAACTCGCTTCGTATTGATTGGAATGAAGTGTTGCGATTAAAACAAAATGACGAAATATATATAATGGGAAATCCACCATATTTAGGAAAAAGTCTTCAAAAATGCTGAACAACGAGAAGATATGGAAAAAAACTTGTTGGAGATATTCGAAAATATAAATTACTAGATTATATTTTTTTGGGTGGTTTTGGAAAAGCCAAACAATATATTGAAACTTCTCACGGTTCATTTGCTTTTTTGTTACTACTAATTCAATTTGTCAAGGCGAACAAGTTAGTATCCTTTGGCCATATCTTTTGAATGATGAAGTAAGAATTTCATTTGCCTATCAGAGTTTTAAATGGAACAATAATGCAAAAAATAATGCAGGGGTAACTGTTGTTATTATTGGTATGACAAATAGTATAAATATTCAACCTAAATTATATTTAGAAAACGGCTCTGTAATGAGCGTCTCAAATATCAATGCTTATCTGGCAAATGGTGAAAAATGTTTTTGTTGATGAATCACGAAAAAAAGTATTTCAAATTTACCTGCATTGAAATTTGGTAGTATGGCTAATGATGGGGGAATCTAATATTTTCTGTGGAAGATTATAAGGAGTTGATTCAAAAAAATATCCTGATATAAAACATTTATTCAAGAAATATTTAGGGTCAACAGGATTAATAAATGGTGATTTGAGATACACTTTATGGTTGACTGAAGATGATGTAAATAGGTACAGTGAAAATTATTTTATTAAAGAAACAATAAGAAAAGTAAAAAGTTATAGGGAAAAAAGTAAAAGAAAAGAAACAAGAGCGCTAGCTGAGAAACCATGGTCATTTGGTGAAGTACGACATGATGAATCCAGTGAAAATAGCATTCTAATCCCTCGTGTGTCATCAGAAAAAAGAGATTATGTACCTATGGGAATAGTTGGAAGCGATACTATAATTTCTGACTCTGCTATGGCAATTTACAACGCTCCAATGTGGCTTCTCGGTCTATTAGAATCTCGAATGCACATGGTTTGGCTAAATGCAGTTGGCGGAAAATTAGAAAATCGGTATCGTTATTCAGCTGGTTTAGTTTATAACACTTTTCCGATTCAGAATTTATCTACCCAACGCAAAAATGAAATGGCACGAGTAATGACTGAAATATTGGATTTACGTGAATATGAAGGTGGGTCCTTAGCCAGTCTATATAATAAGGATACTATGCCAGAATCTTTACGTAAGAAGCACGAGGAACTGGATGGAATTGTTGATAGGGCTTATCAGCAACGACCATTTGAGTCAGATGAAGATAGACTCGGAACACTACTTAAACTGTATAAGGAGATGACAACAAATGACTAGTAATTTATTTGAAATTAATTTGATAAAAATCAATCGAAAACACCAAATGAACTCGGAATGCGCGAGATGCAAGAGCGAGTTTATGAAAAACGTGCATCACAGTACTTACTCGTGAAATCACCACCAGCATCTGGTAAATCACGTGCGTTGATGTTTGTTGGATTGGATAAACTTCATAATCAAGGAATTAAAAAGGTAATCATTGCAGTTCCTGAACGTTCAATTGGTAAATCATTTAAGGATACTGAATTATCAAAATTTGGTTTTCATTGGGATTGGGAAGTGAAACCAAGTAACAATTTGACTATTGGTGGCGGTGAAAAATCAAAGGTTCAACACTTTGTTAAATTCATGAACTCGACAGATCCTAGTGATAATATCCTGATTGCTACACATGCTACGTTGCGATTTGCTTTTGAAGAGTTGGATGATTCACTGTTTGACAATACGCTTTTAGCAATCGATGAGTTCCATCATGTCAGCCGCGACGATAATTCTGTGTTAGGCAATGCCTTGCGTAGCATCATGTCAAACTCCCAATGCGCACATCTTAGCAATGACTGGTTCATATTTCCGTGGCGACTCCGTTCAGATTCTGGAACCAGCTGATGAAGATAAATTTGATAAGGTCACATACACTTATTATGAACAACTGGAAGGATATAAATATCTGAAATCATTTGCAATGGGTTATAGTTTCTATCGTGGAAAATATACGGATGCGTTGGATAAAGTAATTGATGTCAATAAGAAATCCATTATCCATATTCCTAACGTTAACTCTGGTGAATCGACTAAAGACAAGTACGCAGAAGTTGACGAAATACTTGACTTACTGACGGACGGTGGTAATATCACACAGAACGAGGATGGCATTTATGAAATCGAACGTCCCGATGGTAAAGAATTATTAGTAGCCGACCTCGTAAATGAAGATGGACGTGAAAAAGTCTCAGCATACTTAGCAAGTATTACGGATGACATTAAAGATCTTGATAAGCTTGATATCATCATTGCTTTGGGAATGGCAAAAGAAGGATTCGATTGGCCGTTTGCGGAATATGCACTGACAATTGGTTATCGCAACTCATTAACTGAAGTGATTCAAATTATCGGCCGCGTAACGCGTGACAGTCCCAATAAGACTCATGCACAGTTTACAAATCTTATTGCGCAGCCAGATTCACAGGATGATGAAGTATTATTCGCGGTTAACAGTATCATGAAGGCAATTTCTGCTTCATTGCTTATGGAACAAGTGTTAGCACCAGTTTACAAATTCAAACCAAAAGATGATAAACCTGACAAACCTGGCGATCTTTCAATTAGAGGATTGAAACCTGCTGATACTACGGAACGCACGAAAAAATCATCGAAAACGATATGGAAGATTTGAAATCTAGTATTTTGCAGAGTCAAGATATTCAAAACGCCATTGTTTCAGGCGCTGATGCGAAGATGATTAATAAAACATTGATTCCTCGTGTTATCATTGAACGTTATCCTGATTTGACGAATGAGGAGCTAGAAACCGTTCGTCAGCATACAATTGCCGATATAAATATTGCGGCTGGACGGACAACAACTTCAGAAGATGGTAGCCGCGAAATTATTAAAATGGCCGATCGTTTCATTAACATTGATGAATTGAATATTGATTTAATCGATCAAGTGAATCCGTTCCAACGTGCGTATGAAGTGATTAGTCGTGATATCGATGCACCGACTCTTCGGTTTATTCAGGATTATTTGTCATCAAATAAGTATGATTTTACTGACGAACAATTGGTTGCGGCCTACCAAGCTGCTAAGAAGTTCCGTGCAGAAAATGGTCGAAATCCTGATCGAAATAGTAAAGATGATGGTGAAAAATACTTGGCCTTTGCTTTGCTACGACTTGCTGAGATAAAACGTGAAAGAGAGGCAGCGAAAGAAGATGGCGAATAGTTTAGACAGCATCTTTGAAGATGACGCTTTTGATGATTTAACCAAGCAAGTTGAAAAGAAGAAAGTTGTAAAACAAGATCCCGAAGTTGCTAAATTTCAGGAGATCATAGACTTTGTGAATGAAAATGGACGAGAGCCGGAAAAAACATCTGAATGGTCTAGTGAACGTGCATTGTGGGCCCGTCTTAGCGGATTTCGGGGAAAAACTGAAAGAGCTGAGAAGGTTAAGAAGTATGATAATCTTGGTTTATTGGATAAGGAATTCGAACCTGATGGAGAGTTTCTTACTGATTCAGTTGAAATCGATGACGAGTTAAATCTGGATGATATCTTAGGGGCAGATGATATGATTGACGATTTTTCAGACTTGTTGGATGTTTCTCGATATCGTAGAACAGTGAATGCTGCAGATAAAATTGGTCGGAGAAAACATGCAAGTCATTTTGAAAAGTATAAGAGCTTATTCGATCAAGTGTATGCAGATATCGCATCTGGTAGACGAAAAATTATTCCATTTGAACAGTATGATATTCATGAAAATAGATTCTACATCCAAAATGGCGTAATGATGTATATCGTTTCCATTTCAAAGGATACCTTTATCGCTGATAATGGGAAGACAAATGCCAGAATGCATGTTGTTTACGAGAATGGGACAGAGAATAAGAATCTGTTGTTACAATCTTTAGCTTCATCTCTTTATTCGACTGAACGTCATGGAAGAATGGTGACAGAACCAGTGGATGAGGAAACGTTAGCTGAAAGTTTTGGAGAAGAGTTCACGACAGGTTATATCTACGTGTTGAGGTCATTAAGCACGAATCCGGACATTAGTAAATGGACCAATCTTTATAAAATTGGATTCACTCGGAATGATGTGGAAAGTAGGATTGCTAATGCGAAAAATGATGTAACATATTTAAATGCACCTGTAAAAATTATGCTTTCTGCTAAAGTACAAAATGTGAACGCTCAGCTGCTTGAACGAACCCTGCATCATGCATTCCAGGACAAACAAGTTGTCTTTCAGGATGGAAATTTCAAAAAGCGACTGAGTGGTACATGGTTCCATTAAATGATATTGAATTAAAAATCAATGAAGTAATCGCTGGATTACAAAAAAATAAATATGAAAAATGTACTGTACTCCTAAATTGGATATTGTGCTTTTTTTATATTTTTTTCTAAATTAGTCAAATTATTTTTAGATTTTTCACAAGTAACCCAGATAAACGTGGTAGGATGTTTGATAGTTCAAAGACGTATTAAAAACAAATTGAGAGATTATATTAAAAAGCCATCTGTTTCAACAGTTCGAATAGCCTTAATAAGCTGTTAGAGTGTTCATTTGACCTTCAATGTTCAAGTAATTCTTAATCATAAAAAATATTAATGTCATGCTCATTTGAAATAAACTTACAGTTAGCAATTTCTTTATCACAATCAAAGATGATTGACTTAAAGAGATGTTTAGAAATTTGAGACAGTCATTGATGGATAGACGTTTTACTATTACTGTTGTTACACCCTTGTTTTTTTAGCGTGATGATGATCTTTGAGAGAGTTTTTTTACCATGGTAGTGACTGCACTTTTTTTAGGTATCCAAACTCTGTATGAAAAATCATGATAGAGATCAGCTCTTTGGCGTAAGTCTCTGCGAAATGTTTATTTTTTTCATGTTCTTTCTTCATGGCTTATGGAATTCTTTTTGGATGAAGACTTTCATCTTTTCCATAACTTGGTTCTAAAGCTTACAACTACTTGAAGCAATTGTTCAAAGGAATTTTTATCATTGTGTAAAGTTATGATTTATACTCACAGAGCTCAAAAAAGTAATTATTTCAAATTCTTTTTTTAGATTGTCTATCATTAAGTCACCATATGGTGGCTTTTTTGTGACTTATAATCTATCTAAACATTCACAAGCAAGAATGAGAGAAGTTGAAATGAGCCTCTACAGGAATATGTGGAGGCTTTGATGAATTATTGAATTGTGTCATTTTGTTTAGTGAATTAGACGGGTGGTTTTGATTATGTGACTTTTTCAAGTATCAAAACTATTTTCTCTTTTCCGAGAATAACACTTGGTTTCCTTTTTTAACTGCTTTATAATAGAGTAATACTGAGGCCTTCTGCTGTGATAAAGAAGGCAGATTTTAGGAGATGAGAAATTGGCTTTTTGTGTTTAGAGGACACGGTTTGTTGATTTTTTACTGTAGGAGATAGATATGGCAATGATAGAAGTGAAACATCTTCAGAAAAATTTTGTGAAGACAGTCAAGGAACCGGGGTTGAAGGGGGCTTTGCGTTCCTTTATTCATCCTGAAAAGCAGACCTTTGAAGCGGTCAAGGATTTGACCTTTGAGGTGCCCAAGGGGCAGATTCTAGGTTTTATCGGGGCAAATGGTGCTGGGAAGTCGACCACCATTAAAATGCTGACAGGAATTTTGAAGCCCACATCTGGCTTTTGTCGGATTAACGGCAAGATTCCCCAGGATAATCGCCAAGATTATGTCAAGGATATTGGAGTCGTTTTCGGACAACGCACCCAGCTATGGTGGGATTTGGCTCTGCAAGAGACCTACACGGTCTTGAAAGAGATTTACGATGTGCCAGACTCGCTTTTCCATAAGCGCATGGACTTTTTGAATGAAGTTTTGGATTTGAAGGAATTTATCAAGGATCCTGTGCGGACTCTTTCATTGGGTCAACGGATGCGGGCAGATATTGCGGCTTCCTTGCTTCACAATCCCAAGGTTCTCTTTTTAGATGAGCCGACCATTGGTTTGGATGTGTCGGTCAAGGATAACATTCGCCGGGCTATTACTCAAATCAATCAAGAGGAAGAAACAACTATTCTCTTGACCACTCACGATCTGGGTGACATTGAGCAACTCTGTGATCGGATTTTTATGATTGATAAGGGGCAAGAGATTTTTGATGGAACGGTTAGCCAGCTCAAGGAGACCTTTGGCAAGATGAAGACTCTCTCCCTTGATCTGATGCCAGGTCAAAGTCATCTCGTCTCTCATTATGAAGGCTTGCCTGATATGACCATCGATAGACAAGGAAATAGCCTGACTATTGAATTCGATAGTTCTCGCTACCAGTCAGCTGATATTATCAAGCAAACCCTGTCTGATTTTGAAATCCGTGATTTGAAGATGGTGGATACGGATATTGAAGATATTATCCGTCGCTTCTACCGAAAGGAGCTCTAAGATGGTCAAATTATGGAGACGTTATAAACCCTTTATCAATGCAGGGATTCAGGAGTTGATTACCTATCGAGTCAACTTTATTCTCTATCGGATTGGTGATGTCATGGGGGCTTTTGTTGCTTTCTATCTCTGGAAGGCTGTCTTTGACTCCTCCCAGGAGCCTTTGATTCAGGGTTTCAGTATGGCAGATATCACCCTCTACATCATCATGAGTTTTGTGACCAATCTTTTGACCAGGTCTGATAGCTCCTTTATGATTGGGGAGGAGGTCAAGGATGGCTCCATTATCATGCGCTTGTTGAGACCAGTGCATTTTGCGGCCTCTTACCTTTTCACCGAACTTGGCTCCAAGTGGTTGATTTTTATCTCTGTTGGACTGCCATTTTTAAGTGTCATTGTTTTGATGAAAATCTTATCTGGGCAAGGTATTCTAGAGGTGCTAGGATTAACTGTCCTTTATCTCTTTAGCTTAACTCTGGCTTATCTGATTAACTTTCTTTAATATCTGCTTTGGATTTTCAGCATTTGTCTTTAAAAATCTTTGGGGTTCCAATCTACTCAAGACTTCCATAGTGGCCTTTATGTCTGGAAGTTTGATTCCCTTGGCTTTCTTTCCAAAGGTGGTTTCAGCTATTCTCTCCTTCTTGCCTTTTTCATCCTTAATTTACACTCCGGTCATGATTATTGTTGGGAAATACGATGCCAGTCAGATTCTTCAAGCACTTTTGCTTCAGTTTTTCTGGCTTATAGTGATGGTGGGCTTGTCTCAGTTGATTTGGAAACGAGTCCAGTCATTTATCACTATTCAAGGAGGTTAGTATGAAAAAATATCAACGCATGCATCTGATTTTTATCAGACAATACATCAAGCAAATCATGGAATACAAGGTGGATTTTGTGGTAGGTGTCTTGGGAGTCTTTCTGACTCAAGGCCTAAACCTCTTGTTTCTCAATGTCATCTTTCAACACATCCCCTCGCTAGAAGGTTGGACCTTTCAAGAAATTGCCTTTATCTATGGATTTTCCTTAATTCCAAAGGGATTAGATCATCTCTTTTTTGACAATCTCTGGGCCTTAGGTCAACGACTAGTCCGAAAAGGGGAATTTGACAAGTATTTGACTCGTCCTATCAACCCTCTCTTTCATATTCTGGTTGAGACCTTTCAGATTGATGCCTTGGGGGAACTTTTGGTCGGTTGCATTCTATTGGGAACAACAGTATCAAGCATTGCTTGGACGCTTCCCAAATTCCTGATTTTCCTAGTCTGTATTCCATTTGCTACCTTGATTTATACTTCCTTGAAAATAGCGACAGCCAGTATCGCTTTTTGGACTAAACAGTCAGGCGCCATGATTTATATTTTTTATATGTTCAATGATTTTGCCAAGTATCCTATTTCTATTTACAATTCGCTCCTTCGTTGGTTAATCAGTTTTATCGTGCCATTTGCCTTTACGGCTTATTATCCAGCTAGCTATTTCTTGCAGGGTAAGAATGGGCTCTTTAACATCGGTGGTTTGATTCTGATTTCCCTTGTCTTCTTTTTCATTTCCCTCAAACTCTGGGATAGGGGTTTGGATGCCTACGAAAGTGCTGGCTCGTAAGGGGGAAAGATGGATTGACCATCACAGACTCTACACTGGCTGAGAAAATAAAAAGGTCTGTCTAGATCTTTATGATTTAATCATTACGCACCAAAGCAATGATTATTTCGAAGGTTTAAGCAATGACTTTAAGTACCAGCAGTCTACTACCAAGTCTTGAATGCTACTCTTAAAAGAGATATACATAGAGCAAGTTAGTCTTAGAAGATAAATCGCTCTATATCGTTCGAAAAGGCTAAACAATACTTGAAGGATGAAGAAAATCATCTGAAAATTTCTCAATCGAATAGAGATTAATTGGAAGTGCTTGAAAAAACTGTACTGATTCCTAAAAGTTAGATTTTTTCTGTCTAACTTTAGGGCTATCGTTCTTATATCTTATTTTAGGTAGTTTTTTACTATTATTTCTGAGTTTTGTGTTGTGGTACTTGTTTATTATTTTGGCATTATCAGGGCAATTTAAGAAAACCAAATATTTGAAAATCTTGGAGAAGGAAGAGAAACCCTACTAAGCTATTTTTATTGAAGTATTCACCCCTTTGGGTGTTTTCTTTTTCAGCTTATCGGTGAACTTGCGAATGCTAAATAATCAGATATAATGAAAAGTAAATCTATTTCAAAAATGAGTATAGGAGATAAGTTGATGGATTATAAGAGGATCTGGAAAAAATATACCCTTATTTTACGTATCAGTACCGTGTTAATTATTATTTTTTTATTTTTCCTTCGATGGTTATTTTTAGAAAATTTCACAATACAGTTGGTTGCTTCAATGAGCGTCGTTGGTCTAGTTCTTCTATTAAAAATTTACTTAAATAGCTTATTGGTAAGGGAAACTCACAAAGTCCTTAATGAAACTATTGGTTTAGATTTCTGGTATGATTCGATTCAACGGTATGGTAAGTCTCGTCGTAAAAAGAATCAGATCAATGCTAGGATTGCATCTATTACCTATGCTTACATGATTGGCGACTTCCCATCGGTCATCAGCCAAGCAGAGGAATTACAATTTGCAGGTATTAGGAAAACTTACCTTAATTTTCTATGGATTATTTCACTGAAAGCATCCTTACTTTCTGGAAAAATAATCAGCAAAGATGACCTCTTAAAATCACTCCATTATCTAAAACTTAAAGACGAGAAAGCAAAAGAAGTCGAACAGAGGGAATTTCTTGCTATGTACGATATCCTTGTGGAGAGGAAACCAAATGATTCCTTTAATCAGGTAACTGCTCCACAAGCCTTTGAACGTCTTGAACTTCAGTATTTTAAAGCGTTAAATGAGGAACTAAGTGGAAATAAGGCTCAAGCCACAAGCTTGTTTGAAGAAATTGTGCAAGAAGATGAGCGCCTGTACTTTGTACGAATGGCAAGACAGTGGTTGGGCAATAAAGGTGATGGAGTTACCAAAAATTTAGAACAGGAGTTAGAGAAAATCGAGCCTCTAACTGTCGATTTGCCAAGTCTAGAACTTGAGACACCTAAAAAGAACAAGAAAAAATGGTTATGGTTGCTCTTGATTATACCAGCTCTAATGCTTCTGGGGATTATTAATACCACTATTGATGAGGAAAAATCAGATGATGGTATTTACTATCTCATCGTCAAAAATCAATCAACAAAAACAGCTACAATCGATAAAAATTTTTGGATAAAAATAGACGGTGAGCAGATTACTCTAAAGGATGTGGAGGGAGAGCAAACCTATCACTATGACTCCCAAAATGATGAATTCACTAAAGATTCAGAGACATATAATTGTCTGTTCAACAATGGTACCCTACTTCTTGTGGGTGACGGTTCAGATAATGAACCACTAGATTATGTTAGTCCTGAAAGCAGTTGGTATTCAGGCTATGAACAGGGAAAAGTCAAAATAGAAAAGTAGCTTAAACCGGAGAGGGACGCAAATAGCAGACTTGATTACAGTAAGAGAGAGGCGGTGGTTAAGAAATGAAAAAATCAATTTTTAAAGCCAGTTTTGAAGAATCTTTAAATCTATTAGATGATGCTTCACTTCAGTATATAAAGAAAGACTATTACGAAAAACTGGGCAAAGGCTTAAACAATGGAAAGCCAAGTATTGGTTTTAGAATAAAAAGTATTCTCTACAGCGTCTTATTTGTATTCGGATGTAATTTTCTCTGTGCCTTATTTGCCTCTTCTTTGGATGTTGCAGATTCCAAAGATTTAACCTTGCCTGTTCACAAGCCGTCACTGTTGACCCCAGAATTATTTCTGATTTGCTGTTTCATATGGCTATTACTTGTACTTATTGGAAAATTTGTTCGTAAACCATTTATTCGTCCATACAGGTATCGTTTTCATATAGAGACCTTTTTATTTTGGTTCTGTCTTGAATTCAATCTCTTGGCCATAACTGTAGCCCTCCCGACCCTAACCTCAGTTGGAATCTGGTTTATTTATATTTTCTTGTTTATCATTGCCCTAATATTCCTCCGTATGGAGAAAAAAAGTTTAACCACTTGTTTATTTGGCGAGAAGATTGGAGAAACGCTACTTGATAGGATAGCAAGCCTAATCGCTACCTATGGTTCAGGAGTGCTAGGACTTGCAGTAATTATCAAAATAATCTTATCGCATTCGGGCATAGCAGTTTCACAAAGTTTGACTTTGTTAGGTATGTTCTTGACATGGATAATCATAGATATTGGATTATTGGCAATGGTTATCTTCATGGAGTTCCCTTTCTTTTTAGAAGGTTACTACAAAATTAAATATCCTGAAGAATACCGTGAATGGGAAGGGAAATCACTGGAAGAGTGGTATGGCAAGCGGTACTTGAAGAAACACAAGGATTTGTTGGAAGATAAGAATGAAAAAATCAATCTTTAGTGCAAGTTTTGAAGAGAGTTTAAATCTTTTAGATGATAGCGTCTCAGGGAAATATACAGAGGATCTTTATCAAGATGCACTAAAAAAGGAAAAATACAGAGGGACCTTGAAGTCGTATATTTGGTTAGTGATTTTGACGATCTTATTTATAATCGGTCCTAATTGGTTGATTGTTGCTTTAAATGATTATTTATTTTATCATGCTAATCCTAGAGATTTGTCAGTAGGATTGTCCGAAATTAATTTTCTTCCATATTGGGCATTTTGGATGGGGCTAGCAATATGGATTTTACTGATTATATTAGGAAAGCGATTCAACCAACAGTTCATTTTGATCTATAGAGGTCAGTTTCATTTTATGGTTTCTTTTATAATATGGCTCCTTATTGAACTTAATCTTTTCTTGATGAATTTACTTTATGGTCTTGTTGGCTATGTGGGAATGTTTGCTTTTGAAGGACTATTTCTTCTCACAATCATTTATATGATACGTGATAAGTCTACCTCATTGCTAAATTTATTATATGGTGGTACTGAAATAGAGAGTCCGACCGATAGGGTGTTTAATAGAGTATTTAGATTCATTATCAAGTATGGTGGAATAGTCGTAGCACTCTGGATAATTTTTTTCGTATGATATTTTTCGGATTCAATAA
>BNJV01002281.1_pt1 | contig 13982 bp, 18 predicted proteins | sample 8540591 | NCBI WGS metagenome assembly BNJV01 (sample SAMD00202457, study PRJDB9452) | human saliva metagenome | host: Homo sapiens
TCGTTTGATTGACTTGGACTTGCTTTTTTTATGGAGGATCAGGTCATTTATAACGATGACCTCATCTTACCGCATCCTTATGTTGCTGAGCGACTCTTTGTCTTAGAGTCGCTGCAGGAAATTGCGCCTCATTTTATCCATCCAGTCTTAGGACAACCGATTCGTCACTTATATCGTCAATTGGAGAAAGAAAATGGGCAAGGTTTCTGAAACTTATAGTAAATGGAAAAGTATAGGGGAAGGTCTTGTAGCTATTGTCTTAGGCCTCCTCTTGATTTGTTTTGGGCAGGTAGTTCCGATACTGGGTTACCAACTCCTGATGGCCTACTTTTTCTTGTCGGCAGTTTGGCAACTATTGACGCGATGGTTTCAAGAAAAGTCCCGTAGAGAAAATATATTTGTAACTCTAGCCAAGCTTTTTCTTGCAGTCATCCTATTTGATTCAGTCATCTTGCAGGACATCGCTCTCTATCTCTTGGTTATTATCATTGGAAGTTATCAGCTCTTTACAGGTCTAATCAGTCTGATTACCTGGTTGCTATACCGGAAAAATCATATTCATCCGAGGATTAATTACTTATTTGATGCTTTATGGATGATGGGATTTGGTCTCTATAGTATTTCTCCTTTTCATGATGCGACAAATTTTGAATTACTCTTACTTGGTTTTTACTTGATTATGTTGGGGGCGAGCAGCCTCAGAGATGGATTCTTTTTTGAAAAAGGGAGAAGCAATCCTAAGCTCAAGCGTAGAATGAGAATGACCCTGCCTATATTTATGACAGCTTGATTCCCATCAGTACCTTACGACGATGGAATGAAAGGTTATCTACTCATCAGGTAGAAGAAAACGAAGTGCATTTGGAGAGAAAAAATGAAAAATCTATTGATTTAGAAATTTTCATCCATACTTCAGAATCATCCTTCTTCTTGGCCATGGGTCATGTAGATATTTGCTACCAAGGTCGGGTTATTTCTTACGGTTCTTATGACCCTCACTCAGAGCGCTTGTTTGGGACAATCGGTGACGGAGTTTTATTTAAGGCTAATCGTGAAAAATATATTGAACTTTGTAAGAGAGAAAGCCAGAAAACCCTATTTGCCTATGGTTTAAGCCTGTCTGAACAACAGAAAAAAGCTATCGAAGAACGATTGAGAGAGATTGACAGCCTCTTGATACCTTGGGAGCCAAGTTCACAACTACTGAAAAGAAGGGAAGGAGAGGTCAAACATACCTACTCTTATCAGCTGAAACACGAGGCTGATGCATCCCTCTATAAGTTTAAATCATCTAAATTTAAAACCTACTTTGTTCTCAGTACAAACTGTGTTCTATTGGCTGACTCTATTGTTGGAGAGGCTGGAACTGATATCCTTAGTCCCCAAGGTTTTATCGTCCCTGGGACTTATCAGGACTATCTTGATTTAGAATTTAAAAAACCGAGTGGTATCGTGGTCAGTCGTTCTGTATATTAAAAAAGGAAAACTCTAGTCAGAAGGCTAGAGTTTTTAAAATAGGTCATTTTCTTCAGGTAGGAGGATGGTTTCCTTACCGTCCATATCCATAACAAGTACTTTGGGTGGGTACAATGGGTCAAAGGGATGATTAAAATCGAAGTCAATCGTAGTCGGTAGATGCTCACTTGAAAAACGGAAGGTGATGGAACCGTTACTGTTTAAGAGCTGAAATTCCAACTCATCTTCTAATTCAAAAACATGCTTTAAAAAATGATCAATAATATACCAGATTGAGTCAATCACATCGTCTGGGAGATTGGTTACCACACCAAAGCTGGCACAACGTCTATGAGAATCCGTAAAAGCCATCCATGCCTCCTACTTAATTTTTTATTATCATACTGCAAACTGGCCTAAAAATCAAGAAAAGTAAACTAATTTCAGAAAATATGATTTTTAAAATTTTTTCAAAGAAACTTTATATATCTCTTGAAAATGCTTACAATTAGTGGTAAACTAGTATTGGTGTAAACATGAAAACAAAATTTTCAACATTAGAAAGGAAACGGTATGAACACAGATGATACAGTAACAATTTATGACGTTGCCCGAGAAGCAGGAGTTTCAATGGCAACAGTCAGTCGTGTAGTCAATGGCAATAAGAATGTCAAAGAGAACACTCGCAAGAAAGTTCTAGAGGTTATTGAACGCCTAGACTATCGTCCAAATGCAGTAGCTCGTGGCTTGGCAAGCAAACGTACAACAACTGTCGGTGTTGTCATTCCAGATATCACAAATACTTATTTCGCTGCTCTGGCAAAAGGAATTGATGATATTGCCGAAATGTACAAATACAACATCGTCCTTGCTAATAGCGATGAGGATGATGAAAAAGAAGTAGCAGTGGTCAACACACTCTTTTCAAAACAAGTCGATGGTATTATCTTTATGGGCTACCATTTGACAGAAAAGATTCGTTCAGAGTTTTCACGCTCACGTACCCCTGTCGTTCTTGCAGGAACAGTGGACGTAGAACATCAGCTTCCAAGTGTTAATATTGACTATAAGAATGCTACTGCGGATGCTGTTCGTCATTTGTTGAAGCGTAACAAGAAGATTGCTTTTGTTAGTGGACCATTGGTAGATGATATTAACGGTAAAATTCGCTTGGTTGGCTACAAAGAAGCTTTGAAAGAAGCAGGAGTCAACTACAGTGAAGGTCTTGTATTTGAGTCTAAATATCGCTATGATGATGGCTATGCCTTGGCAGAACGCTTAGTTTCTTCAAAAGCAACTGCAGCGATTGTGACGGGTGATGAATTGGCAGCTGGTCTCTTGAACGGCTTAGCTGACCATGGAGTTTCAGTACCAGAAGACTTTGAAATCATTACAAGTGATGATTCTCAAATCGCACGCTATACTCGACCAAATCTGACAACTATCGCACAACCCTTGTATGACCTTGGTGCGATTAGTATGCGTATGTTGACGAAGATTATGCATAAGGAAGAATTGGAGGAACGTGAAGTTCTTCTCCCTCACGGTTTGACAGAACGCAAATCAACTCGCAAAAAGTAATAAAAAATCCCCAGGAATCTAGCTGATTTCCTGGGTTTTTCTTATCCTTCCATATAAGCTTGGAGCTCATCGCCTTTAAGCCCTGCATTAACCGCAATGAGGAGCTTGAGCCGTGCTTTCTGAGCGTTTAGTTCTTTTACAAAATAAACACCGTCATTTTGTAGGCAGACACCACCACCTTCATAGGCATAAACAGGTTCTGCTATCCCATTGAAACAACGAGACACAAGTGCAATAGGAAGTCCTGATTGACAAAGAGATTTTAATTTTTTAGCTGTTTCCTTAGGTACATTTCCAGCACCAAAGGCCTGGATAATCAGTCCATCTAACTGGTCAACAGGAAGTAAATCGAGAAGTTCATCGGTCATGCCCGCATAAACAGGGATGATAGGAATCAATCCTTGAATGCTCTCAAGGTCAAAACGAACGCGAGGTTCAGCCGTCTTGAAGTAGAGAATTTCCTGCTTCATAATGAGCCCGAGTGGTCCATGAGTTGGTGTTTGAAAGGTACTAACGTTAGTAGTATGCGTTTTTGTGACATATTTGGCGGCGTGAATTTCATCGTTCATAACGACCAGTACACCCTTATCAGCAGCCTTGTCGTCACTCGCAACGCGTAAGGCGCTAAGATAGTTGTAGACGCCATCGCTTCCCAGTTCATTGGAGCTTCTCATAGCGCCTGTCAGGACGATAGGTATATGAGGTACTTCCATGGTATCAAGGAAATAAGCCGTTTCTTCTAGGGTATCTGTCCCATGTGTAATCACAACACCATCATAGGACGATGCCTCTTGTTTAATTTTTTTTTGTAGAGGGCCAACATATGCTTGGGCTTGATGTGTGGGCTAGGTAAATTTAAAAAATCCAAGGAATGGACTTCGACACCTTCGAGAGGATTAGAGATATGATTCATAGGGTTATCAGCACTAGTCCTTACTGCTCCAGATTCATCTACTTGCATGGAAATAGTACCACCAGTATGTAAAACAAGGATTTTCTTAGTCATGATTCACTCACTTTTTCTGAAATGTGGTATAATCATTGTATCATAAAAGAAAGGAATGAGATAGGATGGAAGTCAAAGCTGTGTTTTTTGATATTGATGGAACGCTTGTAAATGACAGTAAGAGTGTTTTGAATTCCACTAAGGAAGCTATCAAGATTGTGAAAGAACAAGGGGTGCTTGTTGGGGTAGCAACAGGGCGAGGACCTTTTTTTGTTAAGGATTTGATGGATGATTTGGATCTGGATTTTGCAGTGACCTATAACGGCCAATATATCTTTAACAAAGATCGTGTTCTTTTTGCTAGTCCTATTGATAAGAGAAGTCTCAGACAAATCATCTCGTATGCCAAGGAAAATCGAAAAGAGATTGCCATGGGAACGCGACAAGACGTTGTCGGTTCTCGCATTATGTCCTTTGGTCTCAGTCCTCTGTCACAATTAGTTAGTCGTTTTGTACCTAAATTTTTGACTCGTACCGTTAGTCATTCCTTTAATCGTATGGTCAGTAAGGCCCTTCCTCAGAAGGAAGATGATTTGTTGGACTTAATCAATCAACCGATCTATCAAGTGCTCATGTTGATGACACCTGAAGAGACAAAACATGCTGCTGAAGAATTAAATCATCTAAAGTTTACCAGAAGTAATCCTTTTGCGGCTGATATTATCAATCAAGGGAATTCCAAGTTAGAAGGGATTCGCCGTGTCGGAAAAGAGTATGGTTTTGATCTCAATCAAGTCATGGCTTTTGGAGACTCGGATAATGACTTGGAGATGTTGGCTGGTGTTGGTATGTCTGTTGCCATGGGGAATGGTAGTAGTAGTGTAAAAGAAGTTGCCAAGCACATCACTGCTAGCAACCAAAATGATGGGATTCACAAAGCTTTAGAATATTTTGGGGTCTTGGCTTCTGAAAAAGTTTTTGTCAGTCGTGACTATCACTTTAACAAGGTTAAAACTTTCCATCATATGATGGACGAGCGAACTCAAGAAGAGCCTATAGCTTGGGATTTGCAAGGGGCAACCCACCGTGCAGGCTTTAAGATTGAAGAGTTAGTTGAGTTTGTCCGTGCCGCCAGCAATTCTGAAGAGGAATTTCAACAGGCTGTTCAGGATTTGCATCAGGCACTTGATAAAGCAGCTGAAAAAGTAGGTAAATCAACACCAGCTGAGAAAAGCCTTGTTGGTCAAGTAGATGCTTTGATTGATACGCTCTACTTTACCTATGGAAGTTTTGTTCTAATGGGGGTAGACCCAGAGCGAATCTTTGAAATTGTCCATCAAGCGAATATGGGTAAAATCTTCCCAGATGGTAAAGCTCATTTGATCCAGTGACCCACAAAATCTTGAAACCAGATAACTGGAAAGAAAAATACGCCCCAGAACCTGCGATCAAAAAGGAGATAGAGCGCCAAATTAAGGCTTATGAACGCCATAAGGAAAGAGAAAATAGAATGAGTTAGAAGCTTCAAGATGAAAAATTAAAATACCTATTGGATTTATTCAATAGGTATTTTTGTTCATATTAGATTTTGCAGCTAGTTTACACGACTTTTTTCTTTAGATGTTACATCTTTTACAGCTTCGACACCTTCACTTGCTTTTTCTTTAGCAGTTGATACACCATTACTGAAACCAGATTTAACTTTTCCAAATTGTTCGGATGCAAATTCACCTGTTGACTCTGCTACGTCAGTTACTCTATCTTGAAGACTCACTGAATCTGCTTCAAATTGTTCTTTTGTTTTGATATCAACAACGTTCACATTTACTTCAACAACTTCAAGATTTGTCATTTGTGAAACCTCAGAAGTGACAACTTTTTTAATTTTGTTGTATAGTTCAGGAACGTTAATTTTGTATTCTACAACAACATTCAAATCGACAGCAACTTGTGTCTTACCGACTTCAACATTAACTCCACGAGTAACATTATCTGTGTTAATAATTTTTTCAGTTAAATTAGAGAAAAATCCTCCATCAACGTCCAAAAAGACCAGGTACTTTTTTTCTAGTGCTAGACCAATAATTTTTCTGGATAACCTTATTTTTCGTAAGTAAGGCTTCCTTTTACTTCATGAGTAGTAGCAGTAGATTCATTTTTTTCTGTAGAAACGTTTTTTTCCAAGTTTGACATATGCGACTCCTTATTATTTATTTATATAGTTTTTTTGGATATATAATCCAATTACAATTCCTAAAGCTCCGAAAATCAAAACAAATAGTGTTTTGAAGAAACCAAAGGAAATAATTAAACAAGCTAGAATAATACCTATTAAGCCTGATAAAATTGGATACTGATACTTTTTAAGTAATTCCATCTTTTCACTTCCTTAATCTACACGACTTGTAGTTTTCTTGTGTTGAGTTGGAGGTTGATAGTTTTTAACCAAAACTTCAAGTTTTACCTCACGGTCAAGACCAAAAAACTGCCTTAATCCTTGAGTTATTTCATTTTGAATTGACTGGCACTTAGTAGAGATGTTGTCTGAAGTAATTATTCTACCTTCCACGTAAACAAAACATTTATTTCTTCTGATATTTACACGGATAGTTGGATTTTTAATCAACTCATATTCATCAACAACACATCTAACGAACCCTTCAATAGCTGAATTTTTTAGTTTAAGCTTATCATCTTTAGTACCTAATTGAATATCCAGATATTGCTTAGGATAAAATAGTATAACTAGGATTGATGATAAAACTAATACTGATAGGATTAATGTCCCCCAAAAAGATGTATTTTAGAAATGAATGTAGCAAAACTCCATTCTCTCCAGCTAAACAATTGAATGCCTAGGTCACTTGCTTGTTGGTAATCAACCAAGATGGGGAGGAAGACTGTCAAGATAAGAATGCAGAAAATAAGTAAAAGTATTTTCTTTGTTTTTGACATATACAATCCTTTCGAATTAAGCTCATAGATTATTGTAATAGTTTAGGCAGGTGTACAACAATCTATCATCTTCAAGATAGAAGAATACAGAATTAGTAACTTTGAAAAGTGCTACTATGATAGATGAGGTTAGCTAATTTAGTTAACGAAGGGCTCATCTCCCCGAGGGATTGTTAATAGAGAACTAGGAAAATGGAGTAAGTAGTTTCAAAACAAAATGTATGATACCCTTAGACGTAAAAATGCCAAGTTGTCTATAACAAGTGGCAAAAAAATGGGTCTCCTTTTCTAAACTGCGAATACATTCTCAGTTGTTTTTAGTATAGCATTTTTTGGAAGCGTTGTCAACTTTCGAACATCCTCTCCTTTACTTTACAGATTAGTTTAGGATTTTTTGACGAATATAGTCCTCGCTGTATAAAAGGCTATCACTAATAAAAAGCGAGGCCGGGATTTTCCCGACCTCTTTTGTTCTCATTATAAAGTTTTATCCTTGTCTCGAACGACGAGAAGGTCAACGCTTGTATGGCGTAGGATATATTCTGATGAAGATCCGACAAGCAAACGTTCGAAGGCGTTAAGTCCTGTTGCTCCAACCAAAATCAAATCAACGTGTTCTTGATCAGGAATTGTTTTAGCTAAGAGAGTTTTAGGGTTACCCATCTCAATAACAACTTTTTATGTCTGTGAGACCAGCGTCTCTTGCACGCTTTTCGTATTCTGCCATCAAATCTTGGGCTTCGACTTGTAACTCTTCGTAAACTTCTGCATCGAATGTTGAAATGCTTTGAAGAGCACGAGTATCGATTACATGCGCAATGGTTAACTTAGCCTGGTTACGTAATGCTGACTGAACTCCTTTGATAAAAGCCAAATCAGCTTCTTTAGAACCGTCGACTGCTACCATAATGTTTTCGTAACGTTGTGTCATATCAAAAACCTCCTCATTTCTTATCACCTTCATTGTAATCCTTTTCACTAAAAAAGTAAAGTAAAAAATGATAGCAAACAAGATGCTTTTGACTTTGGTTTTGAGAGTGTTATAATTAAAGGAGAGAAGGCAAGAGGGGGATCATATGACAAAAATTGCGGTACTTTCAGATATCCATGGAAATACAAGAGCACTGGAAGCTGTTTTAGCGGATGCAGAGAAGGCAGGCGCTGAGGAATATTGGCTCTTGGGAGATATTCTCATGCCTGGGACAGGACGAAAAAATATTCTCAGACGATTAGAGGACTTGCCGATTACGATTCGAGTTCTGGGAAATTGGGAAGAGAGTTTATGGCGAGCTGCTCATCGAAAATTAGATACAAGTAGACCTAGCCATCGCTACCTCTTGCGTCAATGCCAGTATATTATGGAAGAAATTAGTCTAGATGATATTGAAGCTCTACAGGCATTTCCCATGCACACACACCGCCAGTTTGGAAATCTGAAGGTAGGGATAAGCCATCATTTGCCGGATAAAAATTGGGGAAGAGAACTGATCCATCTTGGCAAGCAGGAAGATTTTGACCGTTTGGTGACGAATCCTGACTGTGCTATTGCGATTTATGGGCATATCCATCAACAGTTTCTTCGCTATGGAAGTGGTGGTCAACTCATTTTAAATCCTGGTTCGATTGGGCAACCATTCTTTTTATCAGCACATCTACGTAAGGACTTGCGGGCCCAATATATGATTTTGGAATTTGATGACAAAGGACTGAAGGATGTAGACTTTCGACGTGTTGATTATGATGTTGAGGCAGAATTGCAGCTGGCTAGAGAGTTACAGTTGCCCTACTATAAAATTTACTATGAAAGCTTAGTCAATGGAATTCACCACACTCATAATCAAGAATTACTCCATGAAATTGCTCAAAATGAAGGGCATGATGCAGAATTGGATGATTGGCTTAGTCGTAACTCTTGACATTACAACTATAGAAGCTATAATAAATATAAGAGAAGAATGAGCTTAGTTAACGAAAAAGGAGGACTGCATGCAAATTTCAAGTCGATTTACCATTGCAACCCATATGCTAGTTATTATCGCCCTAAAAGGGAAAGAAAGTAAAGTAACCAGTGATTTTCTAGCTAGCAGTGTAGGGGTCAATCCTGTTATTATCCGTAAAACCTTGTCCCAACTGAAAAAAGCGGACTTGATTTCTGTTGCGCGTGGAACTGGTGGAGCAGAGATTATCAAAGACTTAGAGGACATCAGCTTATTAGATGTTTACCAAGCAGTTGAATGCCTTGGAAAGACAGGTCAACTCTTTAGTTTCCATGATAATCCCAATCCAGCCTGTCCAGTAGGAGCCAATATCCATGGTGTTTTAGATGAGAAATTACAAAAGATTCAGCTAGCCATGGAGCAGGAGCTGAGCCAAACCAGCCTTGCCCAAGTAGTGGCAGATGCAGAAGCAAGGATCTAAAGTTAAGAGGACCTAAGGTCCTCTTTTTTTCTATGTGGATAATGATGATAAAATAGAATCATTAAGGAGGAAGTGATGTATCTTTTTACAGGAATTATTGTACTAGCATTTGTATTTTCCTTTTGGAGAGATAATCGAAGCCTGTGGAATCCAGCTTAGTTACTATTAGCTCTCATTTCCAGTTATTTTTCTCTAGCCTACCTTTTTTATCAAAATGGATATGAAAAAGTCCATCTAGCTTTCTATGGATTTGCCTTTATTTTGCTCCCATTGCTGATTTTTCTGAGTGGCATCTTTTTAATCTATAATGCGATTATCCTGGAGGACCAAACAAGAACGTCCTATGAGAATCTTCTTTTTTTCTAAGAAGCTTGGCGAAAAACTGGTAGCAAGCCCCCAATTTCTCTTTGTAACAAATGATTATCATGTTTTTAGAATCAGTACCTATGCTCGCAAGTTAGGCATGAAAGGAGATGGCTTGGGATGTCGGACAGCTGGCTATTACATTCCGTCAGCCTTTATCCGTGAATATGTAGCTCTATGTGTGAAATTAAAGTAGCTCTTCATTTTATTCTATGCTTTATTATTTATAGCTCTCCTTTTATCCTATAAGGGAATACTATGGTAAAAAGAAACTCTCCTTAATTTTTTAAGGAGAGTTTTTATGATAGAAATAGTTGGAAAGAAGTAGACAGAAAAGCTTGATGACTAAAGAAAAAATGAAGTAGAATTATTTCAGTGCTTGTTCTAAGAAGTGATTATCTTATCGCGGATGTGAGAAATAGTTGAGAAGGTTTATCAAGGAAAAGATTGTCGGAACTATAAAGTATTTGGGTCTGAATGTCTGAGAAGTCATGATTTTTAAGAGTCTCCTCAAGTTCCGAAATAATAAAACCATGGTTTTCTCCATCTGGTACGGTATAATCAGCGATAAATAGTTGTCCTCCGAGAGTCAAATGTTCCTTGAACATAGCTAGACTAGAATCAAGATGAGGCATGTGATGAAGAACACGACTAACGATAATGAGATCGAATGTTTGCTCTAATGGCTTAAGCAGTAAGTCTTGTTGAAGCAAGTGTAGATTTTCAAGTTTTTTTGGTTTTTAACCTTGATACGAGCTTGCTCCAGCATTTTTTCTGCGATGTCAACCAAGGTCACTGACTTGGCTTGTTTGGCTAGAGGAAGAGCGATAAGTCCAGTTCCTCCTCCAAAATCTAGGATTGATTTGGTAGATAGATTAGAGACTTGTTGATTTATCTCTGCATTTACAAGGTCTGCTAGAAATTGGTTTTTGGGAGAATCGAAAGATTCTGCTCGATGATTGAAATGATGTTCCATGTCAATAGTGTAGCATAAAGAGTAGATGTTTTAAAATTTTGGCTACGTCTTGTTGAAAAGGTATAGAATTATCAACTGGTGTATAGCTTTTTAACTTTGATGAGAACGGTTTTTTTGGGGATTTTGATTGAAAGAGTTAAGAAAATAAAGAGGAGAAAAACTAAAAATCGTGTTATAATAAATGAATAGAATCGTAAGAAAGAGTGGATGTTTGAGTGATAATTCCTACTTATAATTGGCAATTTTCTCCGCAGGTTGAGGATGCGGATTTTACAAAGATAGCCAAGAGTGCAGGCTTGAGTTCTGAAGTCGCTTGTTTGTTGTATCAACGAGGAATCAGGGATGAAAGCAGCCTGAAGAAATTTTTAGAACCTTCTTTGGAAGATTTACATGATCCTTATCTATTACATGATATGGATAAGGCAGTTGATCGTATTCGCCAGGCTATCGAGCAAGGGGAATTGATTCTGGTCTATGGAGACTATGATGCGGATGGGATGACTTCGGCTTCGATTGTCAAGGAGAGTTTGGAACAATTAGGTGCAGAGTGTCTGGTTTATCTCCCTAATCGCTTTACAGATGGTTACGGACCAAATGCTAGTGTCTACAAATATTTCATCGAACAGCAGGGGGTGTCTCTGATTGTGACGGTGGACAATGGTGTTGCCGGACATGAGGCTATTGACTTGGCTCAGTCTATGGGCGTGGATGTCATTGTGACAGACCACCACTCCATGCCAGAGGTTTTACCAGATGCTTATGCAATCGTCCATCCTGAACACCCAAAAGCAGATTATCCTTTTAAACATTTAGCAGGTTGTGGCGTTGCTTTCAAACTAGCTTGTGCCCTCTTGGAGGAAGTGCAGGTTGAGTTGCTTGACTTGGTTGCCATTGGAACGATTGCGGATATGGTCAGCTTGACAGATGAAAATCGTATCATGGTTCAATATGGTCTAGAAGTTTTGCGAAATACCCAAAGACTAGGCCTCCAAGAACTCTTTGAAGTTGCTGGAATTTCTAGCAGTGATCTTACAGAAGAGACGGTTGGTTTTCAATTAGCTCCTCGTTTGAATGCCCTAGGACGCTTGGACGATCCCAATCCAGCTATTGACTTACTGACTGGATTTGATGATGAAGAGGTGCATGAGATTGCCCTCATGATTCAAGAAAAAAATGAAGAACGTAAGGAAATCGTTCAGGCTATCTATGAAGAAGCTAAAAGCTTGGTAGACCCTAACAAAAGTGTTCAAGTATTGGCCAAGGAAGGCTGGAATCCAGGAGTGCTTGGGATTGTAGCTGGGCGCTTGTTGGAAGAGTTAGGACAGACAGTTATTGTTCTGAATATTGAAGACGGTCGTGCTAAGGGAAGTGCGCGAAGTATTGAAGCAGTCGATATCTTTGAAGCCTTGGACCCGCATCGGGAACTTTTTATCGCCTTTGGTGGGCATGCAGGCGCTGCAGGTATGACTTTAGAAGTTGATAAATTAGAAGCCTTGTCAGAAATTTTAGAAACCTATGTAAAAGACAAAGGGATAGATGCCAAGGGTAAGAGTAAATTATATCTAGATGAAGAACTAGATTTGGAAAATCTGAGTTTAGATACGGTTAAGAGTTTTGAACGATTAGCTCCTTTTGGGATGGACAATCAAAAACCTATCTTTTATATAAGAGATTTTCAGGTTGAAAATGCTCGTTCTATGGGGGCTGGAGATAGTCATCTGAAGTTAAAAATATCCAAAGGAACAGCGAACTTTGAGGTAGTGGCTTTTGGCCAAGGGGCAAAGGCAACAGAATTTGCGCAGACCAAACAACTGGAGTTAGCAGTCACTCTTTCTGTTAACCAGTGGAATGGACAAACAACCCTCCAGTTGATGATGGTAGACGCTCGTGTAGACGGTGTTCAACTCTTTAATATTCGTGGGAAGACTGCATCTCTACCAGAAGGAGTACCAGTACTTGATTTTACAGGAGAATTGCCTGAGATCTCTAAAAGTCCAGCGATAGTGGTCAAAAATCTTCCAGAAGACATCACTATTCTTAAAGACATCTTCCAGCAACATGATTTCTCAGCTGTTTACTTTAAAAATGATATCGACAAGCCCTACTATTTGACTGGTTATGGCACAAGAGAGCAATTCGCTAAGCTCTATAAGACAATCTACCAGTTCCCGGAATTTGATATTCGTTATAAACTAAAAGACTTATCAACCTATCTCAAAATTGAGCAAATCTTATTAGTAAAGATGATTCAGATTTTTGAAGAACTTGGTTTTGTTACAATTGAGAATGGTGTGATGAAAGTAAATAAAGAAGCGGAAAAGAGGGATATTGCTGAAAGTCAGAACTATCAAAATCTCAAACAAACTGTTAAAGACCAAGAAATGATGGCCCTGGGTACAGTGCAGGAAATATATGATTTCTTGATGGGAAAAAATGAATAGTGATCGAAAGAGTTGGCTTGCTGACTCTTTTTGTTTACTAACAAAAACTACATCAATGAAAGGAATTTAGTGCTATAATGAGAAGAGTGAAGGACTGTTGAACCTTGTTGAAGAAAGTTATACTCTTCGAAAATCAAATTCAAACCACGTCAGCGTCTCCTTACCGTACTCAAGTACAGCTTGAGGCTAGCTTCCTAGTTTGCTCTTTGATTTTCATTGAGTATTAGTATCAAAAGTACCAGAGAAGTTAGTCGGAGTAGAAAATGGATAAAGAGAAGAAAAAGAAATTACTGGCAGAGTATAAGCAACAACAGAAGAAAGAATTTGAAGCTAGTTTACCGATACCAAGGGAGACCTTTTTAGATTTGTTTGATTTTTTGGATCAGGAGTTAGAGTCGCTGACTTGTCCTGCTGATTTTACCTTGACTAGATCCTTTCTAAAAGGGCGTGATTTAGAAGTTGAAGTGATTTTGGGATTTTTAGAGGCAAATGGAGCCTACTGTGACTGCGAAGTACTTTATAATGTTGCTGACTTATTTGAAGATTAAACAGGATGGGAGCACCAATTGTCCCATTTAATCCTATAATTAGTGCTGCTTTGTCCGTTATTGAACGGAAAGAGATGGTTGAAGTGCGATTATCTGTAAGATTCATTTTGAAAATTAGTAAAAAAATGGTATAATGAGAGGAAAAGATTCGGATAAAAAGTAAATTGGACTTTTAGAAAAAAAGAGTTATGTAGACTCTATAAACACGTTATAGTAATACTTCGGAGGAAAATGACCAATATTAAATTAACTACTTTGGGCGGTGTTCGTGAAAAACGGGAAAAAAACATGTACATCGC